>Ga0209935_1005472_pt1 | contig 10779 bp, 12 predicted proteins | sample ThiBio_1000_plan_2_FD_183958 | JGI IMG/M metagenome (GOLD analysis project Ga0209935, IMG submission 183958) | Wastewater bioreactor microbial communities from Cape Town, South Africa - Thiocy_cont_1000_plan (SPAdes) | ecosystem: Engineered > Bioreactor > Thiocyanate-remediating >... | reverse complement strand
ACTGGCATGGTTGATCGCCGTACGAGCCGAAATCGAACAAGAACGAGCCATCGATCAACGACAATACTTGCACTCGATGATTGCCGGTATCAGTGACGATGATTCGATGTCGATCATCATCGATCGCGATGCCTGATGGAGCGTTGAGCTCTCCAGGTCGATATCCTCGGTTGCCGCCGATGGAGAACAAGAGCGAGAGATCGATCGACGACAAGAACACCAATCGATCGTTGCAGTAATCGGCGATGATGATGCGACGATGATGCTTGTCGATAGCAATGCCAAGAGGGTAGTTGAACTCGAGATCTCGTGAGCCCTTCTTGCCGATGCACGACAAGAACGATTGCTCGCTCAGTGACCATGATTGTACTCGATGATTGCCGTACTCAACGATGAGGATGCGATCATGATCGTGGTCGATCGCAACGCCATTTGGATTCAGGAACTGGCCTGGTTGGTTGCCTTTCTTGCCGAACTTGGACACGAACGAGGCGCCATCATCATCACACGAGAGTATTTGCACTCGATTGTTCGAGGTGTCAGCGACGAGCAAGAGACCTCGATGATGGTCGAATGCCAAGCCAAGAGGGCTGTAGAACAGGCCATCAGCATCATCTTCGTACAAGGTGCCGATCGAGAGCTTGATTCGAGCATCACGATCAAGAGTATCGTCTCCCATCTCTTCCTCTTCAATCTCTCTCTCTCTCTCTCTCTCTCTCTCACAACGACAAAGAGATGATCCAAGCTCCAAACTGCTCAAACCAAAGAGATGAAGAAATGAAGCTCTCTCACACACGAGACACGAGACACGAGAGAGACACCAAGCAAGCAAGCAAGCAACGAGCAACAAGAAGCAACAAGAACCAATCGATGAACAGCACCTCCCTCAACCAACCACTCCCTCACTCACACGAGCCTCTTCTTGATCTTCATCTTCTTGATTCTTCTTCTCTTGGTCTTGGTCTTGGTATTTGTATTGGAAAGAGAAGTTGATTGAGATTGATACAATGATTGATGAGAGAGAGCAAGACTCATGTTGAGCAACGCATTTGTGAGAGGCCTTGATTGATATCTCGTTCAAGATTGCACACGACTTATCAATCATTCATTCATCAAGACCATTGGTGATTGATTGATTGGTTGGTTGGTTGGTTGATCGATTGATTGTGAGTGAGTGAGTGTGCTGCACGATGAGAGTGATGACGGCGATGAAGAGGAGGTGCAGGATAGTATCGTCACATCATCGTGCTCTTCCTCTTGTTCTTGGTAGTGGTGGTCGTTCGAGATCGATCACATGGCGCAATGCGATCTGGAATGGACTCAAAGATGCGAGAAGATCTCGAACAGCAGCTCGTTCGGAATCATCGACATCGCCGAGCACTCATCGACCACCGATCGAATCATCGTCATCGTCGACACCGCTTGCTTCATCCATGATGGTGCACATCGATGACGATCTGGTCGCCATGTGAACATGTCGGCAAGCCATTGATTGGCTCCAATCACATGCACTTGATTGCCTGCCGTGAAGGCGATGAGACCTCGATGCTCGTCGAACGCAACTCCACATGGCTTCTCGAAGCCACAATCGAAGGATGAGATGTGATGGCCTTCGTGAGTGAATGCTTGCAGTCGATTGTTGCTGAAGTCGGTGACAATGATTCGACCTTGATTATCGATGCACACTCCATGAGGATCCTTGAACTGGCATGGCTGGTCGCCTTCGGAGCCGAACTCGAACAAGAACGAGCCATCGATCGACGACAATACTTGCACTCGATGATTGCCGGTATCAGCGACGATGATTCGATGTCGATCATCATCGATCGCAACGCTGGACGGACAGTTGAACTCTCCAGGTTGAGATCCATCCTTGCCAATCGAGAACAAGAGCGAGAGATCGATCGACGACAAGAACACCAATCGATGGTTGTAAGTATCGGCGATGATGATGCGACGATGATGTTTGTCGATCGCAATGCCTCGAGGATACTGGAACTCGAGATCTCCTGATCCTTGACGGCCGATGCACGACAAGAACGATTGATCGCTCAGTGGCCATGATTGTACTCGATGATTGAATTGATCAGTGATGAGGATGCGATCATGATCGTGATCGATCGCAATGCTATCAGGATGCTGGAACTGGCCTGGTTGGTTGCCTTGCTCGCCGAACTTGGACACGAACGAGGCATCATCATCATCATCACACGAGAATACTTGCACTCGATGATTGCTAGAATCGACGACGAGCAAGAGGCCTCGATGATGGTCGAATGTCAAGCCCACAGGCACGTAGAACAGGCCATCAGCATGGGCTTGTTGCTTGGTGCCGATCGAGAGCTTGATTCGAGCATCACGATCAAGAGCATCGTCTCCCATCTCTTCCAATTCAATCTCTCTCTCACAACGACAAAGAGATGATCCAAGCTCCAAACTGCTCAAACCAAAGAGATGAAGAAATGAAGCTCTCTCACACGAGACACGAGACGAGAGACACCAAGCAAGCAAGCAACGAGCAACAAGAAGCAACAAGAACCAATCGATGAAGGGACAAAGAACAGCACAACGGGATTAAGGCCCATGGCGATGGAATTTCAGTTTTCGCCTTTTCCTCAGGCGCCGCCGTACTCGCACCGATCATTCGTTTCGTTGCCTGGCCGCCATCACACGCAGCACACACTCACTGCGACACCCGCTCGTGCTCGTCTGTGTTTGTGGCAACTTGAGATCATGGCAGCGTCTCTCGATCCCAACACTACGTGTCGAGTCGTACGACTGGATCGTGGCGATGTGTTGCTTGAAGTGCGCGCCTCCGACACGTACGTTGCTGCAGCGAGAGCTGCTCGATGTCCCGAGCCTCTGCTGATCGCTGTTCTGCACCACGATCTCGATCGCGTTGTCGATCATCGACCATCGACCATGACAGCGCCGACATGATCAAGACACGCATATCATCGTTGCTTCATGTACCTCCCGACAGCCAAGTATTACTTTGTGAGCGAGCGATACTCTCCAAGTCCAAGCGCATCGCCGACGTCGTCATCAGCGTACGCCCGTCGCCGACCTCGCTCACGGCCGTCGTGTGCTCACACTCGTTGCTCCATCACAGCCTCAGCTCCCGATATTGGTGTTCTGGTGGGACAAGCGATGGGTTGCATCGCCCTCGTCGTCTGCCATACCCTACACTCGCCCGCCATCAGCTGCCTTACCCAGTGCGTCATTCATTCATCGATCGATCGCCATCGAAACACCTCGAGCTCGTTCACTCACATACTCACGACGTTGTTCTTGCTGTCTCTGCTGCCTGGTGGTGGTACCATGATGGTTGTTGCTTGTATGCTTGGTTCGCCATCAAATCCTCGACCGAATCACTCGATTCAATGATCGAATGGAATGGAATGGAATGCAGCATCAGACTGGGAGAGTCTCTTGGCCAATGCATCATCTCAAGACTCGATTGCGAGGGCTGCAATAGAGACTCAGTCCGTACTTGCCACGTGTACCCGTATGTGGGCTCAACCATTCGAACAACTCGATGCACAAGTATGTAACGCCTCCTCTCTCTCTCTCTCTCTCTCTCACTCAACAATCTCGATTGTGATGGATGATTGGATTGATTGGATTGAATTGAATGACTACTTCAGTCATACGGTATTGAGCAAGTTACAGAGCAACTCCTCCAGCGAGTGGGCGTCAAGCAACAGCACTACAACAAGGAGGCCGAGACATTCCATCAACGAGCGAACGAGCACTCTCGGCTTCTCCAATCGTACGACGAGTTCCTCAATGAGCTTCGCACGACGACAGTGCATCCGAAGCTTGGAGCATCGGCGAGTACCCTTGCTTCGGTGTCTTCGTCCATCTTGCACGTTCCGTCTTCGAGTGCTGCTCGTGACTCGACCACCAGCACTTCGACCTCGAGTGCCATCTCGCTGTTTGATTCCATACCGCAACATCAAGCTACCGAATGGGTTCGCAAGCTTCGCCAGGAATATGGTATGGAGGAGCTGGCGACATTCCCCCTACTGTCTCTCTCTCTCTTGCTTGTCGCTAATGGAGTACCCGCCATGTAGCGGATGTTTCGATGTGGGTCGGTGAGCTGGGCAGGTTGTTGGCTTCGCTCGAAGCCGACATTCGCAAGCTACCACCGTTCGAGCCGCGATTCAGTCTCAATAACCAGCGTCAAGAGATCACTGCCTTGACAGCAGAGGTGCAATCCATCATCATTGCTGCCAATGCTCGAGTGGCATCTCCCGATTCCATTGCTCGTATGTCTATCCTCTGTGTTTCATTCCAACTCTTTGGCAGCCATGATTACCTCGACTCATTCAATGATCGTCATGTCACTCACTCTCTCACTCACTCTCTCACTCACTCACTCGATTGGTCGGTTGGATATGATCAGGACTTCGACAAATCGACACTCGAGCCAGGCAGCTGGTCGACGAAGTCGTGCTCATGAAGAACGACGTCAACGAATACGTATTGTATCATCTGCGCCAGCTGGAGCCACTTTACGACCGTTACCAAAGCCTGAGCAACCGCGTGGTGGCTGTTACCCAAAGCTACTCACGTATCCAAGCCAAGATTGGCCGGTTGTCTGTCTATATGCAGCTTCCCAAAGGTAACGCCCACTCCTTTCGCTTGCATCTCGACCACTCCGCCTTGATTGCACTTGCATCTCGAGAACATTCACTGATGCAGCGGCTTGATGATGATGATGACAACGAACAAACAGCATACAACAATGGCATCGAAGAGGTCAAGCGACGCAACGTGTTCACACACAACATTCGCCGAGAGATTCGTGCCATCAACAAGGTGCTCGCCAGTGTCACTACCGATGAAGACGAGCATCGCAGCAGGTTCTTGGCGGCGCACCTTCGCACCTTGCCGAAGCAACTCTTCCCGGGTCTCGACTCGCACCTGCCCAAGCTCAGCGTCGTTGGCTCGCTTGATATCGATACGCAACTGCCAGTGATTGTCGACGACCCGATCCCCGAGACTCCAGTTCTTCTTCCTCTTCTTCTCGAGCAACTCCAACCAGCCGGCAGTGCCAGCAACACCGCAAATGCTCAAGCGTCGGCCGAGGCAGCGAGCCGCATTCAAGAACTCGAGGCGCAACTCGCTTCGAAGGAAGCATCAGCGGCCCAACAACTGGCCGAGCTCCAACAACAACTCGCCTCGAAGGAAGCATCAGCCGCCCAGCAACTGGCCGAGCTCCAACAACAACTCGCCTCGAAGGAAGCATCGGCAGCCCAACTCGAATCACAATCACGAGACACGATCGAACGACTCGAGCGTGAGCTCCGAGCAAAGGAAACCGATCGAGCAGTCCATGCCGAAGCGATCCAGCGACTCGAACGACAAGTGGCCGACGCCGAGCAGAGTCGGTCGTCGCAGAGCGCGTTGGTGAACGAGCTCTCGAGCCAGATCGAGCGACTCCAGAGTCAAGCGGCGCAACAAGTGCAAGCGGCGACGGGACAACAAGCGACGTTGGTGAACGAGCTTCGGGAGACGATCGATCGCCTGCAACGACAAGTGAACGAGAGGGAGGAGCAAATCTCGTCGTTGGTGAGCGAGAGGCAGAGTGGACTCGAGCAACAAGGCTCGTTGGTGCTCGAGCTGACGGGGCGCATTCAAACGCTGGAGCTCGAGCTGACGGAGCAACAACGACGCCACACGAGCAGCCTCGCCGACTTGAGCGCGCGCCTGACGGCCGAGCGCGATACGGTGATCGGGCAGCGAACGGCACTGACGGCCGACGTGGCACGCCTGCGCACCGAGCTTCAGGACAAGGAGGAGCAAGTGGTGCAGCTCAACGCGCGCAATACGCAATTGTCGGCGCAGCTTGCAAGCTCGATCGCGCCAGCACAACGCGCCTCGCAACTGGAGCAATTGTTGCTTGACCGCGATGTGGAGATCAACTCGTACCGCAGCAATACGGCCGAGCTCCGAAAGTCGTTGGCACACAGCGAGCAGCAGCTGGCGCTTGCACTCAAGCAATTGTCGGAGCACGAACCTCAGCTGATCGAGGCGCAAGCACAAGTTGCCGAGCTACAAACTCGAGTCTCGACCCTCGAGGCGCAACTTCGCGACGCCAAGGCCGAGCACGAAGCGGAGCTCGCGCGATTCGGATCCGAGAACGCCTTGTTGCGTGATGAGAACACCAACCAAGCACAACAGATCGATGTGTTCGAGAATCAGCTGCTCGAGGCCCATCGCATCACAAATCAAGTGCAGCACGACTTGACGAGATTGTTTGGCCTGGATCCCAGCTTGCGTACGTGTGCGTGTACGGGCCACATATGACAGGGCCTTGAACTCACTGAACGTGGTTGCGTGTGGAACAGCGTTGATCACAGTGCTGGAGAAGCTTACGACCACCATCAAGCAAAAGAAGACCGTGGCACTCAACAACTTTACCTACGGAGACCTGGTCATGTTTATGGTCAATGCCAACAATCGCGTCGAGGCATTCCAAATCGGTGGGCTGCCATGCTTCGTCGATCGTGAATACGAGCAAGAGTTGCTCTCGCGACAAGGCAGTGGAGGCAGTGTGTTGTTCGGCACCATTATTCAGATCGACGAACATATTGTGGTATGTATGCGTGTGTAGAAGTAGTTGTAGCACTACAGCGTCCACAAACGAACGCACACGACTCTGACATTGATGAGGATTTCGCAGACACGAGACAGCGATCCATACTCTCTTGGTGTGGTGAATCAACGATACATTACCGTGATTGCTGAGTCGTTCGAGGGCTTGGCAGCCTCGCATTAACTCGCATACATTCATCAAGCCTAATGCTTTGGTGTACCAGCCACTCTCGACTCCTTGCACATATCAATCAATCAATCAATCTCTCTCTCTCTCTCTCTCTCTCTCTCTCTCTCTCTGTTATCCACGTGTCCGCCTTTTGCACAGCTCGTGAAGAGCAATACATCCTGATATTCACACTCATGTCGATCGATAACAGACAGAGAACCTCATCGGGTTTGGGGTTGGGGTTGGGGTTACTGTTCCAAGCGCTGCCTCCTTAGTGTAGAGCAGCGAAGCGCACCATCACCACTCGCTTGCTGCCTCCCTCGCCACTGCGTCTCTCTCTCTCTCTCTCTCTCTCTCTCTCTCTCGCGTGTGGTTGCGCTTGGGCTGGTTCACAAGCTGTGAGTCGTCCAACTCGTTGGGTCGATACTGTAACAAACACCAAGATCTAGTGGACTCGTTCCAGCTTCCACAAAGCGTTATTGAGCTTGTGCTCGTCTGTGTTTGTGGCAGCTTGAGATCATGGCAGCGTCTCTCGATCCCAACACTACGTGTCGAGTCGTACGACTGGATCGTGGCGATATGTTGCTTGAAGTGCGCGCCTCCGACACGTACGTTGCTGCAGCGAGAGCTGCTCGATGTCCCGAGCCTCTGCTCGGCGCGTTTGTGAGAGTGAGCGCGCTCCTTGGTGCACGGCTTCTGTTCTAATCGACCATGCCAGCGCCGACATGATCAAGACACGCATATCATCGTTGCTCCATGTACCTCCCGACAGCCAAGTATTACTTTGTGAGCGAGCAATGTTCTCCAAGTCCAAGCGAGTCATCGACGTGTTGAATAGCGTACGTCGAGAGAGCGAGCGAGTCCAACATCACTCGCACTAGAGCGAGAGAGAGCGTGGAGCCTCTGTTCCTACGCCTCGAGCTCTCCAATGTATCGGCAGCTATCGCAAGGCACCCACTCATTCATGGTTCTCGAACAGCCTCCTCAACAGCTTCCAATCACGGTCTTCTGGTGGGACAAGCGATGGGTTGCATCGCCTGCCTCAGCTGCTATACCCTACACTCGCCCGCCATCTGCTGCCTTACCCAGTGCGTCATTCATTCATTCATCGATCGATCGATATCGAAACACCTCGAGCTCGTTCACTCACATGCTCACGACGTTGTTCTTGCTGCCTCTGCTGCCTGGTGGTGGTACCATGATGGTTGTTGCTTGTGTGCTTGGTTCGCCATCAAATCCTCGACCGAATCACTCGATTCAATGATCGAATGGAATGGAATGCAGCATCAGACTGGGAGAGTCTCTTGGCCAATGCATCATCCCAAGACTCGATTGCGAGGGCTGCGTCAGAGGCGCAGACAACACTCGTGACATGTTCTCGGCTGTGGGCTCAACCATTCGAACAACTCGATGCACAAGTACGTAACGCCTCCTCTCTCTCTCTCTCTCTCTCTCTCTCTCTCTCTCAACAATCTCGATTGTGATGGATGATTGATTGGATTGATTGGATTGATTACGTTGATAACGTTGGTTACAGATGGATGGCATCCAACAGGTGAGAGACCAACTCCTCCAGCGAGTGGGCGTCAAGCAACAGCACTACAACAAGGAGGCCGAGACATTCCATCAACGAGCGAACGAGCACTCTCGGCTTCTCCAATCGTACGACGAGTTGTTGAACGAACTTCGCACGACGACAGTGCATCCGAAGCTTGGAGCATCGGCGAGTACCCTTGCTTCGGTCAGCTTGCTTGGAACAACATCTGACTCGACCTCGACCTCGAGTTCACTGACGCTCGCCGATTCGGTGCCGCAGACTCGAGTGGCCGAATGGGTTCGCAAGCTTCGCCAGGAATATGGTATGGAGGAAGTGCCCAATGGCTCCGAATGCGTGATCGATACTGACGGCCGCCCATTGGAACAGAGCAACTCGAGTCGTGGATTGCCGAGCTTCAAACTACAATCCCTGTGCTCCAGGCCGATCTGCAAGCCTACACCATACCGCAACTCGGCGTTGCACAGCGTCAAGAGATCACTGCCTTGACAGCAGAGGTGCAATCCATCATCATTGCTGCCAATGCTCGAGTGGCATCTCCCGATTCCATTGCTCGTATGTCTATCCTCTGTGTTTCATTCCAACTCTTTGGCAGCCATGGTTGCCTCGACTCATTCAATGATCGTCATATGTCATTCACTCACTCTCTCACTCACTCACTCGATTGGTCGGTTGGATATGATCAGGACTTCGACAAATCGACACTCGAGCCAGGCAACTGGTCGACGAAGCGTTCAGGCTTAAGGCTGAAGCCAACGAATGCGTATTGCGACATTTCCGCCAGCTGGGTCCGTTCGAGGAGCGATATCACGTTATCAGTAACCGTATGGTGGCTGTGACGTACTCGTTCTCACGTATCCAAGCTAAGATGGAGCGCTTCGAGGCATACAAGCAGCTTCCCAAAGGTAACGCCCACTCCTTGCGCTGCCAATCTCGAGAACACTCACTGATGCAGCGGCTTGATGATGACAACGAACAAACAGCGTACAACAATGGCATCGAAGAGGTCAAGCGACGCAACGTGTTCACACACAACATTCGCCGAGAGATTCGTGCCATCAATGGAGCGTTGGCACAATGTCTTTGCGATGAAGACGAGCATCGCAGCAGGTTCTTGGCGGCGCACCTTCGCACCTTGCCGAAGCAACTCTTCCCGGGTCTCGATGTACTGCTTCATCCGTCGTTCTCGGTAGGCGCCTCACTCGAGCTCGATACGCAACTGCCAGTGATTGTCGACGACCCGATCCCCGAGACTCCAGTTCTTCTTCCTCTTCTTCTCGAGCAACTCCAACCAGCCGGCAGTGCCAGCAACACCGCGAACGCTCAAGCGTCGGCCGAGGCAGCGAGCCGCATTCAAGAACTCGAGGCGCAACTCGCTTCGAAGGAAGCATTGGCAGCCCAACAACTGGCCGAGCTCCAACAACAACTCGCCTCGAAGGAAGCATCGGCAGCCCAACTCGAATCACAATCACGAGACACGATCGAACGACTCGAGCGTGAGCTCCGAGCAAAGGAAACCGATCGAGCAGTCCATGCCGAAGCGATCCAGCGACTCGAACGACAAGTGGCCGACGCCGAGCAGAGTCGGTCGTCGCAGAGCGCGTTGGTGAACGAGCTCTCGAGCCAGATCGAGCGACTCCAGAGTCAAGCGGCGCAACAAGTGCAAGCGGCGACGGGACAACAAGCGACGTTGGTGAACGAGCTTCGGGAGACGATCGATCGACTGCAACGACAAGTGAACGAGAGGGAGGAGCAAATCTCGTCGTTGGTGAGCGAGAGGCAGAGTGGACTCGAGCTGACGGGGCGCATTCAAACGCTGGAGGCTCAGCTGCAAGCCAAGGAGGCGCGCGTGTTGCACCTGGTTTCGCGCGTCGATGAGCTGCAGAAATCGGAGGAGCAGACACAGCAGCGTTTGGAGCTGCTCAACCAAGGATTGATCAGTCGCGACGTCGAGATTTCGGGATTGAAGTCGAACTTGGCAACTCTGCGAAGCGAGTTGCTACAAGCCACGAACGACGCCAATACCAGCCAGCAGCAAGTGGTCAAACTTCGCGGTTCCATCGCAGAATACGAAAAGAAGCTCGCAGAGTTCTTTGCCAGCATCACGTCGATGCAAGAAGAACTGGCCGCCAAGGACACGGAGATTGACGCCTTGAATTATCAACTGCGCGAGAACGTTCAACTCATGGGTCAATCGATGCGATTGTCTGGAGCCGATACTAGCTCGCGTACGTGATGGCACCAGCATGCACGCCAGTGAGCGAGCACATATGATTCACATGGCACCTACTGTGATTGCGATGATGACGAACAGCGTTGCCAGCTGGCTCAGAGGCACCGGCAGCCCAACAGAAGACCATGGTGGCACTCGATCACTTCTCGTTCGGTGACTTGGTGCTCTTCACGACGAGCACAGGCAGCCCACGCTTGCGAGCCGTGCAGCTAGCATCAC
>Ga0209935_1005469_pt1 | contig 10781 bp, 17 predicted proteins | sample ThiBio_1000_plan_2_FD_183958 | JGI IMG/M metagenome (GOLD analysis project Ga0209935, IMG submission 183958) | Wastewater bioreactor microbial communities from Cape Town, South Africa - Thiocy_cont_1000_plan (SPAdes) | ecosystem: Engineered > Bioreactor > Thiocyanate-remediating >... | reverse complement strand
TTTTTTTGCCTTATCTCATACATATTCAGAAGAATGTGTCTGACTCAGTAAGCCGTCTCCTCATAGTAAGGCAACGTCGACCAGCCAGGCACGGAGTGAATCCTGTTCTCACTCGTCTCTCGTTAAGTCTACACATAAGCTAATGCGACTTGACCGTTAGGGACCGAGATTGGTTTAGTTTTACGAACCTTTGCTCTGTGTCCGAACGCAGCCTTTATGCTGCCGTTGCAGTTCTTTGCATTATGGTTCCTTTTGGGAAGATCAGCATCCTAGCCAGGAAGGTAAACTTCAACAACAAAATAGAAAAAAAAAAAGTAATTATCTATCTCTTTATTTCTACTTCAGAGAAGCCACCAGTCTCTGAAGGCATCTAATTGGAAGTGGTGCCCAACTCCTTTTGTGCCCTAAGGGGGAGAAAAAAAAAAATACGTTAGCAAACAATTGGTGGAGATTAGTGAACGTACTCTTCCAAATCAAAGTGCTGCTCTGTTTTCTTGTTCGTCTTTTGCTCACTGGTCACCTTGTCTCCCAGACTGAGAGCGATGCCTTGTGTCTTTGCCCTGATGCGGATGAAGCCTTCTATCTTTCCCCCTTCGAGTTGCTCGACGCTCAAATTGGCTAAAGCATCCTCACCTGATGAAAGAGAGGTTAATATGAAAGCTAACGAAGGAGAGCATAGAGATACCAAAAATAGATCTGGCATAAAGATTGGCAGACAGGAAGCCGCAAGCACCCTCAAGGGCCTTCCTTGCTGTCAAGCATTTCATGTTGGTTGACCTGAGTATGTGGTCCAAATATTCGTTCACATCCCTACAAAAGAAAGGGATATGAGGGGACGTGATGGAAGGGGGGGGGGAGAGAGGAGAGGGTGGGGAGGAAGGAGAGAGTGTACTTGATCTGCGTGTTGACAGCGACTTTGTTTTCCCATTCGAACTCGGACCACATCGTGCGGAATTCCAGGTTGGTGCAGTTGGCTGGGTTGATGTAATCCATGATGTCTATGTGGACCTCGTTGAGTACCACCACGTTGTTGTCGGCAGCAAAGGTGGATGCCTGTCCTGCGATGTTGTACACCACGTTACCAAATATGATTCCATTCTCTGTCGAGGAAACCTATTTTTGGATAAATAAATAAATAAATATTTGCCCTTACATGAGAGAGAGAGAGAGAGAGAGGTAATTAATACTTTGATGTTTGCTTTAATCTTGGTCGAATCGAAAGGAGCAACGGTGTAATCGCGGGGTCTCTCGCAGAGTCTCAGATCTCCCATGGTAGCCAACTCCAATGTCAAGTTGGTCAGGGTATCGGGTGTCTGATTGATAACCGTGACATCCAACAAAATATCGTATTGGTGAACCTGCAGAGGGGGAGAGAGTGTACGCGTGAGTAGTGGCAAGTGAAGGAAGACTCCTCTCCATACCGTCACATAAGCCTCCACATATACAGGATCGCTGAGACCGGAGAGTTGAACAAGTCTGTTCAGCTGTAGACCGTCAGCTTTGCTTCCCAAACCAGTTGCCTGGCCCAGCTCATCAGACTCCTCCACATCATCCATACCTAATAATTTTTGGTTTAAAAAAAACCCCCCCCAAAAAAAAAACAAAAACCAAAATGTAAAAAAATACCATAGTTCTTCTTAGCGCGTAGCTGGCCCATTCTTATCAAATCGTCGGGGTGCACGCTGGATTCGACCTTGATCTGTTTCTTCTCCTTTTCATCGTCCGACAGTTTTTCCTTCAGCATATCGGCGAAGGAGATATGGCAGTTCTGAATAAATATCTCTTGCACGAATTTCGAGTGCTCGGAGGCCGCCCTCGGGGAGTTGGCCTCGGTGATGATTTTGATGCAGGTGGATATCCTGCCCGCCGAGTCGTCATCCATGGGGGTCTTGGGCTTGCTCGAATTCCCCAAGCGGAGCATCGCCACAAGAATCAACAACACCTCCACCGCAAAGGAGTTCTTCTGTTGTGCATCCAAGGAATCATCTTGCAACGAGCGCAACACCTGTTGAAAAACATAGTTGGCGAGAGTGAGAGCGAGGGAGTGACACTTACGAATTTAGTTAAAGTTACAGCGAGAGAAGAGCCAAGGAAAAAATCGCCGCCCTCCAAGAGGGTGCGCAGGCTGCCTCCAATTTGTTTCGCCTCGGGAACTGTGGCAGTCAGCGCCGATTGGGTGGCATAGGTGCCATCGGACAACACCGCGGTATTGGAAGACCTGTAGCTGCGAGGGGACTCCCGCTTGTCGGAGTGCTTCTCATCATCTTCATCGTCCTCTCCCTTCTTTTTTTCCTCATCGATGAAGGGCAATGGGCCCAGTTCCTCTTGGATGGTCGAAAAGGACACATCAATGTCATCAGTGGATAGCGCATACTCTCCTATGATCCACAACGCCGCCCTGTAGACCTACAAGGAAAAATATTTTTTAAATGAGAGAGAAAGAAAGAGAGATTTTTATCTTACCGTTGAAGACGTGATGAGTTTGAAGGAGTTCAGGAGTTTCTGGAGGATAGATTCGCGCAGATCCGGAGAGGTCTCGATTACCTCCCTCACGAAGGTAACAACCTCGACAGCAGAGGACAGAGAGGGATCTCCCAAGAAATCCATCAACATTTGAACCACATTTGATACGACCGAAGGGTACTTCACTGCGCATTGATGGATTGCTTGGATGAGCAATTGTCTGTACTCGGGCCCCTTAAGTAGAGTCAGAGAGCTCCCTTAAATATCAAATTCTTTCACCTTTTCAAAGCCTTGCGCTTGTGTCTTAGAGATTTCTCGTTTCAAGCTGCCGATGACTTCGTCGATATTTGATGGCGCAACAAGATCCAATGCAATATCCAAGGTCTTTTTCCTGTTTTATGCGTAATGTTACATCGAGAAAGTTTTCTAAGTAGTTTTTTGGGGTGGGTAGAGATAATCACCTGATGTCCATGTCTGGGCTAGCCAAGGCCCGCAATATATCCATCAAAAGGGTACGGAGCTCCTTGTTGTGGCGTCTTCGGATATCATCAAGCCGATCCAAAATAATCATCTTTACGTTGTTGTCGCTCTCCTGAGATTAATGGTGAGAATCACAAAATTAATCATCAAAATTGAATATACGTACATTACAGAGGATATTGATGAAAGTGCTGGCAGCAGCTTTGACAGCAGTAGGAGCAGCAGTCAAGGAAACCAGCGCAGAGGCCGCTTCAAACTGTACTGCAGGCGAGTTGGACTTCAGGAGCTCGTAGAGGCATTTTAAATATTTTGGCTGTTTGGAGATTATTTCAATACGGTTTGATGTGGTAGCAAAACGTACTCGTTCTGCAGGATTTGCGCGACAAACTTTGCGTATCAATTCCACAATTGTGAATTGAAGAATATCTCCAAAGCTGCCAACCTGGTCCAGCACTGTCGCTAAATACTCAACAGCTTTTTCTTGTGCACAGTTGAACAGCATGATGAATGCATTTCTCTTACAGGAAGCATCTCCTTCCTGAATTGGGGTTGATCAATGCAAGACTTAAATGTAAAGACTGGAATGGACGTACATTCTGCAAGAAATTGAAAATTAACTCAGGGGCGTCGGGCAGGAGGTGTTCGAAGTTCTTGTAGATACTGTAAATGGCCAAAACAGCATTACGTCTGACGTAGGATTGTCGATGCTCGAGATTGGTACGGATCATAGGAATAAGAGGTTCCAGCAACTCTGGCTCCTTCAACTTTGATATGAAACGCAAAGTGACACCTCGTACGTATTCGTTTGGATGATTGAGATCGTTTCGGAAGTGAGAGCTGTAGAAGGGTGTCAACCAACGATTGTATTTTTCAAAATAAATAAATCTTACCAAACCAAAATCATTTCATGTAGAAGCTTGCCGTCTTGATCTGTCTTCTCACAGACCTCCCAGTATAGAAGGAGAAGCTTTTTAATGGTCTTGTCCTTCATGGGCATAATGAAACGGATAATGGTCATCAACACTTGGGGGAGTCTGTGGCCATTTGATAGGAGTAAAATGACCTCCTTCAAGGCGGCAATTTTCTCTTGTGTATCTCCATTTTCGAGTTTGTTCCTCAAACTGCTCCCTCCGTCGTCACTCCTTTCATAGTTTATGAGAACTGTGCACGGCCTCTCCATTGCGAGGTGTTCTTGCGTCACTCACGCACAACGCTCCCTCCTAGCGCTCTTTGACGTGGGCAGTGTCAACGTCGACAACAATTGTCTACAAATGTCAGCGCCTTCTCAGGAGGGTGTTAAAGGTACCTGCTTTATTCAAAACCCACGGAACTGACGCGTGATATGCTCAGAAAGACCTCAGTTGTTATAAAAACATCCTCACTCGGTACTAAGTAGATTATCATCTTTTTGGCTCAAGTCAAACAGAGGCAAGAAAGGCCGCGTATTTCGAAGAACAAAATTAATTTGGGCGTAACGATGAAGGTGGAGTCTGCGGTTCTGCGCTTGATTATTCATGGGGACAAAGGAAAACTAAAGCCGTTGTTTAATACAATGTATACAGAGGAGGGATTAGCTAACATAGAAGCTTTCTTCAACAGAAAATCTGGTGGAGAAAAAGGTATTTCTCGCGCTATTGTAACTATTCTCTGATAATCCCTTCCAATATTTTACGCAGCTCTGGATGAAAACAAGTTTATGAAGATAGTCTATGCAAAGCTACTTGATTTAAACGATATTAATATATTAAAATTGTTTGACATTTTGGGTACACAGACCATTCCCCTTCAATGGTTAGTTAATTTCATCTCGCAGACAAGAAGCGCAACGGCTCGGTGGCGTTCCGCGAGTTCTTTCTATTGATATCGATGTTGGCTGCAAGAGAAGATGGCCTTACGACCGCGTGTCTGTACGTGTAATCCTATTCTTCTTCCCATGACTAAACTACCCAGTTATTTACACGGCAAGGAATTCTTCAACCTGCTCAATTCGCCCAGAACAGGCAAGACGCTACATTTCGAACAGTTCGCCCGGCTGGGATTCATCGCGGGAATACCAGAGGAGTATGTGGCTACGCGATTGAAGGAGTTCGGAACCAGCACACAAAATCGGTTGTCTTATGAGACCTTCATTGTGTGTTACTTCGACCTGTTGTCGCAACTCGACGAGTTTGTGAAACGAAGAAATGCCCAAGCTCTCGACGATTCGGGACCAGAAGGGAAGCGTTGTATCATCTGCTGATCATCTTCTTCGCTGTACATAAAAAAGATTTAAAAGAGCGAGTCATTTATTACAGACTTAATGCTTGTTACAACTCTCTTAAGCTGTTCGTAAGCTCAGTCCTTTTTCTTCTTTTTGGGTGGCTTGGCCTTGGGTTCTTCATTCTCTTCTTTTTTCTTCTTTTCGGGTTTCTCTTCCTCGCCTCGCTTCCTCTTTCCAGCTGCAGGAACCTGTGTCATTTCAACAGTCTTGGATTTTTTCTTCTGCTTCGGTGCTTCTTCCTCTTCCTCTTCTTCAGATTCCTCCTTCAACTTTTTCGCCTTCTTCGGCTTCTTGCTCTTGGGAGAAGCCTTCGCTTTAGCGGGCGCTGTCTCTTCCTCTTCTTCCTCTTCGGCTTCTTCTTTTTCCGCTTTCACCTGCTTTTTCTTTTCAGGCTTCGCTTTCTTTTTCTCCTTTCCCTTTTCGGTGGGCTTCTCTTCCTCCTCTTCATCATCCTGGGCCACTTCCTCTGCGGTTCGTTTGACGGTGAACAGGGGCTCCTTCTTTTTGAAGAAATAATCGATGCGTCCCTTCTGCTGATCGGCAGCCTTAATGCAGCGCTCCGTGTTATTCTTAATGGAGTTTACGAACCCTTCTACTTGGTAAAAAACCACTGAGTTGCCTATGTTCAAAAATTAGTAAGCGAGGTAATAAAACAAAGAGGAAGTGTAGCATTCTTACTCACCCTCATATGGTTTCAGAAGTGCCAAAACAGATGAACCTTCCTTGCTGGAGTCCAACCACAGCTGAATGTCTTCCTCTTCCTCCAAGATCGCAGGCATGCGAGGGTGAATGTAGGCTGTGAAAGCAGAATCAGAAGTGCTGTACCAGATGACTTGATACTTACCCATCTTCTTGTTTGCATTGGTTGTAATGACAGAATATGTGAAAGTCTTCTCGTTTGTCTTCGGGTCGACCCAAACATCGTAAAGCGCTGCCATCTTGAGTAACTTCCCATCTTTGTGGTGAATATAATACGGGAACTTCTTCCCATTATGCTCATGCCACTCAAAGTAACCTGAGGGGGGGATGTAAGTGACGTTTATATCGCAATGCGTACCATTAGCCACTGCTATACAGCGCTGTTTTTTGACAAGGCGGGACCACATCTAATTAAAGTAGATTTAGCAGCTGTTCAGAACTTGAGGACAACGACTTACGTTGCTGGTTGTTAAGGTTTCTGATTTAGCGTTGATGGTCCTTGCGTTCTTCATTTTGCCATCTGTGCTCCACGAGGGTACCAATCTGCGATCGAGAATCGTTAATTGATTAAACCTACTTCATTTTGTTAGTTCTCACCCCCACTTCATCATTTTTATTGCGCGTCCCCCCTCTGCGGCAAGGAACACAATGGGTTGTGTCGTTTGCGGTGCTACCTATGGAGAGCCGTTACGGAGATTAAGGTGTCACATGCTTACATTGTAAGAGGGCTTGTATTGGCTAGCATCTTCAAAGCTGGCATTCGTTTCTTTTTGTATCTCCTCTGGCGCTAAAGTGCAAGCGGTGCGGCCACACATGTTGGGGTTCTGAGCTTGTGGCTGTAACGGACAAAGAATACTTGACCTCCTCGAACTCACAAATTTTCTTGGTAGTGCGAAATACTTCAGCCAAAATGCGATTCCAAGAAGATTAGGCATATTTGATGAAAAGACGGGAAAGGTTGAAGAAGAATATCAAGGCGGCAAGAAGTGTGTAAATGGAGCAGCGAACCTCAGCACTGCTCTCGGTCGCCGTCAGAAGGTTTCGCGCGCTTTCGAAGTGTTTCGAATGCTTGTAGATAACGACGTTAGGCCGAATGATGTGGTTGATTTCCAGCTTGAATGGAGGGACTCGGAAGCATTTAGACCCGGACAGGACAGATTGTGCCAAATCCTGAAAGCCCTCGTCGCAGGCCAACAGAACGACGATGCCTTAGCGCTTTTAGATTACATGAGCGACAAGGGCATACTCGCAGACGCAAAAATGTATACCCTCATTCTCACTCCCCACAACCACAACAACGCGAACAACCACAGCCTCCACCATGTGCAACAGATACACGCGCATATACGCAACAACACAACGCTTGAAATCAACGACCCACTCTCCGCGGCGCTCATCACCGCGTATTCTCGGGCGGGGAGTCTGCAGGACGCCCTCTCTACCTTCAACGAGCTTTCGAAATCCAAGGGCGACTCTTCACGACAACACGGCAATTGGGCAGCGGAATGGTGGCGATGATCTCGGCCTATGCACAACATGGCCGCCTCGAAGACGGGCTCGCCCATTTCGAGGGGGCAATCAACGAGGGCAGGATCAAACCCGACGGGACACTGTTGAACTCCATAGCGAATATCTGTCGACAGCATCTCTCAAGCTTTCGCTTCCTCAACTGGCCGACCGTCATGGGATCGCGTTGCCCTCCTCTGCATACTCGGCCATCCTATTAACTTGTACCGACCTCAGCCAAATCAAGATGACCCACAACCACCTCCGGCTTAAGAGAGATAGACGACGTCCTCGCCTCGACACTAGTCAAGGTATATGCCAAGCAAGGAAAGTTCTCGGAGGGCAAAGCAGTCTTTGAGAGCCTTTTGTCTTCGGCGGAAAGGCACATTTTCATTGCTCTTGCAAGGACTTCTTCTAACTACACATGTAGATACCCCAAATAAACTATTTATTCTTTTAAGTCCGATGCTTCACTTCAGAAGTCGGCCACATCGATGAAAAGGGCAGAGGAAGGAGAGAACCGCCGGGGAGATACAGTGTAAGGGTAGATCCCTCGCACGTATTGCACCTCCATGCGATAGTTGCCTTTGCGCTCCAGCTCCACCATGAGAAGGAAGAGTGTAACCACCCAAGTAGAATACAAGGCCAACAGGTGCCACAAGGAATGTGAGTACGGAAAGAAGGAGTAGAAGACAGACATCATCGAGTCGAAGAACGAAGAAAAGAAAAAGAAAGAGAAAGCGGAAGATGTGGAGGTTGAAGTAGAAGAAGAAGGAGAAGAAGGAGGAACGAGGTCCAATAGATAGGAGGCGATTGCGAAGGCAGCGAAGAGCAGGGCGATGTCCCAGAGGTGCTTGAACTCCTTGTGTTCTCGCAACACCGGTCTCACGCTGTACAAGATGATGGCCACAAGCCCGATGTAGTAGAACGCATGTAAATCGAAGCACGCGAACACCTCAGCCCCAATGGCAGCGAGAAGGTAAGGCCACAACCTCTCCTTACGCTTGCCAGCTCCGATTAGAGGCTCGCCTTCTCGTCTTGGTTGATTTTGTACATCTCCTCCTCCGCTTCTGCCGCTCGCATATTCTCGCGGAGGTTTGAACGGAGAGAATCTTGCAGGTATGAGTGAGTAGAGAGATCCAACCTTCAGCACGCCGCCTCCGCGTGCCTGGCCGCGACCTCCTCGGCCGCAGTTAAAACTTCGTAGGATGAACAACACGCACAATAGCCAGCCAATTACTGTCGTTCTATCGAGTAATTCTGCGTAGAAAGAGAGGGTGGTGTGGAAGATTACACCTGATATCCCTGCAGACAGCTGTAATACGTGACACCAGAAGACGGTCTGCCTCCCTGCGCCTTTTTTGCCTTCCCGTCCAGAAGATGGCGAAGGAAGAGACGATGATGTGGAAGATGAGGAGAGAGCCATTCCATACAGAGGAAGGATGAGCCATGGTATACAGGTGAGTACGCTATAAAATTCAGCGATGTAAGGCGAGTAGGCGTAGTTCGCCTCTAGACAATCGCTGAACGAAGTGGGTGATCCCCAAAAAGGCTCAATGCCGCCATTCGTTGGAATTGCTCCCGTTGTTTGTTGCAATATTGTTGCGCCTAATGCGTCCGTGTCTGAAGTAATCGAATCAAAAGTTCCTCCGGGTGGAATCCCACCGCCCTCCATCCCAATCAATAACTTCCCGTTGCCTTGCTTCCTTCTGCTTTGATCTTTTCGAGGAAGCCCTTGAACGCTTTGCAAATGATGCTGCACAGCAGGCACTGTCGGCCGACGACAGGCAAAGCTTGTGTGTCTCTGGGTAGGGATGCATTCAAACAAACGTGCATCACGCCTTTCCGTAATGATCACCTCCCGCAACTACGAGAATCCGCCACAAATCGTGCAAGTAAATCCTGAATATTTTTTTGAATTTCAACCTTTGTACTTACAATCTGACGCAGAACGCGGGTATTGGTTGCGCAAAGACAACCAGATAGCGTTCTTAGATAGCCTGTCCAAAGAATTGAAGCTTCAAAAAGTAATATTTTGAATGTACTTTCACGCGCATTGATGATTTTCTGAATATCAGTGGTCAGATTGGTATACGGTGTCTCGAAAGCAAGTAACTGATGGTGGAGGCCATGGCTTATTCTATCACTACCGCTCTCTCGCTGAGGTGCTGCAAAGATTGTATCCTGCTCGTCCTTGGAATCCGTCTTTGTTCGAAGGCTCTCAAGCCCCTCGTAACCACTGGCAGAATCCACATAACCTCATGGTTGCTTTAGAGCAAGCTGAAAAGGCATTAGGTATTACTCAGGTACTTGTGATCTTCCTCCCTCCCTCCCTCTCTCCCCACAACCCAAAAAAAACAACACACTCACAACTTACTTACACACCAAAAGGAAAAGGATTGGTATTCGATATCGATGTCAGATTTGCAAGCTACAGGGTTTCCCCGTATATCGAGGGCGAAATTGGTAGATGTGTTGAGTGCGAAATATCCTCAACACAAATGGGATGCGGTGTATCTTCTTAGGGGTAGATATTCTCAACAGAAGCGCCTCGAAAGAATGGTGGCCAGTCTATTCCCAGTTACGTATGCTAAGTTAAAATTTCCATGTAATTTATATATTGTATCTATTCAGGGTGTGGAGATGAAGACGAATGCGAGGAAAGATGCAGGGATAGTGAATCCTCATACATCTTCGTTCCTTGAACTCGACATATTTCTTCCCTCCCTCAAACTTGCGTTCGAATACCAGGTATTCCCACCTGCTGACTCACTTAGTCGGTAATTATAATGACTACAACACAAAACAACAGGACCTCCATCATTACATGGATTCAGCTTTCATTTACAAACCGGCTTCGGAAGTTCAGAAAAGGGATGATATGAAAAAGAATATCGCCCGTTCGCAGGGAGTCACCCTGATTCCCATCCCCTGTTGGTGGGACGGACGAGAAAACAGGTTGCCCTCTTGCTCCCTCCCCCCCGTTCTCCACTGTACACGAATTCGACTTATGCGTTAATAGCCTTGTGTCGACAATAAAGAGATATGCTCCCGGGCTGTTATCGGATAAGTCGGAGCATCTCGCACCCCCAATTCCTGATGAGATGCCTGAGGGGTTTTCGGAGAAGTTCAAAAAAATCGATATTGCAGATATAGGAGAACCCACCACTGCATGCTTTTTCACTGGCACTGATATTGATCCTGCTAAATGGTAAGCTATAGCCAACGCGCACAACAAATGCAATACTCCACAACCTACCAACGTAATTCACATATGTAGGTGGATATTCGAAAAGTATGATGGAGTGCGGGCCTTTTGGAATCCCATAAAACAGAAGTTCTTCTCGCGGTATGGGAATGAACTCAAGCTGCC
>Ga0209935_1005468_pt1 | contig 10785 bp, 15 predicted proteins | sample ThiBio_1000_plan_2_FD_183958 | JGI IMG/M metagenome (GOLD analysis project Ga0209935, IMG submission 183958) | Wastewater bioreactor microbial communities from Cape Town, South Africa - Thiocy_cont_1000_plan (SPAdes) | ecosystem: Engineered > Bioreactor > Thiocyanate-remediating >... | reverse complement strand
GCAGCAGCAGCAGCAGCAGCAGCAGCAGCAGCAGCAGCAGCAGCAGCAGCAGCAGCAGCAGCAGCAGCAGCAGCAGCAGCAGCAGCAGCAGCAGCAGCAGCAGCAGCAGCAGCAGCAGCAGCAGCAACAGAACAGCAACAGCAGCAGCAGCAGCAGCAGCAGCAGCAGCAGCAGCAGCAGCAGCAGCAGCAGCAGCAGCAGCAGCAGCAGCAACAGAACAGCATCGGCATCAAAGGAACGAGAAGATCTCGAACAAGAGCTCGTTCGGAATCATCGACATCGCCGAATCATCGACCAGCGATCGAATCATCGTCATCGTCGAGATGGCTTGCTTGATCGATGATGGAGCATATCGATGGAGATCTGGTCGCCACACGAACTTGGTGTCGGCAAGCCATTGATTGGCTCCAATCACATGCACTCGATGGCCTGCCGTGAAGGCGATGAGACCTCGATGCTCGTCGAAGGCCACTCCACATGGGTACTCGCCAGCACAATCGAACGACGAGATGTGATGGCCTTGGTGAGTGAATGATTGCAGTCGACGATTGTTCCAGTCGGCGACGATGATTCGGCCTTGGTTGGCGATGCACACTCCTTGGGGATACTCGAGTTGGCCTGGTTGATCGCCTTGAGAGCCGAACTCGAACAAGAACGAGCCATCGATCAGCGACAGTACTTGCACTCGATGATTGAAGGTATCACAGACGATGATTCGATGTCGATCATCATCGATCGCGATGCCTGATGGATATTTGAACTCGCCAGGCTGAGATCCTTCCTTGCCGCCGACAGAGAACAAGAACGAGAGATCGATCGACGACAAGAACACCAATCGATGGTTGTCGGTATCGGATGTGATGATGCGATGATGATGCTTGTCGATCGCAATGTCTTGAGGACGCCTGAACTCGAGATCTCCTGATCCATACTGGCCGATACACGACAAGAACGATTGGTCGCTCAATGACCATGATTGTATGCGATTATTGTTGAAGTCGACGACGAGGATGCGATCATGGTCGTGATCGATCGCAAGGCCCCATGGGAACCGGAGCTCGCCTGGTCGGTTGCCAGTCTCGCCGAACTTGGACACGAACGAGCCATCGTCACAAGAGAATACTTGCACTCGATTGTTGTGATACTCGACGACCAGCAAGAGACCTCGATGATGGTCGAACGCCAAGCCTTGAGGGCTGTTGAACTGGCCATTGGCATTGCCTCGTTGCGTGGAGCCAATCGAGAGCTTGATTCGAGCATCTTCAAGAACAGGAGGAGGAGTATCGTCTGCCATCAATCTTCCAATCGAGAGAGAGAGAGATCTCGGAGACAAGAGATGCTCGCCAATGTCTCCCCAAACCCCCAAAGCCCCCAATCAAAGATGATGTTGCTGCAGCCAAGAATCACACGAAAGAGAGACACAGACGAGAGAGACCAAGCAACTCCAACGCAACGAGCAACGAGCGATGGGCCGATGCAGCAACGAGACGACGAGCGAGCAAACGAAAGAGAGAGAGATCGAAAGCAGCAGCAGCGTGATGTGCTGTTCGACCCATCGATGCTCTCCTTCGTGATGCCTGCCTCCCAAGACATTGTGCTCGATCCATCATCAAGGTGGCGGTGGTGGTGGCGGTGGCGGTGCAATATTTATGGTGCATTGGTGGGCACTCATTTGGATGGAGAGAGAGAGATGTGAGTTTGAGTATGGATATCCAATCGTTCGAGACCTCATCATGATATCGAGAGATCCAGCAGCAGCAGCAGCAGCAGCAGCAGCAGCAGCAGCAGCAGCAGCAGCAGCAGGAGCAGCAGCAGCAGCAGCAGCATCGGCATCAAAGGAACGAGAAGATCTCGAACAAGAGCTCGTTCGGCAACAAGGATACTGGTGACTCGAATACCAGCGATCGAATCATCGTCATGATCTCGACCACTTGCTTGACGGAGTGGGGCGCGAATCGATGGAGATCGGGTTGCCAGCACAACAGCGTGTGCGGTATCCATTGATGGCCCGCGATCACATGCACTCGATGGCCGACCGAGAAGGCGATGAGACCTCGACACTCGTCGAACGCCACGCCTTGTGGTGCCGCGCCACAATCGAAGCGTGCGTAGAACTCACCTCGAGACGTGAAGGCTTGCAGCCGATTGTTCTTCGTGTCGGCGACGATGATGCGCGAGGCATTGTCGACGCACACGGCGCGAGGCTCCCTGAAGCGCCCGCTCTCGGAGCCGTACTCTCCAAACTCGAACAAGAACGTCATGTCGATGGCCGATAGAACCTGTATGCGACTGTTGAACGAATCGGCGACGATCACGCGACGCAGCTGCTTGTCGATCGCGACACCGAACGGCGACTTGAACTCGAGCGGTCGCGGTCCATGGTGCCCGATATCGAACAGCAACGAGAGATCGGCGGCCGCCAGTATCCGCAATCGATGATTGCTGGCATCTGCGACAATCACACGATCGAGATGTCGATCGATCGCCACGCCGTAGGGATACTTGAAGTCGAGCACTGGAGCGCCGGAAGGCGTGGTATCCGATACCACGAGAGTGTGATCCACGAGCGACAGCGCCTGCACGCCGTGCGCGTAGGTGTTCGATACCAAGAGCCGCTGCCGATCATCGTCGATCGCCAGACATTGCGGATAGACGATGATCGAGGATTTACTGGTGCCGCTCGTGGTTGCGAAGCTCTCGAGGAGCTGCGCCGTATCAGGCGAGAACACCTGCACTCGATGGTTGTAGCTATCGGCCACAAACAGCCGATTGGCACCATCGAATGCCAGACCCTTGGCAAAGTGTAGAAGTGCTACTGTCGTTCCGTGGAAGCTCGAACCTATCGAGCATTGAATGCGCGCGTCGGCAATGTCAAAGTTGTAGCTAAGCATTGTGGTCAAGGTTTGATGGAGGAAGGGGGAGAGAAGAGATTGGATGGCTCGCGAGGGCCAGTAGCAGGGTAGTGCTGCGCTCGTTCAAGTTATCGGTTGGCGTTTATCGACGATGGGTGTCTATCTATCGAATTGCAGGCATGAGAGAGAGAGAGAGAGAGATTGATGCTCGTGAGATATGTGTGTTTGAGCGAGAGTGAGTGAGAGAGTGGATATCCAATCGTTCGAGATCATATCATGATGTGATCTCGATTGGCAATCGTCGTCGCCATCATCATCATGATGAAGATCATCAAAGGAACGAGAAGATCTCGAACAAGAGCTCGTTCGGAATCATCGACATCGCCGAATCATCGACCAGCGATCGAATCATCGTCATCGTCGAGACCGCTTGCTTGATCGATGATGGAGCATATCGATGGAGATCTGGTCGCCATGTGAACGTGTCGGCAAGCCATTGATTGGCTCCAATCACATGCACTCGATTGCCTGCCGAGAAGGCGATGAGACCTCGATGCTCGTCGAATGCAACTGCGACTGGATACTCGGAGCCACAATCAAAGGATGAGATGTGATGGCCTTCGTGAGTGAATGCTTGCAATCGACGGTTGTTGTACTCGGCGACGATGATTCGGCCTTGGTTGTCGATGCACGATTCATGAGGGAGCTTGAACTGGCCTGGTTGATCGCCTCGAGAGCCGAACATGAACAAGAACGAGCCATCGATCAGCGACAGTACTTGCACTCGATGATTGAAGGTATCAGTGACGATGATTCGATGTCGATCATGATCGATCGCAACTCCGTCCGGAGAGTTGAACTCGCCAGGCTGAGATCCTTGCTTGCCGCCGACCTCGAACAAGAACGAAAGATCGATCGACGACAAGAACACCAATCGATTGTTGTTGGAGTCGGCGATGATGATGCGATGATGATGCTTGTCGATCGCAATGCCATCAGGATGCTTGAACTCGAGATCTCCTGACCCACGATGGCCGACGCACGACAAGAACGATTGGTCGCTCAGAGACCATGATTGTACTCGATTATTGGCTTGATCAGTGATGAGGATGCGATCATGATCGTGATCGATCGCAAGGCCCCATGGATGCTGGAACTGGCCTGGTTGCTTGCCTTCCTCGCCGAACTTGGACACGAACGAGCCATCGTCACAAGAGAATACTTGCACTCTATGGTTGTTGTAGTCAGAGACGAACAAGAGACCTCGATGATGGTCGAACTCAAGGCCAACTGGAGTGTCGAAGATACCATCGGCATCGCCTGCTTGCTTGGAGCCAATCGAGATCTTGATTCGAGCATCTCGATCAAGAAGAAGAGGAGTATCGTCTGCCATCAATCTTCCAATCTGTAAACGCGCGCACTACGGCGCCAGTCTCAGGTGTGGTAGAAGCGCAAGCAGGACACAGCAATCAACAGTGACTGAGACTGTGGAGGAGAGAGGAGCAACAAACAAAAGCTGCCCTTCCTCTTGCCACTCGTCTATTTATTGTAGACGTAAAGTAGAGCAAAGAGTAAGTGCTATTAGAGTAGTCATAGAGATGCACGAGTACGTGCTGTACTGTGTAGAGTAGTGTAGCGCACCTACAAATCGAGGGAGAGAGAGAGAGATCTCAGAGACAAGAGATGCTCGCCAATGTCTCCCCAAACCCCCAAAGCCCCCAATCAAAGAGATGATGTTGCTGGAGCCAAGAAGCACACGAAGAAGAGACACAGACGAGAGAGACCAAGCAACTCCAACGCAACAAGCAACGAGCGATGGGGCGATGCAGCAACGAGACGACGAGCGAGCAAACGAACGAGAGAGAGAGAGATCGAAAGCAGCAGCAGCGTGATGTGCTGTTCGACCCATCGATGCTCTCCTTCGTGATGCCTGCCTTCCAAGACATTGTGCTCGATCCATCATCAAGGTGGTCGTAGTGGTGGTGGTGCAATATTTATGGTGCATTGGTGGGCACTCATTTGGATGGAGAGAGAGAGAGAGAGAGAGATTGATGCTCGTGAGATGTGTGTGTTTGAGAGAGAGAGTGGATATCCAATCGTTCGAGACCTCATCATGATATCGAGAGATCCTGCAGCAACAGCAGCACCAGCAGCAGCAGCAGGAGCAGCAGCAGCAGCATCGGCATCAAAGGAACGAGAAGATCTCGAACAAGAGCTCGTTCGGAATCATCGACATCGCCGACCTCTCATTGACCAGCGATCGAATCATCGTCATCGTCAAGACCGCTTGCTTGATCGATGATGGAGCATATCGATGGAGATCTGGTCGCCATGTGAACGTGTCGGCAAGCCATTGATTGGCTCCAATCACATGCACTTGATTGCCTGCCGCGAAGGCGATGAGACCTCGATGCTCGTCGAACGCCACTCTGCAGATGCCTTCACTGCCACAATCGAACGACGAGATGTGATGGCCTTGGTGAGTGAATGATTGCAGTCGATAGTTGTATGTGTCGGCGACGATGATTCGGCCTTGGTTGGCGATGCACACTCCATGAGGGTGCTTGAACTGGCGTGGTTGATTGCCTCGAGAGCCGAACATGAACAAGAACGAGCCATCGATCAGCGACAGTACTTGCACTCGATTGTTGAAGGTATCGGCGACGACGATTCGATGTCGATCATGATCGATCGCAACTCCGACGGGGGAGTTGAACTCGCCAGGCTGAGATCCTTCGTTGCCGCCGACCTCGAACAAGAACGAGAGATCGATCGACGACAAGAACACCAATCGATGGTTGTTGGAGTCGGCGATGACGATGCGATGATGATGCTTGTCGATCGCAATGCCTCGAGGATGCTTGAACTCGAGATCTCCTGATCCACGGTGGCCGACGCACGACAAGAACGATTGGTCGCTCAGAGACCATGATTGTACTCGATTATTGGCTTGATCAGTGATGAGGATGCGATCATGATCGTGATCGATCGCAAGGCCATCAGGATACATGAACTGGCCTGGTTGCTCGCCTTTCTTGCCGAACTTGGAGACGAACGAGCCATCGTCACAAGAGAATACTTGCACTCGATGGTTGTGATACTCGACGACCAGCAAGAGACCTCGATGATGGTCGAACGCCAGGCCAACTGGAATGTAGAAGATACCATTGGCATCGCCTGATTGCTTGGAGCCAATCGAGAGCTTGATTCGAGCATCTCGATCAACAAGAGGAGTTCGTCTGCCATCAATCTTCCAATCGAGAGAGATCTCAGAGACAAGAGATGCTCGCCAATGTCTCCCAAACCCCCAAACCCCCCAGTCAAAAGAGATGATGTTGCTGAAGACACGAAGCACACGAAGGAGAGACACAGACGAGAGAGACCAAGCAACTCCAACGCAACGAGCAGCGAGCGATGAGCCGATGCAGCAACGAGACGACGAGCGAGCAAACGAACGAGAGAGAGAGAGAGAGATCGAAAGCAGCAGCGTGATGTGCTGTTCGACCCATCGATGCTCTCCTTCGTGATGCCTGCCTCCCAAGACATTGTGCTCGCTCCATCATCAAGCTGGTGGTGGTGCAATATTTATGGTGCATTGGTGGGCACTCATTTGGATGGAGAGAGAGAGAGAGAGAGATTGATGCTCGTGAGATACGTGAGAGTGAGCGAGTGGACATCCAATCGTTCGAGACCTCATCATGATATCGAGAGATCCAGCAACAACAACAACATCATGATGAAGATCATCAAAGGAACGAGAAGATCTCGAACAAGAGCTCGTTCGGAATCATCGATAGCGCCGACTCATCGACCAGCGATCGAATCATCGTCATCGTCGAGATGGCTTGCTTGATCGATGATGGAGCATATCGATGGAGATCTGGTCGCCATGTGAACGTGTCGGCAAGCCATTGATTGGCTCCAATCACATGCACTTGATGGCCTGCCGAGAAGGCGATGAGACCTCGATGCTCGTCGAATGCAGCGTCTTGCGGGTACTCGCGACCACAATCGAACGACGAGATGTGATGGCCTTGGTGAGTGAATGATTGCAGTCGCTTGTTGTTGGTATCGGCGACGATGATTCGGCCTTGGTTGTCGATGCACACTCCATGGGGATACTCGAGCTTGCCTGGTTGATCGCCATACGAGCCGAACATGAACAAGAACGAGCCATCGATCAGCGACAGTACTTGCACTCGATGATTGCGGGTATCACAGACGATGATTCGATGTCGATCATGATCGATCGCAGTGCCTGATGGATATTTGAACTCGCCAGGCTGAGATCCTTGCTTGCCGCCGACCGAGAACAAGAACGAGAGATCGATCGACGACAAGAACACCAATCGATGGTTGTTGGAGTCGGCGATGATGATGCGACGATGATGCTTGTCGATCGCAATGCCTCGAAGGCCGCTGCGCTCGAGATCTCGTGATTCACGATGGCCGACGCACGACAAGAACGATTGCTCGCTCAATGACCATGATTGTACTCGATCATTGAATTGATCAACGATGAGGATGCGGTCATGGTCGTGATCGATCGCAAGGCCCCATGGGAACCGGAGCTCGCCTGGTCGGTTGCCAGTCTCGCCGAACTTGGACACGAACGAGCCATCGTCACAAGAGAACACTTGCACTCGATGTCTGCTGTAGTCAGAGACGAACAAGAGACCTCGATGATGGTCGAACGCCAAGCCTTGAGGGCTGCTGAACTGGCCATCGGCATAACCTTGTTGCGTGGAGCCAATCGAGATCTTGATTCGAGCATCTCGATCAACAAGAAGAGTATCGTCTGCCATCAATCTCCCAATCGAGATCTCAGAGACAAGAGATGCTCGCCAATGTCTCCCCAAACCCCCAAACCCCCCCAGTCAAAGAGATGATGTTGTTGAAGACAAGAAGCACGCGAAGGAGAGACACAGGCGAGAGAGACCAAGCAACTCCAACGCAACGAGCAACGAGCGATGGGCCGATGCAGCAACGAGACGAGCGAGCAAACGAACGAGAGAGAGAGAGAGAGAGAGATCGAAAGCAGCAGCAGCGTGATGTGCTGTTCGACCCATCGATGCTCTCCTTCGTGATGCCTGCCTCCCAAGACATTGTGCTCGATCCATCCATCAAGGTGGTGGTAGTGGTGCAATATTTATGGTGCATTGGTGGGCACTCATTTGGATGGAGAGAGAGATTGATGCTCGTGAGAGATGTGTGTTTGAGAGAGAGTGGATATCCAATCCTTCGAGACCTCATCATGATATCGAGAGATCCAGCAACAGCAGCAGTATCGGCATCAAAGGAACGAGAAGATCTCGAACAAGAGCTCGTTCGGAATCATCGACATCGCCGACCTCTCATCGGCCAGCGATCGAATCATCGTCATCGTCAAGACCGCTTGCTTGATCGATGATGGAGCATATCGATGGAGATCTGGTCGCCATGTGAACGTGTCGGCAAGCCATTGATTGGCTCCAATCACATGCACTTGATGGCCTGCCGAGAAGGCGATGAGACCTCGATGCTCGTCGAACGCCACTTCCCAGATGCCTTCGTGGCCAGCACAATCGAACGATGCGATGTGATGGCCTTGGTGAGTGAATGATTGCAGTCGATAGTTGTATGTGTCGGTGACGATGATTCGGCCTTGGTTGTCGACGCACACTCCTTGGGGCTGGTCGAACTCACATGGTTGATCGCCTTGAGAGCCGAACATGAACAAGAACGAGCCATCGATCAGCGACAGTACTTGCACTCGATGATTGTGGGTATCACAGACGATGATTCGATGTCGATCATGATCGATCGCAACTCCGACCGGGGAGTTGAACGCGCCAGGCTGAGATCCTTGCTTGCCGCCGACCGAGAACAAGAGCGAGAGATCGATCGACGACAAGAACACCAATCGATGATTTTTGGTGTCGACGATGACGATGCGATGATGATGCTTGTCGATCGCAATGCCTCGAAGGCTGCTGCGCTCGACATCTCCTGATCCAATGCACGACAAGAACGATTGGTCGCTCAGAGACCATGATTGTACTCGATCATTGTTGGTATCAGCGATGAGTATGCGATCATGGTCGTGATCGATCGCAAGGCCATCAGGATACATGAACTGGCCTGGTTGCTCGCCTTTCTCGCCGAACTTGGACACGAACGAGCCATCGTCACAAGAGAATACTTGCACTCGATGATTGTAGGAATCGACGACCAGCAAGAGACCTCGATGATGGTCGAACGCCAGGCCAACTGGAATGAATAGGATACCATCGGCATCGCCTGCTTGCGTGGAGCCAATCGAGATCTTGATTCGAGCATCTCGATCAAGAAGAGGAGTATCGTCTGCCATCAATCTTCCAATCGAGAGAGAGAGAGATCTCAGAGACAAGAGATGCTCGCCAATGTCTCCCAAACCCCCAAACCCCCCAATCAAAGAGATGATGTTGCTGCAGCCAAGAATCACACCAAAGAGAGACACAGACGAGAGAGACCAAGCAACTCCAACGCAACGAGCAACGAGCGATGGGCCGATGCAGCAACGAGACGACGAGCGAGCAAACGAACGAGAGAGAGAGAGAGAGAGAGATCGAAAGCAGCAGCAGCGTGATGTGCTGTTCGACCCATCGATGCTCTCCTTCGTGATGCCTGCCTCCCAAGACATTGTGCTCGCTCCATCATCAAGCTGGTGGTGGTGCAATATTTATGGTGCATTGGTGGGCACTCATTTGGATGGAGAGAGAGAGAGAGAGAGAGAGATTGTTGCTCGTGAGATGTGTGTGTTTGTGAGAGTGGATGCCCAATCGTTCGAGACCTCATCATGATATCGAGAGATATCCAGCAGCAGCAGCGTCGGCATCAAAGGAACGAGAAGATCTCGAACAAGAGCTCGTTCGGAATCATCGACATCGCCGACCTCTCATCGACCAGCGATCGAATCATCGTCATCGTCGAGACCGCTTGTTTGATCGATGATGGAGCATATCGATGGAGATCTGGTCGCCATGTGAACGTGTCGCCAAGCCATTGATTGGCTCCAATCACATGCACACGATTGCCTGACGTGAAGGCGATGAGACCTCGATGCTCATCGAACGCAACTGTCTGTGGATACTCATATCCACAACCGAACGATGCGATGTGATGGCCTTCGTGAGTGAATGATTGCAGCTGATTGTTCTCGGTATCGGCGACGATGATTCGGCCTTGGTTGGCGATGCACACTCCTTGGGGGAGCTTGAACTGGCCTGGCCTTCTTCTACCCTCCGTGCCGAACTCGAACAAGAACGAGCCATCGATCAGCGACAGTACTTGCACTCGATGATTGCATGAGTCAGCGACGATGATTCGATGTCGATCATGATCGATCGCAAGTCCTGCAGGCAGGAAGAAGTTGGCAGGTGCGGAGCCCAGATGCGCAATCTTGAACAACTGCAAGCCATCGAGTAACGATAGCACAACCAATGCATGGTCTCCTGTAGTACACACGAGGATTCGTTGATGATGCTGATCGATCGCAATGCCATAGGGACCGGTGAGCGGCGCGTCGATTTGAAAGTAATCGGCAACGAGCTGCCGCTCAGCCGGTGCAGCGAGTGCTTGTGCTTGCAGCGGTTGTGGCAACGACCAACCATGCACACACTGCTCGTCGGGAACGAAGATACGATCATGATCGTGATCGATCGCAATGCCCCATGGAAAGCTATCATCACTCGATCCGGGTACGCTGAACTTGCCACGGTACGAGCCGTCATCCGTCGAGAACGCCTGCACTCGTTGCTTGCCACTGTCGACCACATACAAGAGGCTTCGACGATGATCGAACGCCAGGCCTCGTGGATCGTGGAATGTGTCTTCCCGGTCACAAAGATAAGAAGTACCGAGAGAATACTTGATTCTTGGGTTGAGGTCCATCGGTGTGAGGATGCAGGTGTGT
>Ga0209935_1005467_pt1 | contig 10787 bp, 16 predicted proteins | sample ThiBio_1000_plan_2_FD_183958 | JGI IMG/M metagenome (GOLD analysis project Ga0209935, IMG submission 183958) | Wastewater bioreactor microbial communities from Cape Town, South Africa - Thiocy_cont_1000_plan (SPAdes) | ecosystem: Engineered > Bioreactor > Thiocyanate-remediating >... | reverse complement strand
TCGTTACAGGTGGCGGGGGTGGCGGTGGTATCTCGCCATCATCGATGGGCGGTATGGAGGATGATGTTGGTGGCGGTGGTGGTGCTATCTCCCCATCCTCCAACCCTGAATCAATCATCTGTATCTACCTATCTAACCGAGACACCAGCAATCTACCGTTGAGCAGGAGCGGCTGTGACAGCGGTAGGCCGATCGCACAACGACGACGACGAGGGGAGCGAGGCTGGTGTGCGCGAAGCAGGCGGCGAGCAAGCGAATGCCTTTCTCTTCTGCTGGTAGCCAACCAAACCTCCCAAACCCCACCGATATTCGCTGCTGTATCTCGTTGTCCTTATCGTCGTCATCGTTGTATTGGTATCGCTGCTGCTGTTGTGCGTAAAACGACAAGAAGAATAATCAATATCACACACGCAATCAATAAATGTGGTTGGTTGGTTGGTTGGTTGTAGGCCGTGCGCAGTTTCCGATCAATGAACAATCGAAAGCTCCTGCTTCAGGATGGCTGCCAGCTTGCGCGTATCGACCACCATATGCCCGGTACTACGGCGCTCGGCCAAGATCTCGATGTTGCTTGTTGGTAGTTGGTAGTAGAGTTGTCCCATCATGGTCGACATTCGCCACACAAGGTCGCCCTCGACAAACACCGTCGCTCGCTCCTCGAGCTTCACCGGTACAAACTCGATCACCAAGGTATTCATCGGGGAATAGATCTACGTGCCGCCGCCGCCACCACCGTCATCAACCAACCACCATGTCGAGTCAATCATTTCATGTTGTTGCTTCTGCTTCTCCTCTCTCGATCTCGCTCTCGACGTACAAGATTCAAAAATGCGCCTCCTTCCGGGCCGATAACTGCTCGTGCAGTACGGAACAGCGCCAAAGTCTCTTGGAACGAATATTGCGTATGATTGAATACGAGAAATTCCTGAATGATCACAAGGCGAGAAGAAGAGGAAGAAGAGGACCATAATCAATCAAGAGTACGATCAACGTCGTAGAAGAAGAACCCCGCTCGAGATCGAGATCGAGCTTCAGCGTACCAATCGTGGATTATACAGAGCAATCGAATCTTGAATAGTCTCTCGAACCGCATCTTCGTTCAAGACGAAGCGGTCTTGATGAAACAACCGTCCGATGGTGGGCGCGCGCGACAAGTAGATCACGAGCTTGCGATCAAAGTCGTGCACCAACTCGGGTACACCAATCATCTCGCGCAATCGTCGCCAAAGATACGGGTGCATGAGCGGCGTCCAACACGGCAGGATCGTATGCTTGCCCATGAGAACCTCGCGCGGTGACGGCTGGCGTGGCTCGATGCCGATCTGGCGATAGAGATCCAACACGCGCGGGAAAAAGTTCGAGTGCGTCGAGGTCACAAAGGCCGTGTGCGGCCGGAGTCGATGCTCCGGAGGCGGATTCTCGTTCTTGATCGCAATCAAGTCCCACGCTTGAGCCGCATGCATCAAGACCGAATCCACCGTGCGTTGCAGCGTCCAGTCGTCGTGGAACATGAGCGGTATCATTCGCTCGACTGCCACCACCGGGAGATTCTTGTCGTGCGGTACACTCCACTCCTGCCACGTCTTTTCTCGCGAACAATGGCGAGCATACCCTGCAACCACAACAACAACCACAACCACCACCATCGCTTCCACATCAGCAACAAGGAGCCTCCTCCTCCTCCTCCTTATCTCCACAGCACAATCGAAACAACATCAACGTCTATCGCACCATCCAGAATGATCTCGAGAGCTCCACTCGTGTACGCCGATGAGGTATACAGCAACGAGTTCGAGCGAAGCCGACAAAGGCTCGAATGGCGCGTCTGTCCCGGCGCGCACTGTGCTTCCAGCTCTTGCAGCTTCTCAGCAATTGCAGGGCGCGACTTGAACCACTCCAGGTCAGCTTGCGTCACGAAGCGAGGAAGCTCGATCGAGAACGCTGGATACGTCAGGTTGGCTCGGTAGACATGCTGGTCCGTATCACATGCCTGCAAGGCGCGCGTTCACACACACACACGCACACTCGCGCTCGTGAGCATATCTCGACAAGCTGTGACATGAACGAGCCGCGCCTTGCGCTATCGCTCACGACGCTGGTACGTACGATTGGCTTCGCAGCTTGCGTATCACAAATCACATGGAGCTCGGGCTTGAAGGCGCTCGTGGGAAAGTGCTCCATGATGCGACGTGGAATCACGTCGCTCAGTGTCTCGTCGAATGGCTGCAACGGTGAGTGCCAGCGAACGCCCTCCAACATGGCAGCCGCCTGCTTCTCGGACACGCTCAAGTCGGAGCCAGGCTCCTTGCCTGAAGCTGCATTGCTTGGTGCCTTGGGAGTCAAAGGAGCCTTGGACAAGAATGGGCTCACTGGCGCATCGAATGGACCTCGAGGAGGAGGAGGAGGAGGAGGAGGAGTGCTTGGCTTGGTTCCGCCTGCAGCTACTATCGTCGGGGCTGTGGTCGGGGCTGTGGTCGGGGCCTTGGTGGGAGTGCTCGGTACGACGGGGGTCGGTGCCATCGCATGGCGACCACCATCTCCCGCAGCATTATTGCCGTTACTACCTGTCGTTGCTTGTGGAGCAGCGGTGGGTTTGGTAGTTGGTGCTTGTTGCTGCTGAGGTGCTGCTGATGGAGGAGGTGGAGGTGGGGGCGGCGGCGGTGGCGTTGTCACTGTCGCTGATGTTGGAGGCGCCTTGGTTCGTGCAGCTGTCGCCTGCTGCCGAGATATGGCAGCTTGAACATCATCGGCCTTCTTGGCCGCTTCAGCTCGTATCGCCTCGAGCATGGCGATGTCTTGCTCGACTTGTCCAATGTGTGCGCGCTACCAGCCAGATGCATCGCCGCCCACCGTGATCACGCGATCAGCCACTCCACGCCACGAAGCTTGCTCTCGCAAGCACACGGCATCTCTCAAGAGACATACCAAAAACTCTGCCTGACGTTCAAGGTGGTCAATAGGCATCACGTTCGCTGGTGGCGTCGTACTACTCGAAGGACCGGTCCAGAGCACCACGAGCTGGTATACAACTCCCAGCGCCAACTGCTCCATCGTAAGCGAGAGAGAGCGCGCTCGTGGTGGGTCAAGGTGGTAACGTACAAGTGAGGCGACGATCTTTGGCCATCTTCCAGCCATGTAGAAGGCTGGAGATGGTGATGCAGAGCAGTAGTGTACTCGGGTGTTGCGTGGGCTGGTTGGATGAGGTGTGGTGCCGAGGAGAGCGGGAGGAGAGAACGACACGTGGCTGCCGCCCCTTCAACAAACAAGCCTCCCTTCCTTTCCTTCCCCGCGTCCCTCTCGCAAAGAAACTCGCCGCCAACTCCCATCGAACGAGATAAATAACAAACTGCAACTGTGCAATTCATTCTTGTGCTCCACAATTCAACGAGCTAACGATGAGGAAGACGTCGAAGTTGATGAAGATGACGACGAGCTTGCTCGTGCGTCGTCATACTCGGCATACATCCATCCTCCGGCACCGGAGAGACCCGACAGAGAACCAGACACGATGCGCCTTGCACTCGGTCGATGCGAGACGGCCAAGTCGAGATCGTCTGGGTCATTACGCATCACGTCGCTAATCTCATCGTCTGCCTCGAGTGTCAATCGAAGCATCTCGATTTGTTCTCGTCGAGTTTGATAGTGCAAGACCTCCGTCTCCAGCGGCAGTTGCGTAATCACCTATTGATTTGTGGTTGTGGTTGTTTGCCGCGTTGTGGTGAATATCCATCATGCGATTTGCATACAGCCAGACAGGTCTTTTGACGGATAACTGTGCACAGTCCATGTGGATCTCCTACCTTGAAGCTATAGCCCTGGGCAATGAGGAACTGCTGACGCTTGGCCGAGAAGAACATCTCCTTCGTATCCTTCGAGACTAGCGAATAAAAGTACGCGTCAAACTCACTGTCGAGTTTCTTCTGGCTCTTGGGTCGCAGAATTCTTCCTGTACCACGAGAATCGCCGCACCGCTTGTCAGTCGTCGTCAAGGAACCAACTAACGTTCTCGATCGACCACGAGAGTAGGCGTACCAAGTCGTTGTGCTTCTTGGCGCCGAGCACCGTAATGCGACGAGATTTGAATGATGACATTGGCTTCTGGCAGATCGATGGCCGCGTCTCCCACGCTCGAAATGAAGATCGTGAGTACAGTGGGATTGTTCTTGAACTGATCGAGAATCACCATTCGCTCGGCTTGTGGCGTTCTACCGCAGATCAGTGGACGGTTGAGTTTCTTGGCATAATGCTGATGATCGCAGTCGAGTTGAGCTGACGTTAACAATCGTAATTCTCTCTCTCTCTCTCTCTCTCTCTCTCTCGTTGAATCACCACTCGTTCGCGTGCACGATCGGTACCTCAAGGGCAAACAACATGTCGGAGAATACAATAATCTTGTCCTCACGGTTCTCGTGAAATCGCATCAAGTACTCGCATGACTGAAACTTGACAGGATTCATGGCATACAGGAGTCGCTTCTTGCTATTGGTCTTGGCGTAAAGATACTCGCGATAGAATGCCGGAGTCATGGTGCACCAGACTTCAGCGCACTATCATATGGCGAGTGAGTAACGAAATCATGCCGTGATCGTGCTCTTTCAACGTACTGCAACATTCGCAATATGACCAGCCTCTTGCAGATCCTTCCAACTTGCTTCGTAAATCTTGGCTCCAATGACGTTATTGAGGTCTTGAAACTTGTTATCTTCGCGCACTGGAGTCGCCGTGAGACCCAGCTTGCAATGCGCAGGCGTCACGGCCAGGAGGCGCTTGAACATTCTCGCTGGTACGACGTGCACTTCATCGAGAAGCAACAGGCCCCAGACCTGGCTTTTGATTTGGTTGATGATCTACAAAGTACATTTGGTTAGAGATGGGTCTTCTGGGAGTTCGCGTGAGCTCGCGTGGAGGCCACACGGGCACACGAGGTACTTTTTGTGAATAAACCGACCGTCGACCGCCACTCGCTACCATAGTGTAGGTAGCGATCGTGATACCGCGCAGTACGGCATCGCCCTTTGGTTTGTGGCTCGATGTGAAGCACGAGATATTCTTGGGATCGATGGTCGACCACTTGATGAACTGTTGCCGCCACTGCTCGACTGCCACACTAGATTCGAGAGCATGCATGTCATGGATCGAGCAATCGAACGAGAGAAAGCGACGGTGACTGGGAAGGAGATCGACATACGTAGAAGTACACAACACTAGTGTTCGTTTGCGAATGGTACTACACGCCGTGATTCCGACCAAAGTCTTGCCAGCACCACATGGCAACACGATGATTCCTGACTTGCCACGACTGAACGAAATTGCATTCTCAATGCTTAATCGACAGAGAGAGAGAGAGAGAGAGAAGGTACATACCCTGTACTGAACATCTCACGCAGGCTCTTCTCTTGGTAGGGCCGAATGGTTGTCGAGGGTCGGAGGTCGATTTCGAGCGAAGGTGTTTCAATGTCTCGTCGAAAGTCGTACTCGTTCATCAGTGGATATCCCAACGAGCTACATCGATCGCGTACACTCTGTGTGTGTTCAAAGCAGTGGTGAGAACGACGAGCGGCACAGCGCGCTACAAGAGCAACGCGCTACCTCGACAGAATTTGGTACGACTTCAAACGAGTGTGAGTTGGAATGTATTGCCTGCTCCGTCGTTTGTTCTGCATCGGATCCCAACCAGTAAAAATCAGAGGATCGACACGAGAGAGAGAGAGAGAGATAGTGAGAGATAGTGAGAGAGAGATAGAGAGAGAGAGATAGTGAAACATACGCATTCGGATCAAGGAATCAAATGCTCGATCGATGTCATCCAGCTCGGCAGTTGACTCTTCCAACTCGCCCTGCTGATTGATACGCGACAGGAAGGCCGACGGTGGCGGCTCCTTTCCAATGAGTTGTATGCGTGGTGCAATAAACGTGCTGGTAGGCCTCGATTCTGCAGTTCCCGGTATCGTGACGGCGCCTGAACCAGGCAACGATGTGAATTGTAGCGATGCTGCAGCGATCTCGCGCTCCTCAGCATCAGGCTCATAGTCAAAGTCGTCTTCATCCAGCAGGAGTCGGTGTTGGTTCTAGGCGCGAGTCCGGTCAGCGAGCAGCCGCCCGTCAGATGGGTGATCGGTGATGCCAAAGCGCCAAACACCATACCTTGGTGGAGGGTCTTGCGTTGGCGATCGTCTCATCGTTCATGAGTGTTTGTAGTGCATGAGCATCTCCTGACTCGACGAAATACCGGCCTCGTTGTAGCACCAACTGCATCATGATTGCCGCTCACACTCTTAGCGGCCAGCGCTGAGACAGACAGGCGCAAAGAGAGAGAGAGTACCTTGACTTTGCCATATGCTTGTGTGTACTGAAGAATCATTTGCCGCATCGAATCGGGAATCACGACCTTGGAGAACTTGTCGAGATAGCGCAATAACTCGTCGGTCGGCATTGCAGCCGCAATCAACGAGTCGCGCGTCAGCAGATACTCATGCATCAAATGCAGCCTGCGAGATTGGATTAGGGTTCCACGCACGGGCACGACAGCAGCGGCACTCGATTCCTGATCGACACGAGGGCGCACCTGCAAATCGGTTCAGCAATCGTAATGAAGAAGTCGTAGGCTTGTTGGTAGACCGGCGAGAAGGTCTCAAGGAATGCGCGATCTCTGCCACACAACCACACGGGTCGATGCGCGTGATCGGCTTTCAATTCGAGCTCCGTGTGAAAGTCGAAGAGTGCTGGTGCCGAGCGAGCAAACATGCCCTGCTCGAGATCGCGTTCGTCATCGTCGTACTCTTCACCTCCATCGTTCGCCTCGTCTTGCTCGTAAGCATCATCCTCACCAGCACCATCGCCGTCGCCGTCATCTCCATCAGCAACGCGATCAATGCGTTTGCTGGTGCTGGTGCTGGTGCTGGTGCTGGTGCTGGTGCTGGTGCTGGTGCTCGAAGAACTTCGAGTTCGGCGCGTTGATGTGGAGGAGGTGTTCGCCCTTCTTACAGCTGCAGACGAGGATGACGAAGACTTGGTATCGCTCTTGGAACTTCCACGACGAAGGCGTCGAGCCGGTCGCCGAGCGCCATCAACATCATTGTCGTCATTGTCATCGTCGGGGAGAATCTCGTCGTCCGCAACGAAGTCTTCTTCATCCTCGCTTGCATCGAGCAGCAGTATAAAATCGTCATCCTTGTCGTCATCGATCTCCTCGGCCTCGTCGGCCGCCTCGTCGACATTGATCGTATTGTCGTCGAAGCTCTCGAGCGGTTGTGGCGGCGAATCAACGTCGATCGGCACCACAGTAGCAGCGCGAGTTTGCGCAGTGATTCGCGAGCTCTGGGAGGACGATTGGTCGCTGGAGGTACTGGTGGCAGAAGCACCTTCAGCACCTTCATGACGGGCTGCGTTGCCATCCGATGTCGATGATGCAGCGGTGGTCCTTTGGCGCTTGCTCGCGGCTTGTGGTCTGGCGCTCGCTGGTGTCATCCAAGTAAGCCCACCGAACGACAGGCAGTACTCCCAATCCCTCGAGTCGTGTACCAACGTACCAGATCGTTTGCGAGCCATCCTACGGGCACGAATGGCGTGGATGTAGGAGGGCAAGCAACGAACGCGAGGCTGCTCTCGTGTGGCACGTGGGTTGTGTGGGTTGTGTGGAGATGGCGCCACGCGCGGAGAACAGTGGAATCTATGCGAGGAAAGGAGGCGTGTTCGCTGTTTCGCGATCTCGCGATTTCGCGATCTTGCTCCCTTGTTCCCATCGATCTGATCTGATACGATACGATCTCTGCCGATATCTCATTCGCTCGCTCCCCCTGCCACCAGCACCACCTCCACCATGACGGGCGACTCTCATCATGGCTCGAAAGACTCTGCCGAGGAGCAGCAACAACCCAAGTTCGATGGCTTGGTACACGAGCAGGTGGTCGAGCGCTTGAGGCTCGTGCGCCTTATGCCGCGCCCCGAGCCTGCCGGCGAGCCCGAGGGCGTCTTGGGCTGGACCTTCCACGGTGCCAAGCGCGGCGCCTACGCTGGCGTGGCCGTGGGCTCGGTGTTGAGCATCTTCCAGCCATCGATCAGCGTCCCTGGTCGCTTGTCGCTCGATCGTCTGCGCAGTGTTTCGGTCGCCACCACTCGTCTGGTCGGCGGCTGGGGCTTGGCGCTCGGCGCCATGTCGGCGGCCTTCTATGGCGGTCGCGAGTTCGCCAAGGAGACGCGCGGCAAGGACGACGTCTGGAACCCGATCATCGGTAGTGCCTCGCTCGGAGTCACAACGGCTCTCATTCGTACGTCTCGAAGCGGCTCGAGCTCTCTCTCGTCGAGCTGAAACTGATCTTTGTGAGCGGGCGCCTTCACACACATACGCACGCACGCGATCGTTGCTGGCTGGCCACGATGCTTCGACCCGTGTAGGACCTGGATCACCAAACACAGCGCTTGCACTGGCAGTTGGTGTTGGCATCTTCTCGGGCTTGCGTTACGTTTGCGGCCCGCTGGTGCCGAGCAAGCAAGAGCGTTCACAGCACAAGCGCCAAGCCGAGCTCGGTCTGCCCAGGCTCTAAACCAATCGCATCTCTCTCTCTCTCTCTCTCTCTCGATCGCGCACACTCCTCTCACCCGCTGCACCCGGAGTTGATAATACCAGCACTATTGCATGTACTTGAAGCTTCAAGTAGTGATCGGTGATCGCAGTAGACGATAGATAGCTCGCGCGAGCCTAGCGAGCTACCGTTTACCTTACCTCGTGTTGTAGAGAGCCGTTTTATTGTGCCTGGCCAGTAGACCTACTCCACCATACCAAGCAGCCTTGTGCGTGGTCGTGGAGACAGCCGTCTCCTCTAGAAGAGGAGCGCCATGGCACACACCAAGCCGAGGAACAAGGCCGCCAATGGCGCGAGCATCGAGGCCTCGCTCGCCGAGTACAAGGCAGTGTAGTGGTACACGGTGCGGTTGTTGAGCGCTTGCGTCGGACGGAAGTCGGTCGATTGCTGGGCGAGATTGACCTCGACCTCGAGCAGCGTCGAACGGAGCGTAGCAAGGTCGAAGCGCGTGATGGGCATCGCCTTCTCGAGCACGATCCAGCGTACGACTTGGTTGCAGTTGGGAGTCGTGAACGAGCCCAAGTACGTGTAGTAGCTCAGGTTGTTCGGCAGCAACTGTCGCAGATTCAACGGGCCACTGGAAACCGAGCCTGTGAGCGACTGAGCGAGCTAGTGCGCGAGTCTCTCTCTCTCTCTCTCTCTCTCTCTCGGCCTGATGGTAAGAACGTACGCCACGGTGACATCGGCACCCGGCTTCTCAACCAACGGAAGCTCGGCAACGATGGCTCCAAGGGCATCAGGCGTAAGAACTCCAATCTATGGTTATAATCAAGCCACACCGAGCAACGGTCCATCAGACGCCAGAGGGAGTAGGTCGCTTCGTGGCGTGTGATGTTTGGTTCGACCGGAAACGCGTGTGGAAAGAGCAGCGCGGAGGAGCTCATACGGTGTAGAACACGCCAATGACTGCAATGGCATCGGGCTCACCCGACGCAATGGCGGCCGAGTACGACGAGAACTTGGTGTTGTAGTGCACGAGGTGCATCTCGGCAGGCAAGCCACGACCATTGAGCGTGTGCTCCGAACCCTACAAGAGAGCGAGAGAGTGCATGTCGGTGAGCATCGGAGGGGAAGGAACTCAACGAGCCAAATGAGCTGAACCAGATACCGAGGTATCAGACTGGCCCCAGTGGAGATGGAACCTTTATCGCAACAACAACAACAGCAACAACAACACGATCCAATGGTCAGTGAGGCCTGGAGATAGTGGGCGATAGCGAGTGATCGATCGATGAGAGAGCGCGAGAGAGCGCAGGTAACATACTGAGCCAAACGGTAGGGTCCACTGAGCAGACCCGGAACGTAGATGACATCGTCAAGGTACATGTTGTTGGTGAGATCCGACACCACGGTCGTGTGGCCGTTGTTGGCGAGATCGAGAGTACGGTCGGGCGTGTACGAGATGTTGAGCGCGCCATACAACGGGTTCGAGACTCGCACGTTGGTGTTGATGTCGATCGGCGACTGCGCGTTACCCGCACACTCCGGAGCGATCTGGAACCACTTGGAAGGCCCGAGCAGCGTAGTCGAGCTCTCGGAATATCCCCACGTCGTGGTGATGTTCACTGGGGGGAGAGAGATGGTTCAAGACGTTGGGTGAGCGCGATGGGCCAGCGGGAGCGTGGTCGCTCTCACTCTCGACCACGACGACCACCCACAAAGTCAACAACGATACCTTGAGCGGCGCACACGGCCACGAGCGCGAGGAGGATCGAGAAAACCAAGCGAGACATGGTGGTCAGTGGTCGACGACGCAGAGGGATGGACACACGAGCGAGCGCGAGAGGGCGAGCGAGCAACTGCGGAGAGCGGAAGAAGACGCTCTAAGTCCTCCGTGTTCCGCGGTCGCGAGCCCCTTGGTCAGACAACCAAAGTCACCTGATATCCCGATCTCCACCTTCAAAATTCCGTCACAAGCCACATTGCACATGCATATGCATACACAAACAACTTTGGTGGCTGATTGATCGATTGGTTGAGTGAGTGAGATAGTTTTATCATTTGTTGATCTTTGTCGTTAGTGTGGATCGATGTCGCTACTGTCGTCGTCGAACGTGCTAGGCGATTGGCTTGCGGTTCCAGAGAGGTGCTTACTGCCAACGAACCAAACCTCGAGAGCTAACTTGGCGGCTGCAAGCTGAGCTTCCTCGTGTGTAACCCCAACTCCTGCTCACATCCCATCGGTGCATCAATCAGCGCGAGTGG
>Ga0209935_1005466_pt1 | contig 10789 bp, 16 predicted proteins | sample ThiBio_1000_plan_2_FD_183958 | JGI IMG/M metagenome (GOLD analysis project Ga0209935, IMG submission 183958) | Wastewater bioreactor microbial communities from Cape Town, South Africa - Thiocy_cont_1000_plan (SPAdes) | ecosystem: Engineered > Bioreactor > Thiocyanate-remediating >... | reverse complement strand
CGGATGCGATACGTGCGAATGTTGCCAAAGATCTCGGCCGGGTTGGTTCGCTCATCGATTGGCCGACGCTTCTCGTCCAACACCTCGATCACTTCGAATCCTCGCGCATACTTGAGACCGTATCGCTCGCTACCAATGATTGCACCCAGTCAGCTACGGTGCTCATACTGCGAGGATAAGGGAGTCTGACTCTCTCTCTCTCGTACCAGAACGGCGCTGCCGCCAGCTCGGCCGGAACGTTCTCGCCTCGCCTCAAGGTCGGCTTGAGTGAGAGCAAGTACAAGATGTCGTGCGCCCTGATACGCTCCCACTCCGAGCGGATAGCTCCTTGCGGAATCCTCATGTCCAATGCCAGCTACTCGCCACCGCCACGTGAGCATACGAGGGCAACGAGTGCATGTTGTGGGTTCGCGCACACGCGTGTACGGGACGCTACGCACCTCGGCAGTGACATGCGAAGGCTGCTGCTCGCCAAGGTTCGGCTTCCCCACCGATACGACCGAAAACGAGCGAATGGGGAGCGACATTCGAGCCCAGCCGGTGAACTCGATCGAGCCCGTGTTTGACTTGCGCGCATTGACGCGACGTACGACGTCCTCGATGTCTTGACGTATCTCGTACGCAGCCTCCAGGCGAAAGAGTGTAAAGTTGCGCAGCAAGTAGTCCTGCAGCGTGAGGAACTGCAGATTGAGCTTGGGCAGCGCCAACGAGTCGAGTGAGGCATTGTCACTCGGCACCACGTTTTCGTCCCACATGATCTCCTACAGTGTGAAGAAACTCGTGTAAACATACAGAGCAAGCAAACACGCGAGAGAGAGAGAGAGAGAGAGAGAGAGAGAGAACAAACTAGCGCATACCTCGGTCGGGTACAATGGCAAAGCATTGATCTCATCCAGCTGCGAGCGACGCTTCTCGTGCATCGACAACAGCACCTGGAAGATAAAATCGCGGCTCTCGGTGGCATTGGGGTCGGCATCAAAGAGGTGCAAGTGCTGCACCAACAGGCGCAACTGCGTGTCGTCCAGCACCTGGAGGTACTGCTTGAGCATACGCGGATTCTCGACACTGCCGACGTTGGCCAACGCAAACGAGCGCAGTGTCGGCATAAAGTGCTGAAACGCCACACGCTGGATGCGCTGGATGCGGTCGCAATGCAAGGCATTCATGTCGTTCTCGTTCAAGGGCTCGCCTGTAAAGTCGTTGATCTCGAATCCTTGGTAGAAGCGCAGTATGTCCAACAACGATCGAAACAACCTGGGCCACGGCAGCATGGCAATATATCACGACATTACCCAAGTAGTGACCGAGTGAGTAAGGACATGGAGATGTGAGCGTGTGAGCGTGGATGAACACAACGTACGCGCCAGCCGGTGAGCCGAACAATGCCGAGTTCTTGCACTTGACGTAAAAGTGCAAAGCGTCGATGACGATGCGCAAGAAGCGCCGCGTGGGCAACTGCGACAGGAGTTCGGTCACAAACTCGAGGAAGCGCTCGCAGTAGTGGATCTTGGCGCGGTTGTCGGCGTCGGTTGCGTGCGAGTCGCTCGTGCAGTCGATCGACGCCAGCACCTCAAAGAAGTCGGTAATCAGCCTCGGGAGGAAGTCGCGAGGATACAGCAGCTGCCTCTTGAGATCGTTCGACAGTGCCGCCGCCGCCGCAGCAGCAGCAGCAGAGTTGCCATCGGCTGCGGCGCTGCTCTTGGACGACTTGGTTCGCTTGCGCTTGGCAGCAGGCTGCGCTGGCGCAGGTGACGGTGTGGAAGCGGCAGCGGAGGCAGCAGCCTCGGCTTGGCGGGCGAGCTTCTCGAGATGGCGCCACTGCTTGGAGATGCGCGGCAACGAGGCGAGCTGCTCCTCGCGCAGTGCAGCGGGCAGCGAGAACCACAGCGGCAAGCCGGCGAGTCTGCGCGTAGCGCCGAGAACACGGTGAGCGTGCGATCGTGCTTGTGCAGTAACGGCACTGGCGACACGTACCGGAGGCAGTTGGATCGCACCAGCTCGTGCTCGAGGCTGGCGAAGCAGTTGCGCACAAAGGTCAGGTAGAGCTCGCGCTCGCGGCGCGTCAGTTCGCGCGCGCCCGCGCTCGGCTGCAGCGTGAGCTCGATGATGCGCTGGAAGAAGCCCTCGACCTTGTCGCTACTACCATCGAGGCCGAAGCATTCTAGAGGGAACAACACGGTGGCTTGCGTGAGTGGTGGCAGCGAGCCAACAGCGGTACCGCGGCACGCAACGCACCCCAGGCGTCGACGTTCTCGCGTCGCTTCTCGTTGACCATGACGATGATCGACAACAGGTGCGCGAGACTCGACGACGAGGCATCAAAGTTGGGCCACAAGTAGTTCTCGAGGTAGCGACTCAACTCGAGCAACACGACGCGGGACAGGTCGCCAGTCGCCAGCGAGCCATCAATGTCCGTGTAGATCTTCTCGATGACGTGCGCATCGAACGGAGCACGCTTGCTGGCGTCGGGACCCCAGAACTCGAGGCTGAGCTTCGTGAGCTCATCGCTCAGGATGTCGCTCACCGTCGGCGCTTGGTAGAACCGAGTAATAGCAGCCATGGGTGCAGCACGAGGGGCGGGCGGCAGTGGAGGTGACGACGATCGTACTCCTCCCCCCGACAACACACGCGAGAGCGACGACAGACGACGTGAGCGCGGCGCGGCAGCGAGCAAGAGAGATCGAGCAGGTAGAGGAAGAAGAGGAGGAGGAGCTCCATCGCTCTGGGTTGCGTATCGTTCGTTCGTTGGTTGCTGCCTGCCCGCTCTATCCCGACGACTATCCAGACTTGCCTTCGTGCAGGGGCTCTTGATCGAATCTTCTTTGGGATCATGACTACGACTGCTGCTTCGACACAATATGAATGTCTCAGGATCGATCGTGTGGTCGAGTGGGTGGCTGAGGTCGTGCTCGCTCGGCCCGAGAAGCTCAACACCATGACGCCGACATTCTTTGCTGAGGTGCAGCGCGCGTTCGAGACGCTCGACGCCGATCCGACTGTGAACGTCATTATCGTGCGCGCCGAGGGTCGAATGTTCACAGCGGGGCTCGACCTCAAGGAGGCTGCGTCGCTCACGGGAGGTGCGCTGTGAGTCGCGCGCGCGAGAGAGCGCCTGGGCTCGCCTGTCAGCTGACGACGACGCTCGCGAGAGCTGCGTGTGTGTGTGCAGACTCGTCGGCGTGCGTTGCCGAGCGCGCTGCCGAGTTCTTGCGCACAGTGACACGACTGCAGCAGTCGTTCGATGCCATCGAGAAGTGTAGCAAGCCCGTGATCGCCGCCGTTCACAACCGCTGCATCGGCGGCGGAGTGGACCTCATCACAGCGGCCGACATTCGGGTCTGCACGCAGGATGCGAGCTTCTCGATCATGGAGTACGCTCGATATCGCCAGCGTGCATTGCCCAACGGGTGACATGCGACTCGCTCGATGATCTTACGGTGCTTGCGTGCGAGCGTAGAACCAAGATTGGCATCGTGGCCGATCTGGGCACGCTGCAGCGCATCGGCCGCATCGTCGGCAAGGGCTACGCCAGGGAGCTCGCATTCACTGGCGCCGCGATCGACGCCGATCGAGCCTCGCACATGGGCCTCGTCAATAAGGTACGCGCGCTGCTGTGGTGCTGTGTCGGTGCGAGCGCGAGCCACTGACACGTGCCACAGGTGTACAGCAACATCGACGCGATGCTCGCTGGCGCTCGAGAGCTTGCATCGACGATCGCAGCCAACAGCCCACTCGTGGTGCAAGGCACCAAGGCCGTGCTGAGCTACTCGGACGATCATTCGCTCGATGATGGAAAGCGCTTCGTGGCCGTGTGGAACGCGGCGTTCCTCAACTCGGACGACCTGACCGAGGCCATGATGGCCTTCATGCAGAAGCGCGCCCCCAAGTTCCGCAACCGACTGTAGCCTACCGATGGGCTCGTCGGCAACCATCTATCTCTCCCCTCCCTGCGGTCAACACAATGCCATCGTGTCGATGAAAGTATCTATCGATTGAGCCAGTCAGGCAGCTGTTGGTTCAGGGTGAGGGGCCAAGGAGCGGGCCAATGGCGTAGGCGCGTTGCTGTTCCGGTCGTCGTTGCTTGCTGGCTGCCTCGCGCGCGCACCTCGCTCTCCCGTGCCTCTCGTGTCTGGGCTGGGTCTAGCAGCGCTCGCTCTCTGTCCAAGCCAACGCGTAGCGCACATGGATGTGGCCGAGGACGGGGCGTTGCTCTCTCCAGCCTCGGACTCGTCACAGCCGCCGGCGACGCCGCTGCAGCGGCTCGAGGAGTGCATTACGATGCTGATCGAGCGACACCGCGAGATATGCATCATCGCCAAGGACTTTAACGAGGAATCGCAGCCGTTGCTGTTCACCAAGATGTACGTACGCGAGCGCCGTGTCATGATCATGTGGCCTTATCAAGGCGCAATGCGTGTACCGTGCGCTCGCTGCAGCAACGACCTGGTGCTGCTGTATCGTGAGCTCGACGCGCTGAAGGGCTCGTGCGATGTCATGGTGCCTCGCGATGTCATTGCGTACGTCTCGAATACCCAATCCAACGGGCGATGCCAAACACGACGCCCGGATGCTCACTGCGCATTGGCGTCCGTAGTGTCATCGATGCTGGCGGCAACCCAGACATGTACACACAACAGCGGCGCGAACAGATGCAGCAAGCGCAAGCCAACTCGGACAACCGTCTCAAGGCGCTGTCGGTACGCTCGAGTCGCCACAACTACAACTACAACATGGCGCCTGCGCCTACTTCGTGTCTTCGTAGTCTTCGAGTGGCTGATCGCCTGACGCCTACGCTCCGCATCTGCAGCACTTTCGGAGCATGTTTCAGCAGGAGCTGTCGGCATTCATACCCAACGCGGCGGAGCTCGGTGCCGACACCGACGGCAACAATGTACATAGCGCTGGCGACGACAGAGCCGCCAGCAGCAGCAGCGGCAGCAGCAGCGGAACCAGTGAGGCACATGTGAACGGCAACGGCCTGGCGTGATGCAATACACCTGTCGCTCGTGGTAGTACTGTAGCTCGGCGCGGGGCTCGTCGGCAACTGTTCCGTCTTTACAAACAAGCGTAGGTAGCTGAGCAAGATCGATGGATCGCTCGATCGCTCCTCGATCGATCGATCCGATAACGAGATAGAGTACAAGATGAACGAGATGTGGCAGCGCGTTCGATCGATGGCCGCGGTACCGGCCGAGCAGTCTCACAGGATGGCGCAGCAGGTCTCGTCGACCACTTGGTTGTTGGAGTTGCCAGGCACCAGCGGCGTCCGTTCGTCGGTGTGGTTCGGCGGTGGCGGCGGCGACGGAGAGCCTCGTGGAGAGCGAGGCGACGTCGATGGCAGAGGCACGGGGAGGCTCGACAGCACCGGAGGCCCCGTGAGTGCGAGCTCGAGCACCTTCTCGGTGAAGGACGAGCGCGCGCTCGAGGTGCCGCTCGATGGCGCCGCGGCGGCGACGGGCGACGAGGCCAGCGCATCGTCCTCGTCGTCGGAGCTCGGCGGCGACTCGTAGTCCTGGCGTACGGCCACGTCGTCATCGAGGTTCGCACGACAACCGATGGCGATCTCGATGTACTGCTGCAGCTGCCGCTCGGTCAGACAGCCGCGCTCGCCGTTGCCGAACGCGCCGTAGTACGTGAAGACGCCGTCGGCGAACTCGCACCGCCGCGCGTTGCTGCTGGCGCCCGGCATGTTCTTGATGCTGATCTCTTCGATCTGCACCACGATGTCGTTCTTGTGGCTGGGGTTGGCGCACACGAGCGCCAGTGCGCGCTCCAGACGGCCGAACACGAGGTCGCCATGGTTGTCCGAGAGCGTCGACAGCGCGCGATCGACGCGGCCGCTCTTGTCGGTGACGCTCTCGACGTCGAGATCAATGCACACCTGCTCGCCGATGATATGCTCGATGCGCTCCTCGGCCGTTCGCAGCACATCGGAGAAGAGGGTGTTGAGCTGTTGCGATTGCTGTTCGAGCTGGCGCACGCGCTTCGAAGGTCGCGGAGAGGCTCGCGCCCTGGGAGCTGACGCCGAGGCGACCAAGGCCGCTTGCCGCGGCGAGCTCGATACCGCTGCGGCGCCGACGCTGCCGACGCCACCACCACCACTACTAATAGTGATGGCGCCATTGGTGGTCGTGGGTGAGGGAGAGTCGGGCTCCATCTATGGAGGCGGTACGTAGATGGCGGCGGCGCCTGCGAGCAGCAGCGACAGCGACGAGGCAACGACGACACAACGCAGCAGCGTCGTCGTCAGCTCCTGCTCACGTCGTCGCCCGCTCGCTCGCTCGCTGCACCATGGTCACTCCGATTCTGTTCCTCGTGTATGCCGTGCTGCACGGCTGGCTGCTGACTCATGCGCCGTATCTCGAGCTGCTCCAGCGTGTGGATTCGCGGCGGCAGTGGTACGAGGCGGCCCTCGTCACGCTGCTGCTGCTCGGGCTCGTGTACGACAACCTGGTGCTGGCGCTCGGCTCGTTCGTTCGCAAGCCGTCCGCGTGGTTCGAGCGGCTGCAACGCGTGCGATTCGTGATGCACGGTGGTGTACTCCCGCTCCTCCTAGCTCCGCTGAGCCTCGCGGTGCTTGAGTTGTTCGTGTCAGACTCAGCGACGTCGTCGTCGTCATTGGTGGTGCTTCTGCGCTCGGGCATCGTGCTCGTGGCGCTGCTGATCGGAGCGCACGGCACCCTCGACAACCTGCGCGTACGTCTCGAGCCCAAGCACGAGTACGGCATGTTGCGCTACGTACCCAACCCGGTCCTGCTCAACAACATCCTGCATGCGGTCCTCGTGACCGTGCTGGCGGTCGTGGTCGGCATCGTGCACCTGCGCGCCTCGGGCTCGTACGCTCTGCTCGGCAGCGCGAGCGTCATGTTCTTCGCGGCCTCGCTGCCGCACTACTACTCGTTCGTCGGCACCAATGCAGCCGAGGTCGCCTTCATGTACGGCGTCATCGAGTACTTGTTGAGTCGGTGACACACAGAGACATGCGATGCGATGCAATACATCCACCGAGTACGTGCGACACGATACGTCGATGAGAGATTGTTGTCGGTATGGCCCAGAGGCCATTCTCATGGTGATACATTAGATAATGACGGGTAGATTGATCGAGTGGTCGGTATAGTGCTCGATCGATCATCCTCTCTGAGTCGCAAACTAGCTAGCGATCTGTGCTATCTATCTATCAATCTCTATCTATCATTCCGATCGTTCTATCAACAGACTCATCAACAACGACGCGGCTGTCACTCTCATGGCGCATCGAGTAACTCTGGCTCGCCACCCATCGCGTTCAAGTACTTGACACCGAACCGGCGCCACACTTGATGGTACTCGGAGCCCGGCGCCACGGGATAGCACAGCTGGAACCATAGCGGACTCGAGATCGGCGTACCCTTGGAGCCGTCGAGGTTCGAGTGCTCGGTGACGCGAAAGATCTTGACGACCTCGAGCTGCAGGCCGCGCTCGTCGTACGGGTAGCGCTTGTTCCACTGGCGACAGACGTACTTGCTGAGCGCCTCGCGAAGCACGAGCTTCTCTTTGTGTGTCGCCATGGCCTCAAAGTACTTGGCCCACCGGTGGTTGCCGACGTCGTCTCGATAGGTCGGTGCCTTCCAGCCACGCACCGGTGCGCCCTTCCAATGCTCGAGTCCCGAGTAGCTCAGGAGATCGATCCAGCGCTCGTTGGTCTGCATGCCCTCGATACGAATGTAGCTGTCGGCGAACGGCGGGTGCGGAGCGAACATGCTCCACACTTGATCGAGCCGCAGCAGGATGCCCGGCCAGTAGGGCTTCGGAAAGAACGCAAAGTCCGCCCGCCACGCCTCGCTCCACTGCACGGCGAACACGATCGACCACAAGGCCACTACGTTCAGAGCGATCTTGAACGCACGTTTCCGGCTACACAACCGTGAGGCACGTTGGCGGCACGACGCTGCTGCCCGTATCGACAGCATACTCGGCAAGGAGTACGACGACGATGATGATGATGATGTACTCGCTGGTGCCGACGAATCGAACTCGTACGGCTTGGTGGCATCTCCCGGAGTGTACTGGACACCAATGATGACGCTCTCGACGGCAGAAGTGCCCCCGCCATTCGGTCGAGAGGCAGCGGCCGCCGCACGCCGAACGATCGTATGCCGAACGCCTTGGTACCAGTCGAACGCTCGTGCAAAGACGAGCTGCACACACGACAGGCGGAAGGCGCCGCTCAGCCACCACCACACTGGTGAGCTCCGGCACGCAAACTCCACGACGCCCGCGAGACTCGACGTCATCGGTTCATCAAGGCCATCGAAGCCGATCTTCCACATCTTGCTGGCAGCACTGTGTGGCGGCGTGGTCGCCCATTCGTCGATAACCCCCGTCGACGAGGTACTGCTGCTGCTGCTGCTGGCGCCCGACGCCATCGACAAGACCCGTGTATCAGGCGGTAGCACAAACGTCACGAGGAAGCGCGTCAGCAGGTCGGCCAATGGGTCGATAGGGTTGTAGCGCAGCACGATGCGGCGCGAACCGCGCTGGCGTGCTAGCACACGGTCCCAGACGATCGACGGCACGAGCGTCAGCACGGTCGACACGGCGATGAAGCCGAACATGCCGATCGCAAGGCACAAGGCGAACGTGACGTGCATGCCGACGAACAGCACGACCGCCAACAGGCGACAGTACTGCGTGTGCACCGGCACGAAGAACAGCAGCCAGCCGAAGCCCTCGAGATACAGCACGAACTTGGTGCCGAGCGCGAGCAGCGACAGCGGCATGAGCTGCAGCACCGCGGTACCGAACCACGTGCGAAAGTACTCGAGCCGCAGAGCGTAGAAGCCCGCGTGGCCCGTGACGACCCATGAGTCGTCGCTCTTGTTGACGTAGTTGTACCAATACATGACCACCAGCTGCAGCATGAACGCCAGCGAGCACAGCGACGCCGTCAGATTGGCGCCGTGTCGTTGCTGCTGTCGTTGTCGTCGTGGTCGTCGCTCTTGCTGTTGATGGCTGCCATAAGCGTCTACGCCTCCGCCGTTGCTGCGCTGGAGCCCATCGAGCTTGCCATCGGTCGAGCAGTCCTCGTCGGCGTCGCCCGAGGACGGCGACAAGCAGCGACGAGAGAGCATGCGGTCGATCGAGAAGCGCTTGCCGATCGGCAGCATCATGGCGTAGAAGAGCGTCAGCCGCAGCAAGGTGTCGCCGCCGTGCAGCACCACGATGTTGCGTGCTTGCAACGAGCAGCAAAATAGCCACAGACACGCGGTCATGAGGCGCGTGCGGTAGCCCACGACCACCAGCAGCGCCACGACGGCGTGCACTGCGAACAGCACCAGCATGCCGCCCGCCGAGCCGACCGCCAGGTGCGCCGACCACCAGCCAACGTGGTACAAGCTCTTGGTGGCGATCTCGCGTGGCACCACGCCGTCATCCGTGTAGTGTGCCGTCAGGTACTGCAGCCGATCCAGCAAGTCACCGAGCGATATCAGCCCCACCAGCACGCGGAACATGGCCAGCGACCGCAGGTCGAGCGCGATCATCTCGGTCAAGCGATCGCGCCATGTGAAGCTCGAATGCTGCTGCTGGCTGCTGGCAATCGAAAGCACCATATCGTGTGACTCGCTCTGGTTAAGGCTTCCACGGCTGCCTCATCCGTCAAGGCTCTCTTGCTCCAAGCTGCGCGAGAGAGGGGAGGCGGTGAGGGGAGGCAGTGAGGGGCAGGAGGCAGCGTTGGTGATGCTGGCGCCATTCGCAGCCCAACCCGACACCACCACGCTCCCAGCACCGAGTGCCGTTCGGGTCCGCGGACGCAATGCAATCAAGCTCCGATTGTGTATTACAACGAGACACGACCATACCTATCTATCTCTTCAATTGTGCCATCTATTGTGCCTGCCTATCGATCTATCCAGCTATCTATCCATTACTTGTGTGCTACAGCGACGCCTCCTTGTGTACAGCAGCAGGCTTCACCATCAACAAAATTGCCACCATGCCAAAGAACGGCAGCGCAATCAACCACTGCGTCGATCACGATCGTGTGCGATCAGTTTGTGACTATCAAAGCTGCCACCATCTCGAGCCGCACGCATACCTTGAGGGCTCGATCGTAGTTGGCGTTAAAGCTCACTGGCAGCGTGTCTGAAAAGTACTGTTGGAAGCGGTTGCGCATCTCGATGCGCACCTGGCCGCACGCTTGGTGCGCTGGCGTCTCTAGCACCACACTGTACCGGCCCTCCTTGGTGTATCGTTCCTTGTGCAGCACCATGGTGCCGAACGTCACCACAATGTCTTGATAGTTCTCGATGCCGGCCACGGTCGGTCGCTTGTCTACAATCTCGAACTGCAACACCCACGAACTGCCAGTGATTTGGCGCGTCTCATGCGACTCGCGAGGAATAAATACTCCTTGGTGGAACAAGGACGTGTAGCCATTTCGTCGACGATTAAAGGATTGCCTGTGGCGCGTCAACACCGAGGCAGAGTGAGCAACAGCGGCGTGCACGAGCGGCAGCAGTTGAATTCGTTCATGTGAGCTGCTGGCGATTGTGCGCGATGCACGATGCACGTCCGTACTGTGTGTTCAACGGATGGTATGGGATCTCGGAAGACAGGCAATACACGTTGTGATGGTCGGTCGAAATGATAAAGTCCAGCATTCCGTTGCCGGTAAGGTCATCGAGCAGCACCATGGCGTTGCTTCGTTCGCCAAAGTCCAGTCGCTCGGTACAGAGAGTCTTGCCATGAATGATGTAAAAGTGCCCGTCGCTTGAGGCGACGGCAATGCCCAGGTAGGGTTCGTCGT
>Ga0209935_1005463_pt1 | contig 10792 bp, 16 predicted proteins | sample ThiBio_1000_plan_2_FD_183958 | JGI IMG/M metagenome (GOLD analysis project Ga0209935, IMG submission 183958) | Wastewater bioreactor microbial communities from Cape Town, South Africa - Thiocy_cont_1000_plan (SPAdes) | ecosystem: Engineered > Bioreactor > Thiocyanate-remediating >... | reverse complement strand
TCTATCTATCTATCTATCTATCTATCTATCTATCTATCTATCTATCTATCTATCTATCTATCTATCTATCTATCTATCTATCTATCTATCTATCTATCTATCTATCTATCTATCTATCTATCTGTCTGTCTGTCTTTCTATCTATCTATCTATCTATCTTTCTATCGTGATCTATCTATCTATCCATCTATCTATCGTAATCTATCAAACTGATAGCTTGAAGGAGATCTGTCTATCTATCTATCTATCTATCTATCTATCTATCAATCAATCTATCTATCGTGATCTATCGTACTGATGCATTGAGCAATATCTGCCTCTCGTTGAGTAGATTGGGTGCACAACTTCTACACCCAAGTGGCAGGTCGCAAGAGGTTCATACTCTTCCAGCCCGAGGAGCACTGGCGCTTGTACCTGTTCCCATCAGTGCATCCATCCTCTCGCCAATCTCAAATCGACATGAACTCTCCTGATGCCACCAAACTCTTTCCAAGTACCTCTCCAACCACAACAACACAATCTCCTTGAAGATCGGTCACTCACCAACGAATGAATGACATCGTATGGAGCAGAGTTCGCCAACAGCAGTGCGATGGAAGTGATACTCGAACCAGGCGATGTGCTGTACATACCGCCATTCGTGTTCCACTTTGTGATGGTCGTGGGTGATGCTGTGAGCCTCGATAAGCACTCACACGGAATCTCACGTCGCCAAGCTTCGTGGCACGATTCTTCGCGGCCATCGTCATCCGCGTTGGCAGTATCATACCATCTCTTCTTCGCACGACGCAATCTCGACGCAAGCGACCTCCCTCGACAGAACACTACCCAAGGGCGCGCTCAATCGCGGCTTGCAACTGGAGAGGGTACACAGATTTATCAACCTCAAAGAAGGGGAGGGGTTGGCTTTTCGAGCGCGGCCCGTGTACGCCAAATGGATAAGAGAGATCCCTACGCTGGAGAGAGTGTGTGTGCTTAGTGTGTGTGCTTAGTGCTTAGTGTGTGCTTAGTGTGTGTGCTTAGTGCTTAGTGCTTAGTGTGTGTGTGTGCTTAGTGCGCGTGTGGGCCGGGTCAGCGGGGACGCGAGAGAGATTCGACCAGTCCGCGAACTTCGGTGAGCTCCGCGATCAATTGCGTCAGCTCGTGGCGTTTCTGCGAGGTCTCAGTGTTCTCTGCAAAGATGCCTGCAATCGAGAATACTTTGGGCAGATCGCCGCGGAACTGGTCAATCGCGTCGATTGCTGATTCGTTCTGAAGCATTCGAGCAAGCTTACTGGTGGCATGATCGAGGGTACTCTCTTGGTTGGTGGCCTCGAGCGCCGCGGTCATCGCCTCGAATCTGCGTCCGATGTTGTCAAGAGAGCACACTCGAGCATGCGAGCGGTCGACCGAGCGTTGTAACATGGTGCCAATCTCAGCTCCGAGCTTGTGGAATCGGCGCAACGCCATCGGGAGTACTCGATGATTGCGCAGCTCGGCCAAGACCGCCGCCGAAATGGCAGGATTCGCGCGCACGAGATTGTCGCGCAGCCACTTCTCGGCGGCAGCCTTGTTGGCATTCCATGCGCGAGTTGTTGCGATCGTTGGCAGCGATGCCCTAGTTGGTGGCGGTGAATGGGAGTAGGCGTCGAGCGCAAATACACACTTGTCGGCACCGTTGAGTTCGTTCAAGTGCGGGAAGACCGACAACTGGCATGTTTCGACCTCGGGACGCGAGACCGTCCGCTCATAGAGCTGTACTGCTACCGTCAGAGCAACTTTAGGCAGTCGTGTATCGGTCGGGGCCATGCCAAGAGACTCAAGCAATATTTGTTGAGTTGAAATCTGGTGGTCGATCTCTTGTACGGCTTGCGGTGCCCAAGTCTTGCTGGTGTAGTCGCACAGCAAGTCGACGACGCGAGTCATCAATGCCCCATTGCCACATCGATCTCGAAGCTCAGCTGGCATCGCGCTAAACACTGCTTCCTCGGCGGCGGCCGACTCAGCAAGAGAGGGTATGGTAGGCTCGGCGGACTCAGCGGTTGCTGACTCGGCACTAGAGGCCACAGAACTGCCGCTTGTGTCTCGGTTTGCCACTGCAACATAGCCATGAGGCAGGTGTATGCAGTCCTCGCTGGTGCCGGCCAGCTTTCGATAGAGTTGTTTGATCGGAAACGCCTTTGCGACCGTGTCTGTGGCATGCAGTCAACCATGACCCGATTCAGCAACTACAACAAGAACAAGATATGTGGGCGCTGCATTCATTCATACACTTGTCGGCCTTGGTCAGCACTCCCAGAGTCATCGACTCCTTGCCGTACTGCTGAACGAGCAAGCCAGCAGGCGAGCAGTTGATTTGCTGGTAAGCTGGAACGACCATCAGAATCTATGAATGCGCACGTAAGTCAAAAGTCAAACTGAGCAACGGTGCTCGAGGTCATACCAACGAATGAGGAGCTTGAATGTATTTGATTGCAAGCGCTCGAGTACGCTCATTCATATCCTCTGGCTCGCCTCGCCTTCGGCCTTGAACGATGCCTGGAAGATCGAGGAGGGTCAGGTCAGGAACCTGCTGGCCGATGATGGCAATGTTGAGAACATCGTTGATCACTCCTCGAACATCTGTTGATCACGTCGTGACCTCGCCGAGGGTGAGATACACGTGTGACGAACGAGCAGCACCAACACGACGAACCTCCGTTGTGGCGTTTCACCTCACGATCCATTGTCGGCTTCACCTTATCGCGTACTTCCGCAGCTCCGAAAAATCCGTACTCACGGACTTCACCGGTGCTGCGCTTCGATGACACCAGACAGTAGCAGTCGTTCGAGACGAACGGCACCTTCTTGGCGGTACAAAAGTCACGCATCTCTTGTTCGGACTTGTGGATCATCTCGAACTCGATCGGCATTCGAGTGCAGATACCCTCGCTGCGTGGAAAGAACTCACACATTGAGAGGCGCTCGAGCACCGAGCTCTTGCCCGACGATTCCTCGCCAAGAACAATGATTTGTGGGAACACCAGCTTGAGCGTTGACAAGCAACTGCGCTTTTTGATGTTGTCCAGCGTTCGAATCAGTGCGCCGGCCTTGGCCGACAAGGCCTCCAAGATCGAGGGTGCTGGCGGTCCTTCCAACAATGGCCTTCCGCGTGGTATGGCCATTGCCAGTGGGCTACTGCTTGTGGAGCTCGAGGTCGCTGCGGGACGCACCACCTGGCGCGAAACCAGTTGAGCCAAGCTCGTCGTCGAAGTGAGCGACTCTGACGAGGACGATGAGGCTGCGCGAGACATTGAGGGCGGCCAACGAGTGTGCTGGCTTTGAAGTGCCGTGTGGAACGAGAGCAATAACAAAAAAGATCCCCCGAGCGGAAAAAAGTCTTGTACGTGCGGCCTTGTGGAATATCCGGATTTGTTGTCGCCAAAGCAAGCCGAGGCTCCTAGCACACCGACGAGCAGAATAAAGCCCACGTTTGCTCTTTGGCAAAGATCAAGCCGGGAGTAACGTGTGTCAAACCTGCGCATCAAGACTACGCTGCTCATAAAACCTTCATTCGAGAGGCACTCGGCAGGCTGAACGAAGGTGTGCTGTTCGTGTGTCGGCCCTCGTCGTCGCCTTCAAGTCGCATATCGGCTTCGGAACTCGATGGTTGCTGCAAGATGGTGGTGGCGAGGCTCCTTCGAGCTCCGACGCTCTTAGTTCGTCTGCATGGTCGTCCGCTGTTGCGCGCACCTCTCGCTCCCCTCGCTCCTCGTCGTTGTCGCAGCACACACGCCTTCATTCGTTGATCATTTAATTCATGGCTGATCATGGTAAAAACTGAGAAACGGATGGAATGCCACGCTGCGCACACTTGCGAGGATCTTGCCCCTTGACTTCCATACGCCTCTCTGCTTGCATATCTCCCCGCAACAAGCTCACATCGGCCTGAACCGCAGCAACCCAGTCAGTGCGAGCAAGCACGCGAGAGAGAGAGAGAGAGAGAGAGAGAGAGAGAGAGATACGCGGCCGTACCGTGGCGATCCACTCATGTAAGCGAGTCTCCGAGCAGTTTTCTTCAAGTCGAGTGGTGGCGTTCCAAGTAGTCACTTGCTTCATGAACGACTGCGGCGAGAATCTCGAGGGTGTTCTTGCCGATCGCCGGGTTGGAGCGGTCCTCGCTCGTGTAGTTGACACACCACATCACCTGACGAGCTGCTATGCCGAACTCTCTCGCAGCTTGATCCCGGAGGTCCTTGATGACCTGAGAAGGAGCCGATGGATTGCTGCGGATCGCTGGGTCCAGCTCGTCCACCATCGCCAACACCAACACCGGATTGTGGCCTGCCGTACCACCGCCATCAATGCCACCCTTTAGCTCAGGCATTCAACACCGTGATGTGCGACTCGTTCAAGCACCGCACCTTGCGACGAGATGAACGCAAAGTTTGCCTTCAACAAACCCCGAACAGGCTTGAGAGCGGGATCCTTCATCGCTGCTTGTGGTGCAAAGAACAACACGGCATGGATCTTGCGCAGGTACGCACTTGACAGTTGGTCTTGAAGCATCCTGCCAAACGCATCGATCGAGAATCCCATGTCCCATCCAGCAGGAAGTTCTCCTTCAAGCATCGCACGAAGCTCGCCTCCAGTGTAGTTCTCCTTCGTGAGGCCCCACGTGTCGACCAATGCGATGTTGGTGTCGGCAAGTTGGTACTTGGCCAGCCTCGTGGTGTTGTGCCTCAGGCCTCCTCCTGCTTGCACACCGCGGTAGATCTCACCCGAACAGCTCATCAACGTGATGGCAGAGTTGATGAATGACGACTTGGATGCTCCTGCGAGGCCAAAGACCAAGATGTTGAAGCGATCGGGATGTCCCAGCTTGGTTGGGACAGGTGCCATCCTTCGAAGAGTTGCAGTGTACCGGCCTGCGCAGCGCAGTTCAGTTAATCTCATCGGAGTGCGGGAGGACACACCACAGCCATCAACAGCGCCGCCAGCAACGAACCTGGTCGACTTTCGTAGATGGCAACACAACGACCATCAAGTTCGAACTCGAACATCGATGGAACGTCCTTGTAAGCCTTGGAGCCCGTTATTCTCGCATGGAGGCTCACGGTGACCTCGCGGTCGGACGCAATCGCAGGAACAGAGACTGACGACATGCTGAAGTAGCCATTGGGCCGCATCACAAGCCTTCCTCCGCCATACGCGCCAGAACCAACGTTGCGAACACGAAGACGGATTGTGACTTCGGCGCCAAGACCCACACACTCGTGGTCGTACATGCTGATTTCCATACTCGCCCCGGTGGAGCGGGACGTGCTGGCTGTACCGTCGTCCTTGGAGAGCGACTCGACCAGTCCGCGAACTTCGGTGAGCTCCGCGATCAATTGCGTCAGCTCACGGCGCTTCTGCGAGGTCGCGTTGTCCTCCGAAAAGATTCCTGCAATCGAGAATACTTTGGGCAGATCGCCAAGAAACTGATCCATCGCGTCGATTGATGCTTCGTTCTGAAGCGCTCGAGCAAGCTTACTGGTGGCACGCTCGAGGGTACTCTCTTGGTTGGTGGCCTCGAGCGCCGCGGTCATCGCCTCGAATTTGCGTCCGATGTTGTCAAGAGAGCACACTCGAGCATGCGAGCGGTCGACCGAGCGTTGTAACATGGTGCCAATCTCAGTTCTGAGCTTGTGGAATCGGTGCAACGCTGTTGGGAGTACTCGATGATTGCGCAGCTCGGCCAAGACCGCCGACGAAATGGTCGAATTCGAGCGCATCAGATTGTCGCGCAGCCACTTCTCGGCGGCAGTCTTGTTGGCGTTACAAATGCGAGTTGCTGCGATCGTTGGCATTGCCACTAGGGGGTAGTTGACCCCTTCCAAGCGTGGAAATGGCGGCCAAGGGCATGCTCCGACCTCGGTGCGCGAGACTGCGTGCTCAACGAGCTGCACTGCAACGTCCAGAGCTGCTTGAGGCAGTCGTGTATCGGTCGGGGCCATGCCAAGAGACTCAAGCAATCGCTGCTGAGTTGAAATCTGGTGGTCGATCTCTTGTACGGCTTGCGGTGCCCAAGTCTTGCTGGTGTAGTCGCACAGCAAGTCGACGACGCGAGTCATCAATGCCCCATTGCCACATCGATCTCGAAGTGCAGCTGGCATCGCGCTAAACACTGCTTCCTCGGCGGCGGCCGACTCGACAAGAGACGGCACAGGAGGGCGGCTAGTGTCTCGGTTTGCCACTGCAACATAGCCATGAGGCAGGTGTATGCAGTCCTCGCTGGTGCCGGCCAGCTTTCGATAGAGGTGTTCGATCGGAAACGCCTTTGCAACCGTGTCTGTGAACCCATCCCCAATTCAGCAACTACAACAAGAACAAGATATGTGGGCGCTGCATTCATTCATACACTTGTCGGCCTTGGTCAGCACTCCCAGAGTCATCGACTCCTTGCCGTACTGCTGAACCAGCAAGCCAGCAGGCGAGCAGTTGATTTGCTGGTAAGCTGGAACGACCATCAGAATCTATGAATGCGCACGTAAGTCAAAAGTCAAACTGAGCAACGGTGCTCGAGGTCATACCAATGAATGAGGAGCTTGAATGTACTTGGTTGCCATAGCTCTGGTTCTCTCGTTCATGTCCGCCGGCTCGCCCTGCCTTCGACCTTGAACGATGCCTGGAAGATCGAGAAGCTTCAGGTCAGGAACCTGCTGGCCGATGATGGCAATGTTGAGAACTTGGTCGATCACTCCTCGGACATCTGGTGATCACGTCGTGACTCGCCGAGGGTGAGATACACGTGTGACGAACGAGCAGCACCAACACGACGAACCTCCGTTGTGGCGTTTGACCTCGTGATCCATTATCGGCTTCACCTTATCGCGTACTTCAGTCGCTCCGAACAGTCCGTACTCACGGACTTCACCGGTGCTGCGCTTCGATGACACCAGACAGTGGCAGTCGTTCGAGACGAACGGTAACTTGTTGGCAGTGCAAAAGTCACGCATCTCTTGTTCGGACTTGTGGATCATCTCGAACTCGATCGGCATTCGAGTGCAGATACCCTCGCTGCGTGGAAAGAACTCACACATTGAGAGGCGCTCGAGCACCGAGCTCTTGCCCGATGACTCCTCGCCAAGAACAACGATTTGTGGGAACACCAGCTTGAGCGTTGACAAGCAACTGCGCTGCTTGATTCTGTCCAGCGTTTGGATGAGCGCGCCGGCCTTGGCCGACAAGGCGTCCAAGATCGACGCCGGCACCGAACTGCTTACGGTATTCGGAGCTACGCCGAGATTCTGCTGTCCTGAGCTCGTCGTCGAAGATGTGAGCGACATTGTGCGAGAGGAGAACGGGCGACAGAAAGACGCCTACCGCAGCGGTACAGGGCAGCGTCTCTCCTGCGTTTCACCTGCGAATCGTGACGAGCAATTCCAAAGAGCAGGCGTGGGCTTCATCCTTCGGTGATGGGAGCCTCGGTTTGCTTTGGCGACAAATCCGGATGATCCGCTAGGCCGTACGAAAGCCCTGCTCCCAGTCTTGCAAGACTTTCGCTTGTTCGCGAAAGTGCGCAAGGCCTCGGAAGCGGCAGTCGGTGATACTCGTCACAACAAACTCGCTCTCGCTGTCCATCGCCGCTGACGCGGGGACGGCAACGTTCGGTGGAAAATCGACGTCCATGCACACTGATGGCGTGCCTGGCTCCGGCAAGGTTCTCCTGTGCGAGTACGGCCGGCCGGCCTCTTGGGGCGCTGCGAAGAAGCCGATACACTCGATCGGTGAACGGAAGGTTGGATGCAGTGCTGGCACGCAAACCATCTTGCGTCAAGTGAAACAGACGGTAGGTCTTGAGTTGAAATGGATTGGAGGTGGGCGCGGTTCGTGTCCGCACACACGATATCACGGAAATGCATGTACAACTGAAGCGCGAGTTTCATCCATATCATCCGGTACCACCAACGCATCCGCAAAACTGTTCTCAGTTCTTGGTGTTGGTGGGCTGGTGTGTGCGCAGGGTGCTGGACACGTACCAACGACAGAACCGTGTTGGAGCTCTCGGTGTTCACATTGAGAGCGTGCGCCTTCAACCATGTCGCACCGATGACTGATTCAACACCTCCGATCCTCACTGGTATCGCGTGTGCCGCGTGCAATCCACACGAGTAATGAGGAATACCAGAGCGGGTCATGCAGTCGGCGCACACAAACGCAATACTCTTAGCAGCATCAGCATCAGCATCGTCATCGCCAAGTGCGCCAACACGCGACGACACGCACTCTGTGCTTATCTCGCCTCAGCACGGAGCGTGACAGCAAACACTCGCTCTGTTTCGAGTGTTTGACGACGGTGCCAACGCTTGGCGCTCTTCTCGGTCTCTTGGTCGGCTGTGTCGTTGCGATCGGAGCACAGCGACTCGCACGGGACACACACGCTTCGACCATGGCAGCAAGTGCCGAAACTCCTCGGCGAGTATCTTGTCAAATGCTTCTGGAGATACGGCTCGATGTGTCTGCTGTTGTTGTTGCAATGGCGACGACGAAGATGATGATGAAGACGAGGAATGCGATTGCGCCTGTCGATACGTCCAACGAGCTCGATCGTGAGCCAATAGATACACATATGCGTGTGTGGCATGTGATGCGATGAGCACATGTCTCTCATCATCCAGACCAAGATCAAGATCATCAATACGTGTGTGTGCTTGCATTCGCGGCGTGGTACCTGAGCTTCACGGCTGCTCAAGAAGGCATGGTCAAAGTCTTGCTTGGTGTGTGCGATACCTGAATACACGAACGGCTTGTGGTTCTTGGTGCTGATGCGAGGATGTGCATCGGCTGCGCACACGAGAGATCAATCAGAATCTCTCTCGTGCAATGTACCAAGACCAGGCGCTTGTGATTGATGTGTGCGTACGATAGGTGTGCGACGAGTCATGCTCCAAGAGCGTGGCCAAGTCGTGCAACCAGGACCTGGCCTCGAGCTTGGCATCGGTATCGCGACCTGAGCGCTTGGCTTGCTCGTAGAGCTGCTGGTTGTTTCGATGCTGCACTACCATGAGGTGCTGATCATCTCCCTCGTCATCATCATCGATATCGTCATCTTCATCGTCATCATCGCTGAACGAGCATGCACAGCAGCAGCAGCAGCATCGCAACGATGACGACGATGAGCGCATCGGCACAAGAAAGAAACGCGATGCTTCACGCACCTGCCGCTCATGCCCGACGAACGAGATGGAGGTAAATCGAGGGAGCGAATCGCGGTTGAGAGCTTGGAGCCAGAGATGCCGAGCAGAAAGCACAGCCAAGCGCGGCAGATCGAGACCGAGTTGTTGCGCGGGTGCGTGTAGTGCCACTTGCCGTCGTGAAACATTGGCTGAACCATTGCTGCAATCATCTCAGTGCGTCCATTCTCATCAACTGGCAAGCACTCACGCATGGCGATGATATCTTGCACGCTATCTCGAAAGCAACAGTTGTGCGAGCAGCAAGGTCGCATCGATGATCCAAACTTGCGAGCCATCGCGAGCAGCACCGAGCAAGGAGACAGCAGACGAGCGCGCTTGCCCTTCTCGATCACATCGTCAATACCAACACTGCCGCAATCACTCGGCACACTATTCTCGACCAAATCACACTCCATTGTGCGTGGCTCGAGTGATGAAATCGAGTCACGCCAACGCACCCACCCACACACGAGAGAGAACGAATGAACGAGAATCGATCTCGGCCTTTCGATTCTCTCAATTCTCTCAGCGCCTCGCTCTCCTTGTCTTGTGTTGCTCGCTGCCTTGCTGCTGTTGTTGCGTCGTCGTCGTCGCTCTTCCTCCAGGTTCCAGCAGCCGCCATCAACGCCGTTGTGCTTTGACGATGGCCGCCCAATCACCACGAGAGATCGCATCAGATTGTGGTGGTTCTTCTTCTCCTGTTGCGGTGTCGTCATCAGAATGTGTCGAACAACAACGACAACCGAGCAACATCGATGGCGGTGGATCACCAGCGACCACCACCCGCACCTCAACCAACAACATCAACGCTCGCAGTAGCTCCAGCAGCGATGGGGTTTCGGGAGCATTGCGCGATATTGAGCACCAAGAAGTGGAGCTGGAGTACGAGTGCATTGTGCCGCAGGCGCTGATCCCAGATGATTGGCATGAACGAAAGGTGCGTGCGCGCGTCCGTGTGATGCTCCCTCGTGGCTCCTGCTGCTCGAGCTGCGTCTCTCTCTCTCTCTCTCTCACAATGACTCTCTGGTGAATATAGTGCTCGGAAGACGTCGGCGGAAGCGAGTACTATCCATTCGGAGGCACGGTACTCGCGTACTCTGAGAAATCGGACCGCCGCTGCTGCTCGATCATGGTTGGCCGAGAACATCGAGCAATCAACGACTTGAGCTCGGTACTCGTTCTCGAACTCGGCGACAACCTCGTCAAGATGTGCGACGTGGTCGAATACGCTCCAAACGAGGAGATTGATCCACAGTTTCTCAGCTACAAGGCATTCGTCAACAGCTACCTGCCGCCCGACGCGTGCATCTCCGACGTGCTGCACGAATTGATGCGCCGTGTGGAGGCCAACAACTCAGTATGCACATGGTCTCCCACACTCAGCGCGAGCTTGTTGTGATTGACTGGCACACATTTTGTGTCTGTGTTGCTCGTTGCAGGCGTGCGCAGGATCGAGGCGAACACAACGACCAACGAGTGCATCACACACCAAGGTATGACATGGGTGTGTCTGCTGTTGCTGTTGCTGCATCGGTCATTCGCTCATTCGGCAGCTGGTTGTTGGATTGATATCAGGACACTCTTGCTGCGATTCACGAGTCACACGGCGGCTC
>Ga0209935_1005459_pt1 | contig 10798 bp, 15 predicted proteins | sample ThiBio_1000_plan_2_FD_183958 | JGI IMG/M metagenome (GOLD analysis project Ga0209935, IMG submission 183958) | Wastewater bioreactor microbial communities from Cape Town, South Africa - Thiocy_cont_1000_plan (SPAdes) | ecosystem: Engineered > Bioreactor > Thiocyanate-remediating >... | reverse complement strand
ACATCGGGATACGCGCGGTTGTGGGCGTTGTAAGAATAAGAAGGAGGCAGAGCGGCCGCGTTTTGCTGAAGGTAAGTGGCCACAGCTTGTCTTTGGTAGGCAGGCATAGGGAATTGCCAGCTGAAGCCTCCACCTCCCGCATACCAATGAACAGGCGTCTAATTAAATGATAAAATTAGTTTCCTCGAAATTTTTGGCACTACTCACGTTGGGCCCGCTTGACCATTGGGTGCCTCCAACTGAAAGGAGGTAGGGAGATGACGAGGGATAGGTGGGGAATTGGTAGACACAAGATATGTTGTTCAGCAGAGTGCCAATGGGGTCGTTAGGGAAAGGCTGGAAGGAGAAATGGCTTCCTGGAAAAAATGAGTATCAATATGGGTTGTTGTTAAGAGGTTGTTCTTCTCACCTCCATCGCCAGCAGCTGTTAAGACGGTGGTGCCTCTCAGTCCCAACTTCATAAGTTGAGTATCAATTCGTTGTACCTGTTTTAGGAAAACGATATTAATGAAATTATAAACAGGTTTGGGTGTGAAAGTTACCTGAACTGCTGAGAGGTACATGTTGACTTGACGCTGAGTCTCAAGATAAGCAATACAAGCGTCGAAGGAAATGTTGCCCTTGGTGTTGGTTTGTAACTCAGTGCACATCAAACTGATCTATGATTTTGTAATTGGATGAGTTGGGTTAATAAACATATGAATTCAACATAATTTTGCATTCACCGATTCCCAAGAGAGACTGCCAAGGCTCAGTGAGAGCACATAGGGGATAGTGGGGCGAGAGGCCAAGTCGACAGCAAATAGCAGGAAGGCCTGGCCAAATCCATTTCCTTATTTGTTAATTATTATTATTATAAGAACAAATAAGTAATGTTGCTCATACCTTCTTCGGTGCTGAAGGAATCATTTGTGTTGGCTACAACGGTGGGCACTCCAGTGCCGATACCAGTTATGTATTGTACCTGATGACTCAGATTAGACCAAGGTGGGTGATGGAGGGGAAGGTTACATCAAGAGTAGCTTCGCCAAAGTTATCACCGCCTAGTTAACAATTAGTTTCCGGGAAAAGGAAAAAAGAAGCTAGCTTACCAGGATAGCCATGGAATCCCTCGCGACTCACAGAGGAAACCTTGCCAGGCACGTTGAAGGTTTGATAGAAGGACTCCAAGTCGGAATCAAGGTATCCATAGGTGCAGGGACCCCATACCATTTGCCGATTCGTTTGATTGGTGCCTGTGCGAGTGAAATGAGAGCGTTAACATAAATTGGGGGGGGCGGGCCAAAAGTTACTAACCAATCAAGTTTCTTGGCACACCATAGGAATCCTTTTGGGTGTTGGGGTCTCCGAGTTGATCGGTGGGTGCGATTCCTTGTTGGCTCAAAACTTTCAACCGCAAGTTTTGGCTGGCGTTACATTGTTGGGCTCTCGTTTTCTTAGCCTATAGATTAAGGATTACTTGATGAATCCAACAACGGATTAATCTGGCGACTACTTACACTTCCGGTAGAGTCAAGCCGGATCACCAGTTCAACTAGATCTTTCAAATCATCGGGTAATCTGCAAGATTAAGTCAGTCAAGGAACAGGAGGAAGGGAAGGAATACGTTACGCGTCGCGGTGAGCGGTGGCGAGGGTGTGAGCATGAGTTTCGGGCAGAACGACCAGGAGATGATCTCCACTGGCGGTGAGTTCTACTTTGACCGCATCCATGGAATCGCGCAGAAACGAAGTAAGCGAGCTGAGTTCTTGAGGGGAGAGTCGGACGAGTTCCGCTATATCTTCCGCAGACATGTGTTTTCCGTACTCGTTTGAGGTTACATCCGCAACCGCCCAGAACCGCGCCTGATTGAAATTACGGAGATCGGTGATTAAATAAAGAGGGTATTAAGGCGATGATGCACAGTAGAGCGGAAGTGCATTTGCCATTTGCAATAACAAGAATTGGGTGCTCAAGCACTTACTTGGAGCTTATCCAGGTTACGCTGCTTTAATCCTAATAAAACGCGCTGATATTTGATTAATGATCAGAAAAATCAAGTTGTGATTGAGAATTAGTACCGAGTTGGCGGCAGCAAGGGTGCAAACGCACAGCAACAACAAGAACTTGCCGACAGTAAGCTCCATCGTCCAAGGAGTTGCTTCGGGGTCTAACAAGTGAATAAGTTTCCCAGAAGGCGAAGAAAAGGAAGGAGAAAGGTCTTTTGTTCCACGCCAAACTCTCCAATCTGCCCTTGCCAGTCGGGCATACTGTTTTGATCTCGGCGGTAGTACAGGAGAAGAAGGTTGAACTCTTGGAACTCAACTTTTACTTGATTGCGGCTCATGACTGAGGAGACGGTTTGTGGGGCGTGTTGTGCGAACGAAGGCGGTGACGAAGAGGACGTCTCTCTAGCGGACTTCTTTGAACACGACTTAGAGAAGATGGCGATCTACCTCTACGCAGAGTACAAATTCGATGTTCCATGGCCTTGCATACGACGCCACTTTGCGCCCGATATTGAATGGATCTTCGGTTTCGACTCCCACCCGCCTTCTCACCAACATCCTAACATACTTACAGGAGGCCCCACGCCAAATGACACACTGCCTTTGTGTGGTCGATACCAAGGCCATGACACTATGGCTGCATGGCTAGAGCGAGTACGCGTCTCTTTCCAAACAATTTGATTTCCGATTTAACCGTGTTGAAGATGAACAAGGAGTTGACGGTGAAGCGATGGCAGCCCAAGTCGTTCATAACAGATAGAGACAAACACAAGATCGTGGTCGTAATGGACTGTGCGTATATTGTAAATAAGACAGGCAAGAGCTATGAAGGTACCCAAGCAACTCTACACATGCGAGATCGCTGACACTGTTTTTTAGTTGAAGAAATGCATGTACACACTTTGAAGGATTATGTGACAACGAAGCTTCAAATCCTCTTCGACTTCACCCCTGTCTTGAATGCTTGGATGCTATAGTTAACTACATGAGGTGACCCTGAATAAGTAATTTATAGGGCTTTCCTCTCTGCTCAATGGCACTAAATAGGCTTGTTTAAATGAACTCTTGTTCTCAACTCCTGTGAGTTCTGGCGTTCCTAGGCATTGTTCAGCGAGAGCTTGTGTGTGTTATCGCACATGTCATCATAACCTATTATTATCCCTTATGAGTAGAAGGTAGCATTTGAAGAATTGTTAATACCCATTCTTCAAAAAGGAGACATGACATGATAGATTGGAGGCGTTTGTTCGTGTTCATTCTGAGTAGATGGGAATCCGTGCTGTCTCTGGTAGGCATCATTAAGTTATCATATCAGCAACGCGACGCGTACGCACGTGGGTGCGATCTGGTGGGCGAAGGCCAAACGAAGAGGTCTTGAACTCTTCATTTAGCGGCGTTGTTGTTTGGTGTAGCGGTTAGGGAGGATAATGGATTATGGCCGTTTTTTTCGAAGCTTCTCTTGCAGGTTGCACTCTTGCCGCTTCTTCCAAAACCTGTTGTGCGCGTAGCGGCTTCAAGATGCCCTCGGAGTTTGTTGGTGCAAGCTCATGAAATTAATTTATTTTCTGCGAAGTGAGTGGAGTGATGGAACACAAGGTGGTGTCGTTCTCCCCTTCTGCAATAGACCTTAAAGACAGGGATAAGAGCAAAGGAAAGAAAAGGGAAGTAAGCGATAAAGAGTTGTCACGCCGTCAGTCCGAGGATGAAGAGCGGGTCGCGTACTTCAAGAAACGAATCGAGGAGTTGCAGCAGCTCGATGATCAACACCGCGAGTTTATCCAAGACAAATTCTGCAGCTTGAAGCGAGTTGTTGATGAAGTAGCAACTCTTCCTGTCTTAGATACCTCATCTTCCGCCACTCCCTCCACATCACAGTCGCCCAACCAAAGGTTGAAGGATACCGCCAAGCTAGTTCGAGAGGCTCTGGTACATCTTGAGGCCGAAGAGATCGAATTCAAGATCAAACAACGCAAGCACTACAACCGCGTCGAGCGAGAGATTCAGGACTACAATAACCAGAAGCGCCGAAACGAATTTGATCTTTATGTGGATGCTCTTGGTAAGATGATCCAAGAAGGGGACACGAAACTTTATTCGGGCGACGCGCTGGCTTCACCGCCACTTGTGGGCCGCTTAATCTTCAACTTGGATTCGGACAGCGGGTATGTATTTATTTTTCGGATATCAGCGAAAAATATAACGGATTATCCAGATCACCGGTGCAAGCTATCGGAGGGGACCACCGCATCAACTTCAACAGCGTGTTGAATAACCCCGAAGATGCGGCCATGACTTTTTGGAGAGATCAATATTGCCAGGTACATCTTGGCCCCTACATCCATATTTCTAATTTATTACCCATAAGGCCCCTTCAATTACATGGGATACTTTCGCGAGCACTTTCCCGCCACTGAGAGGTTTTTCATCCACAGAGCACATATACAATAAGTGCCTTCATGCCCTACTAGGTACTAGCTGGTGTCAAAAATACAGTGCTTATAAAGGCATTTTGTAGGAGACCAGATATCCTTCGAGCATTGGAAGCGATTCGTGATTGTCTTCAGCCCAAAAGGTTCGTTGGAGGATCCAACCGACCAATTTTTGAACAACGTTTATCGACTCTTAAAGCTACCGTACGTATGCCCCCTCCAATTCCCTGTCAGGATGCTCAATTCATCTTTTTTTTTTAGTGGCTTTCATGGCGCTTTGACGCAAGAGGAAACAGTGAAACTATTTGCAAAACAGCCTATTGGCAGGTAATACCTTTCTTTATGAGTTTCAGTCAGCAGTGCAATAATTGATCCCTTCCATTTTCTAATAGTTATTTAATCCGATTCAGCGATCAACAGAATATGTTGACAATCGCTTATTCCTACTCGTCAGCAACGGATATCAGGGGGATTCGAGTTGAACCCACCTCCACTGGCTTTCAAGTCCGTTACAAAGAAGATGACAAGCCGGTTGTATATCCTGGCTTGATAACTCTCATCGAATCATCCAAAGTTGTTTTAAAGGTAATTTTAATTTAATTACATCTCCTCTAAAAAAAAAGGAGGAATTTGATCCATTGCCTTTTTTCAAAAGCATCCCATTCGAGGATCTAAATTTGAAAAGATGTTCAAAGAACATGAGGAATCAAGGGTGCAGAAGCTCGGGATCATGAATGACACCGATGGGCGACCGGCGATCTATTACCTGCCGCCAACCAATCAGGTTACGGCGATCCGAAATCTGCAAAAACAGATGCTCGGAACAATGGGAGATAAGAAGGCAGGTGCGATCGAAGGGTTTAAAAGCAACCAATCGGTGTTTTGCGCTTGTGGGGGAGACAATGAGGAAGGGCTGCGAAAATTCTCTAGGAGCCACAATCGAAAAAGCAAGATATGCATGGTATGCGGCAAGATCCTACCTGGAGGGGTCCTATTGGGGAAGGAGAGGGAAATGAATCTCGCGGCAGATCGGCTGAGGGTCGTTGATAAAGGTACCCCCTCCTTCATTTACTTAATTGTCGACATGTTTGTTCCCTCTCTCTTAATTTCCTTTTTTTTTTTTGTTGTTTTCAAAAGTTGAGGAACACTGCGCCCAGTTTTTGAATGAATCCAGGGACCTATGGGTCCAGTCACAGGTTATCAGACTAGTTGGAGGATTGCATAAAACGCCTAATTTCGACTTTGATCGCAACGTGAGCGAAGGTCACATAGTGAAAAAGGAGTAAGTTACTCATTCACATTTCGCTGCATACTAATTACCTTTTTCCAGTGGAGTTGTTCAGGCCGCAACGGTAGAGAGGTTGATAACCGAATTCACGTCTTCACTTGCTGATGGGGAGGATGTCATCGCGCTGTTGGATTGCTATTTATTGCACCTTTCTCCAGGCGGATTCCTATCGCTCCTAAAAGGAAGATGGAAATCTTGCAAAGAAGCCTCCGAAAGGTAATTCAGCCACTTTCATTTAAATGGTTGCTGAAGAAATTTCCATCTTTTTTTTTAAGCATGCGAGTGCTTCTATTGACTTGCAAATGGCTCACAAGTTATGGTGATAATATTGTGGAGAGTGCTGAGAATGTCAAATTGGCTCAACGGCTCCGAAGGTTCATAGACCTGATGGCCAAATCGGACATTAGCAGAAAACTGCATCGAGAGATCGCAACACTCATAGTGCAACTGAAAAGAATCGCAGAGAAGATAGCGGCGTATAACTCCCATCGAGGCCGAAGCAACATGCCTTACCTCAGACGCTGCCCACATGAAACCGAGGCGCTTTTCCCAGAAAATTTGATCATCACCCAATTCCCTCGTCCTCTCATCAGCAGTGGTTTGTGTTTCGCATTACCCTCCAAAATAAGGAAATTTAATTTAAATCTCTTTTCTTCTTTAAAAGGAGAGGTTGAGAATCTGAAGAAATCGGATACCTTCAGCCTCATCAAGCAAGTGCCGGCGTTGGAGGTGGCACGTCAGCTGACTCTCGTCGCTCATGAGATGTTGAGGAGAATCAAACACACCGAGCTTCTCAGCCGAAAATGGGAAGACTGCAGACACGCACCCAATCTGTATATGTTCATCAAATTCGGAGAACAAGTAGCCACTTGGGCCAATACCGAAATAGTCAAGGGCGCCACTGTTGCCGATCGCGCAATCACAATTTCCTTTTTTATCGATCTTTGCTCGGTATGTTACCTTTATTTTTCCTAATCGTTATTCAACTCTCCTTACAAAGGCACTTCATGATTTGAAGAGCTTTGCTATTTTGTTGCAACTCATCATGCGGTTCGAACATTCGACTGTAGCTCGTCTGGCCCAAACATGGCAGGTGAGACTTCCCTATCAAGCTAGTAAAAAGGAAATAATCCCATAACCAACAGAAAGTACCTAAAGCGAAAATGAAGCAACTGGAAGCCCTGAGAGGGATCCTGGGCGAATTCCCCGCCTTTCCAGGCTATCGACGGATCATAGCCTGCGTCTCGCCTCCCTGTGTGCCTTTTCCAGGTAAAAAAACAAAAGGCGCAAATACAAGCTCTTACCTTTTTTGAAGGATTGTACATGAACGACATCGAGAAGATCATGGCTAGCAAGATGGCCCTACCCGAAGGAATGCTGGACTTTGCGAAATTACGTGAGTTATCGAAAGCGATCCAGAATTGTATCAACACGCAAGACGCGTTGTATCCCCTTGAACCCGTATTGCCTTTGGTCGATCTTCTCCTGAACGGACTCGACGGCATGGATGATAAAGGCTTGTATGAGATATCGAGAACAAAAGAACCTTGAACTCCTAAGTCATTTCCAAGTATTTTTGTTGTTGAGAACTTGTAGCTGGATGAAGCATGAAGAAGTCACCAAACATTCGGGCTAATTAATTACCACAAGAGCAACCCAAGGTGTCAACAAGGGAGGGGCAAGATGTATTCCCCCCAATGCTGTTGCGCTGCGGGGTTCATCAATAATTTGCGTAATATGCATGGCTCCCAGAATTTTCACAATTCAAATACTGAGCGAGAAGTGGGCGGATGGAGGGTCAACGCGCTAATGCGTCAGATATTGCACGCCACGGTGCGCGTCGTTACAATCTGCAACAAATTCCATCTAATTCTCATTCAGGTAGGAATACTGATCAATGGTCAGTTGAGGAGGTTTTGAATTGGCTCCAAAATTACGGTGTTGCGCAGGAAAGCATCGTTGAGCTGTCCCAAATCTTTAAGCAACAAGAAATTCACGGCTGTCAGCTTCAATTATTGAATGATGCCATGCTAAAGGAAATGGGAATTACCAAGATGGGTGTTCGGATAGCCATATTAGCTGCAATTGAATCTCGTACGGGCGCTAATTCTTAAGATTATATCTAATCTTTTCATGAAGTGCAAAATGTTGCGATGCAGTATCTGATAGATGAGCCACCTGTTCCCGCGCATGCGACAGCAGAACGAGAAAGCACCGATGTGCCCGAGCTCGATAAACTCCCAGTTTTGTAAGTTCCGCTTTTCCTGGCTTGATACTTACTCCGTTGGTAGTGGCTTTGTTTTTGCGTGCGGGTCAAACATTTGCACGAGTTTAACGGTTTCGTCGAGCCGCGTCCACCAGGAGCTTCGGCTGTTACCTGAAGGTGGCCCGCAATCAGGGTACGTGTGTTTTCTAGAACTCCGATTTTTTGACTGACGAACTGTACAGAGAGTGGGGGGTTAGTTCTAATCAGGGCCGAGTGCTGGTTTCTTCTATTTTTGTAGCGTTATCCTCGGATACTCACGCCTTCGAAATATGTTCGAACAAAAGCTGCCGCGAGGCGAGGAAAAAGTGTGGCAGACCCGCCAATCTTTGCTCCGCAAGTGTGCACGACTCGAAATTGGCCCTACATTATCTTCCGCTTCCTGAAGACGGGGTGCTGCGGCTTCACCACTTGAAAATATTCGGACAGAGCGTAAGATATTTTGAATATTAATATTTTTGACTAATCATCTCTCAGGGGCCGGGTGCACTGAAAGCCTCCTACTTCAAACTGACGGAAGGCGCACCAGTGGGGCTGGTCCCCATAATCAGTGTCAACAACAAACCGATGGTGGCCAAATTATCTCTGGTAGTGCGGCCGAAGGAAATCCACTACTTAAAGATAAATCCTGCGGTGGGGCTTGCGGGAGCGAAAAATGTTGCAGTGGCATTGATCGATAAGACCATCACACCTGCCGCACGTCTAGAAGTTTTTTTCGTTCATGGAGCCGATAGCGAACCACAGGTACTTTTCTTCTCTCAACTCTCTCGGAAATTTATGTTGCCACAGCAAGCAACAGTAATCGGTGTGGGAAAGGGTCATATCGTAATCGAAACACCATCACTGCCAAGAGGAACAGCACAGACCTATTTACAAGATGGGGAAAAACAAATCGATGGGCCTCCCGAAGAAACCAAGTATTCATTCACTCCCAAACTTAAGGCAGCCGCCGATCTGGTGTGGCCACAAAAATCAGACCCCGGCGACAGCGCGGAGCCGGTTTCAGTTGAGAAAGGTACACTGACCCAAAATGCTTAAATTTGAAAGCTGAAACTGTTTCTATACAGCTCCAGAGGACGAATTTGTTCCCTACCACCCAAGTGTAGACGGTCCCCTCAAAATGAAACTCCTGAAAGAAATAGCGCATCGAAATTGTTACCGCGCGATGGGATTTACGATGGGGATCATCTCTTCTTACGTTGGAAACGATCGGTTGGTGAAAAAGCTTCTTCGTAAGGGAATGGACCCCAAGCAGAAGGACGCACACGGACGTTCTGCTATTTGGTGGGCTCGTACTGGATGGGCTCCTGATCTTATCGTAATTACACAGTTGCTACAAATGTTCCGTAATTTATTCCTTCGTCATTTATTAGGTGGATATTCTCCGTCAGGCAATCCTGGAGAAGCTGCCTCCTCTGGAAGAATGCACCACAGAGAAGATGGACTACGATGAGAGTCCCGATATTTTAATTCCCAACTCAATTCCTGCACCTACTGCGCTGCCTCTTACAATACCGTGAGTTTTGAATTCCCGAATATTAACATCTAATCTGGCTTTATTTAGGGGCTTTGAGTTCCGATGTGAAAATAAGATAGACAGCAAGATCGCTTGGGCCCGAAACACCTTCGATCAACCTCTCTTCTTGATCCCAAAGGGAGATATTTCTAAGCACGTCCTATCTGGCAACTGGGGTGTCAGTTCTATCCGAGGTCATGTGCCTGCCAGCAGAATATATGTGCGCTTCACCGCCGACTGCCAGTTCTCGATGGGCACCTTCTCATCAGATGGGAACAAACCCTATTCGGCGGAGGCAGGAACTGATTTTTACAAATTACCTAACGAAGGTATTATGATGTTGCTAATCAGTATCACAGAACAAACGGTACGTTAGTTACTCCGTTGTTGGCAGCCTTGTTAATGTCCTGTATCAGAAGGAGTATTTGATCAAAGCTGAGTTTTATCATCGCTCTGGCTCAAATTCCTTTGCACCTATCTATGTCGATGAACACGACACACAACTGGCAGCTGTGTTTCCTGTGCGCATACAAGCAAAGCGTAAAAGAGGTGGGAAACTTGCGCGCAAAATACGCGTGGACAAGACAACCAGCGGTACTCTCTCCTCTTCTCTCTCGTTCTCTCTTCTCTCTCCCTCTCTCGCTCTTCTTTCCTTCTGTTTCTCCCTTTCCTCTGTCTTCCTCTTTTTTCCCTCACACGTTCTCTCCCTCGCCGTCGCTCCTCCCACTCTCTTCCCCCCCCCCCAAAACTCCTTTCATTAAGTAATTACTAACCATAGAGGAGACTGCAGCATCTCTTTTAGCAGAGAGTGGGAGGGTGTAAGTTTTTACAAATTCTTTGCATTCTTTTTGATCTTTCTGACAATCGGATAGAGGCCAGTTCGATTTTCCTCAACTGTCTCCTCCTGTGGCCTGGCATGACTTGGTGGCTACCTATCCCTTCGTGACAGGTAAGTTACTACACCCACATAAACCCATCCGATTAATAGCGAATGTTTAGCCGGGCCTTCCAATGAGAGGGAACCGAGCACAAAAGCGGAACCAATTCTGCTTGTTGAACACGATTCGAAACGAGACTCGTTGCAACTCCAACCTAGCGCCGTGAAGGCTTTACAGTCTTTCTCAGGAGATCTTGGTACGATTAACGTACAAATTTCACTCACCAACCGTCAAAAGCAATTATCACGGTACTAGGATCACAAGAACAGGATGGAACACTCTTCACTCTAGTAGAAGGCCTAGAGACACGGTATTCTTCTCGTTCTTCACTTGTTCTCATTTAATGGTAATTTACGAAGGATCGAGCCGGCCTCTG
>Ga0209935_1005456_pt1 | contig 10802 bp, 16 predicted proteins | sample ThiBio_1000_plan_2_FD_183958 | JGI IMG/M metagenome (GOLD analysis project Ga0209935, IMG submission 183958) | Wastewater bioreactor microbial communities from Cape Town, South Africa - Thiocy_cont_1000_plan (SPAdes) | ecosystem: Engineered > Bioreactor > Thiocyanate-remediating >... | reverse complement strand
TGAGGCCATGGCTTTCTCCCTTGGCCGATACGTTGTTCCGATATCCTCCCGCGATACCTTTCCTCGCTAGGCTGATCAGAGACCCTCAACTCATGTTCAGACACAAGATTCTTAAAGTGGTATCAGAGATGGCATACCCCCACCAATTTACCGATTATTGGGACTTGGTATCTTCACCTCTTTCTTCTTGTTTCTCTGTTTAACACATCAACTAGGCGCCAATAGATGAGGACCATTTGGAGACTTCTGAGAAATACAATCAAAGCTCAATGCGAGTTGCTGCAGCAGTGGAACAAGAACTTCATTCATTCGTTGAACTCCTCTCGAATCCCGCCGAAGATCCCCGAGTTCGCAGCGTGATTGCACACATCCTCGCATATTATCCTCTCCTCGACTCCACCTTCCAAACAACGGATCTTCTTATGGACCTCTTCAACACCTTGATTGCACTCCCATACACTCTTGGTACTAACACCCTTTCTCTTTCCTCACCTGAGTCTCACTTTTTCTTCGAAAGAAAACCCAAAAAAGCGGCTTGAAAAGGAAGTGTTGTTGCCCAACATCATCATCACTCTTGCAGTTCTTCATCAAGGAACTGATTTCTTTGTTCAACACAACATCCTCAACAAGGTATACCCTGTGTCCACACTTCTCTCGCAGACTCTCACTGATTCGGTTTTTCAGGTGGTGGATCAACTAGATGTGATTCGCTTTGCAGCAGCGGCAGGGTCAGTGATCATTCGCAAAGATGATATCCCCAATGAGGCTCTCGTCATCCTCACTGAAGCAGCAACAAAGAATAGTACCTTTGCTTACCTCCGCATATAACCTGATGTGACTCATCTTTTGCTCAGTTGCGATATGGAATCATCTGTCCTGGCAGCGAAGCAACTTTCATGGCGACCTCTGTTATTTATTGCTTTTATGCAACAAAGGTGAATTCTGCCTGTGGAAACTATGTTAATCTAAATACACTCACTCTTTTCAGCAAACGAAATGTTATCAGCACTTGGTCAGGCGTTAAAGGGATGCCAATGTATTGAGACCAAGCCAGTTGTAGAGAAATTGGTGACGTCACTGTTCACTGGTAAGTCTTACCCCCCCCCCAATGAATTATTACTGACCAATTATTCGGTTAGCAAAATTTGGGTATGACGAGGCGGTGACGATGACGGATATGTTTCAAAATTACACTCCTGCCCAACGGAAAGCCATCCAATTATTCTCAAATCATCCGAAGGTATTCGGGGTTGCCAACGGTTACCTACTGCGAACATTCGGCATTCCTCCCAACATGTGGTTGGCCAAGAGATTCCTCAAGTTAACCGCAGAGGAGACGAAAGACTACCATCCTTTCCTCCCCAAACCCCCTCGAGATCTCCCTCTTGCACTGACTTCACCACCCTTCCACCTCGGGACTCAACAAGGCACACCCTCAGGAAGCTTCCAGGATATTCCTTCTGAATTGCTTTCCCTCATCTTCTCCTTTGTTTCTCTGCGAGATTTCATCACCTTCTCCACCGTTTCGAAACATTGGTATTCTGTGACTCTGGATGATTCATTGTGGAGACTCCAATTCATTCGAGCAATGAATCGATGTCCTTCTGCTGATTGGTTGCATCGATTGTTTGATCGATTGGATGCATCTTCTTCAACCAATTGGAGAATTTCCTTCATTCGAGCAAGTAAGGCAACCCGTTCATACTGCCCCCTCATTCATATTTCCTCTAAGTGTCGAGTTCTGTTTGGATGTGGGGCAAAGGAGGAGGAGTGGAGGATATCCCTTTTGATTGGTATTTTTCTGAAGAGGATATCAAGGTCTATGGAGGGACTAAAATTCATCCGAAGGATCTCCTGCGCTGTAAAGAAAAGTTGTATTCCAGTGAAGATACACTTAGAGATTTCCAAGAGGCTCGAGTTCGATATGTTCCCACCGAAATTGAAACCCTTCGAGGAAAAGGTAACGCAAAGCAATTCTCAATTCTATATTCTATATTTAACCTGTTGTGAAGGTATCGGCCGAATTCTTTATGAGGGTTCAAATCGAGAGATTTTTGCGCTCTCCCTCTTCAACAACAATAACGGCATTCACAAATGGCGGGATGATGAATGGAATCATCAAATTGGATTTGTCGAACATAATATTCCTGTCCCCATCCCTCGCTCTCATATCCTTAATAGGATAACCGTGAAGAAGGCGATAACTTGGCACTTCTTGACCCTAATAACAGGTATTCATGTGCTCCTTGTTTTTCTCATTTAAACCCCTCACACATTTCCTTTTAAAGATGATGGCAGAGTTTTTGCCTACAGCACATATAACCGATGCATCTCGCAAGTGAAAGGTGCATTGGATGGTCGACACATCACCGACATGAGTGGCGATGATCAAAGAGGAATGTACTTCGCCGATATTGAAAATGCCATCCTTTATTGGCCGAGCATCCAAGAAGATGGTATGCCTCTTCAAAATGCTGTTGGCCTCCCTTTAACCAACTTTCATCTCTTTTAGGCGATGTAGTTTCTGATTTGGATCCAGTGGCGTTGCTGCTTGGAGGCGTGATCACGGAGCGAATAACTCAACTTCTCGCTCGGCCGTCATGCCTTATCATTTTAACTGGTGAGAGGTTTCACCAATTAGAACTCAAGTTTAGAAATTTTTCTAACCCCCCCCGCGTTTAGATCAAGGGACAGTCATGAGCTTTATAGAAATGCCTGAGCTTGACTCATCGAAAAAGGAAAAGACCTCGATCACCCCTCTTCCGCTTCTGGAGGTGGGAGCAGAGGCTAGCAAAAGCATTGAACAATTCGAAAACTTCTCGCTTAATAATTTCCTGGCTGTTCTCTGGGAAGGTGTTCGACACGTGCAGATCCTTGCTGATGAAGCCAACATCGAGATTCCTATTATTCCAAAACTATCTCGAGAAGAAGAGGTAACATACTTATATAAATGCTTTCCATTTTCGCTAACTGTTTCATTTCCTAACATTAGAATACGCGAGACAGAAGATCTTTCCTACAGGCAATCGCTGTTGCCTACCATGAATTCCACACGCAAACTCTGGAGCCGTTAAAGGAATCATTCAACCAAAGACAATATCTGATCGAAGGCAATCTGCAAAGCCATGTGTGGATTCTCAAAGATCTTGTCCCTCCTGAAGAGAAAATCATCTCCATTGCTGACTCTGGGAGTGCCTTCTATCTCCTCACAGGTACCTACCCCCACACCCTCTTGAATCCTATCTGATTCGCTGTTTTAGAATCAAAGAAGGTGTTCAAATTTGGCTATGGCGAAAATGAAGAGAACATAAATTCTACTACAACGATCCGAGACTTTGGTGAAGAAAAAATCATCAAGATGATCTCAGCTTCAGAGAACGCCATCCTATTTCTTGCTGGTAAACTACCCGGGAAGTGGAGTTTTTTTCTTAACGTTTTATTTTTATTCAAATATTTAGAAAGTGGGAAGGTGTTTGGGCGTGCACCAGGGGAACTCTTGGGGATTGATGTGTTTGAGGAAGCAGAGGAAATCCCCATTCGTTGCATGCCGAACATGCCACCTGCAGGTGAGGAGGTTGTGGATATCTTCGTCCATCACAATGGGGCATATGCTATCACCTTCCCAAAATTGTCAAAATCTTCATAGCAAATAAAGGAGATTCATTCAGCAGAACATGTTCATATTCAACTCAAGAGACAGCGGTTCTTGGCGGGTTTTTTGCCATCTGACAATTTGCAATTCTTGCCTTAGCCACCCCTGAATGCAGCGCTGTTAATTGCCAGAGCGAGAAGAGAATAATTGTGTACCTAGAAAAGCCTTTTCAATTTTCTTTCCAGTCTTAGCGCTAGTTTCAATGAAGAACGCATCCACCGATCTGGCATACATAGCGCCCTCAACACAGGATACCTGCCTTTCATGTTCCAAATCGCATTTCGCACCAACAATCAGAATTGCTATCTTTGCACCTTCATCATGCACCTAAATTGAGCACTTGAATTTAGATAAAACTTTTTATTGAAATCAGACCTACCCGTTTAATTCGGTTTACAAAGACGTCCGCTGTGTCAGAAAAAAAGGTCAAAAATAGCATTGGCAGAGGCTGATTTTCTTACCTTCTTCAAACGAGGTTCGGTTGTTGATTGCATAAACCACAATGTAACCTCCCGCGGGACGGCGGTACATGTCTCGCATCGCCGAAACTCTGGTGTTGCGGAGTTGTGATCAGTGTACGAGTTTCACGCGGGTAACGACAGACCTTCTTGCTCGGAAGTATCAAAGATCTAATTGGGGTGGATTAAGCAAATTGCTTCTTAGAAGAGAGGACTGACTTACATCAAGTAGAATAGTGCAACCACCGGTGTTACATGCCTTGCGGTAACTATCCTCTGTTATTGTAGATGAACACAACTGGATATTGGAAAGGGACTCCTACCTATTGTGGGATCGTACTCCTCTACCTTTCAATTACCAGACGGCGTTAGCAAGCAGGTGATTAAAACGAAAGAACATACAAAAATATTTTGAATAAACCGTATAGTCAATGAAGACTTTCCTGCTCTGCGAGCCCCAACAACATCAATGGCAGTTTCAATGTAATCTCCGCTGGCGGATTTGCCAATGCTTTGCAATGTCATCATTATAAGATTAAGAAAGGTAAGAACGTACTCGATTGAATGAGGAGGAAAATCGAGGATTAGTTGGATCTTCTCCTTATAAGAGAGCTTCAAATCGTCCTCCAAGGAATTTTGGTACTTGCTTCCCACAAGATCGAAATACACCCGTTGCCACACGAAGTCATCTTCAACAAGCCCTCTCCACCGGCGCGCGACTAACATAAGCTTTGCCAGCGTTCCCAAATCACAGCGCGCGAGGATATTCAGAGCTATCTCAGGCGGCAGACTGGTAAACATGTCATAGCTCTCCTCTACCTCGGCCTTCTTCTTCCGTCGGTGCATTTCGAAGAAATCAATATTACTATGGCAAATGAGTAGGATTTATTGACACTTCTTGGACAGTTTCGGGATGGTAACAGCATATGCTCCAGAGTGGTGGGTGAAGACATCCACAACCTCCTCACCTTCAGGTGGCATGTTCGGCATTCGACGCAAGAGGGTTGCATCAACGTAGGCAAACTCATCAATCCCCAACAGTTCGCTAGGTCCAAACCCAAAAACACTCCCACTTTCTATTTTAAGCATATGAGCAACAATTAAAAATAGTATGCTCTTCTTACCAGAAAGGAACAGGATGGCGTTCTGAATGGAGTGATATGCCAGAGACACACTCATCTTGATGATTTTCTCATCTCCAAATTCTGGAATCGTCGCATAGCTCTTGGTATGAAATTTAAACACCTTCTTCGATTCTACAAAGGGAGAGGTTAGGAGATTGTAATCTTTTTTAGGAAGTAAGAAAGTAGGGTACCCGTGAGGAGGTAGAGATCGACCAAGTCGGCGACGGAGATAATTTTCTCTCCAGGAGGAACAAGATCTTTGAGAATCCACACGTGTTTTTTCAGATGAGCTTCAATCAGATTTCGTTTACGATCGAATGATGCTCGAAACGGAGCCAAGGTTTCTTGTTGGAGATCATGGAAGTCAGTTGCCAGAGCTTGCCTTCGCTTGGATATCTTCACTTCGTTGCTTCGCTTTTTCTTTGATAAGGAAAGATGGTGTTTTGATTTGCTGTAAAAGGAAATATACCAAACTTACCTTTACAACAGCAGGAAGTTCTTTGAGAAATGGGATCTCGAGATTAGATTCATCAGCAAGGATCTGCACGTGTAGGATTCCCTCCCAGAGAACATCCAGGAAGTTGTGAATGGAGAACTTCTCCAATTTGTTCATGGCCTCTTGCACCTCTGCTCCCACCTCCAAAAGGGCGGGAGGTGTGATCGAAGTCTTTTCCGTATTGGCTGAGTCGATGTCAGTCATTTCTCCAAATGTCATGACTGTCCCTTGATCTAAAATAGGAGGGTTTAGGAATTTCAAAAATTTAGCTGGGAGGTGTCCATCTCACCAGTTAAAATGAGAAGGCACGAAGTTGTCGCGACGAGTTGAATGATTCGTTCGGTGATCATTCCTCCAAGCAACAAGGCCACTGGATCAACATCCAAAACGTCCCCTTGAAATTCGGATGAGACTAGCCATATAAATAAAGAGATAATATTACCAAATTCGAGGATGCATGGCCAAAAAAGGATGGCATTCTCGGTGTCGGCAAAATACATTCCTTTGGTAGGCTTGCCTGTCATTTCAGTAATGTGTCGACCTTCTGCTGCCCCTTTCACTTGAGAGATCCATTGCTTCTGAGAGCTGCTTGAAAAGACTCGGCCATCATCTTAAAAAGGAAATATTAGAGAGTTCAACAAAGTTGGCAATGTACCTGTAATCAGAGTGAGGCCATACCAAGCCATGGCCTTCTTCACGGTTATCCTATTAAGGATATGGGAGCGAGGGATGGGGAGAGGAATGTTGTGTTCGATAAATCCGATTTGTGAATCCCATTCTTCACTTCGCCATTTGTGAATGCCGTTGTTGTTGAAGAGGGAGAGCGCAAAGATTTCCTGGCTTGCGGACTCATAAAGAAGACTGCCGATACCTTTTCAGAGAAAAGAATAATTTAAAAAAGTTGTAAATGGAGATAAGTAGAGAGTTACCTTTTCCTCGAAGAGTGACAAGCTCGGTTGGGTGATATCGAACGCGTGTGTGTTGGAAGTCCTCAAGGTTATCCTTCGAGACCAGCTGGTCTTTTGGATGAATTTTGGTTCCTCCATAGACCTTGATATCCTCCTCAGAAAAATACCAATCAAAAGGAACATCCTCCACCCCTCCTCCTTTGCCCCACATCCAAACAGAACTCGACACTGTCGTCATCTCAGTCAATTTAATTCAATTTAAACGCGAAAGGAAGGAATGAACTTACTTGCTTGAATGAAGGAAATTCGCCAATTGGTTGAAGAAGATGCATCCAATCGATCAAACAATCGATGCAACCAATCAGCAGAAGGACATCGATCCATCATGCGCAGGAATTGGAGTCTCCACAATGAATCATCCAGAGTCACAGAATACCAATGTTTCGAAACGGTGGAGAAGGTGATGAAATCTCGCAGAGAAACAAAGGAGAAGATGAGGGAAAGCAACTCCAATGGAACATCTTTGAAGGATCCCGATATTGTGCCTTGGTTTGCCTCGCAGTGGAAGGGTGCAGTTAATGCAAGAGGGAGATCTCGAGGGGGTTTGGGGAGGAATGGATGATCGTCTTTCGTCTCAGGTGCAGTCATCTTGAGGAATCTCTTGGTCTTCCACATGTCGGAGGGAATGCCGAACTTGCCCATGAGATGAGTGTTGTTGCCAAATTTGAATATCTTTGGATGATTTGAGAATAATTGGATGGCTCTTCGTTGTGTGGGAGTGAAATTTTGAAAAGCCTCCGTCATCGTCATTGGCCGATGATCATCATCGTCGGTATCAGGGGGTATTCCTAAGTGATTTGATTGGTCATCGCAGTTCCTTCTTGGACGCAATACTTACCTAAAAAGAGTCTCACCACCTCGTGGACAACCGGAATGGTATCAACGGCATCACATCCTTTCAAGGCTTGGCCAATAAGAGGGAGGATTTCTTCGCCTTTGGATGGACAGTAAATAGGAGTTTAAAAGGTATATCAGAATCTCACCTTTGCCACATGAAAGTAAGAGAATGCACAGGTCGCTATGGAAGTTGTAGTTGTTCCATGAGAGATTGTTCCACTTCTCAACTAAATTGAATGAGTTAACTCCTATATATATTTTTGTGTTGTGGGAGTGTGGGAAGGAAAGGGTACTGTTTTTTGTTGTTGACCCGGTGAGGATGGAGAACGCCTCATTGGAAATATCATCCTTGCGGATGATCACTGACCCTGCCGCTGCTGCAAATCGAACAACTTCTGGTTGATCCACCACCTGAACCGAAATTGAGTGAAAGGTTTCTGGGCACAGGGTATACCTTGTTGAGGATGTTGTTTTGAGCAACAAAGAAATCAGTTCCTTGATGAAGAACTGCAAGAGTGATGATGATGTTGGGCAACAACACTTCCTTTTCAAGCCGCTTTGATGTCTTGTCGTGTTCAGTCCACTCCTCCTCCTCTTCCTCTTCCGCCTTGTATTCACCATCTTCAGAAACGTCCTCTTCTGTTTCCAAGAAAAGAAAACCGTGAGGAAATGAGAAGGCGGGGAGCGAGAGCGTGGGTACCAGGGGTGAAAGGGAGTGCAATCAAGGTGTTGAAGAGATCCGTGAGAAGATCTGTTGTTTTCAAGGAGGAATCGAGGAGAGGATAATATGCGAGGAGATGTGCAATCACACTGCGAACTCGGGGATCTTCCTCAGGATTTGAGAGGAATGGGAGGAATGAAGGAATTTCTTGTTCCAAGGCTGCAACCACTTGCGTTGAGGTCTGGTTGAATTCCTCAAAATATCCTGGCTCCAAATCGGGGTCTTCTTCATGTATCTACGTGTTGATGAGGAAACATTATAGCAAATAGAGGGGGAGAGGAAGGGTACCAAGTTCCAGTGGCTTCCAAAGTGGTGCGGGAATGCCATTTGGGAAAGCAATTTAAGGATATTGTGTCTGAACTTGATTTGAGGTTCTCGGATCATCCGAGCGAAGAAAGGTACAACCCTGGAGGAGTAAATTACTTCACGTGTTACCTCGGAGAAGTATCGATACCTCACAGTGCTCTCGTAAAGAGATCCTTGATGATAGACATTGAGCTCAAGTGCCTTAATACTCCGGCGAAAGGAAACCAACGAAGATGTGATCAAGCACTTCAGCATGCGCCCAATTTGTGCGCCGGTGTAGGCGTTATCCATTTGAGTCCAGGGAACCGCATCCACTCCTGATGGAGAGGCAAAGATGAGAGCTTTGGATAAGCGGAGTTGGTTCAAGTAACCTTCCAGAACCTTGTTGATCAAAGCGAACTGTTGGCTGGAAACGTGTGTCTCATTAAGATGGTGGCATTCGCTACACATATAATAAGCAAGGTTTTCTTGTTCTGTGGAACAGCCACAGTCCGCTTCCCAACAGAAGACCTTTTCCTGTTCTCCGCTTTCTTGTTCTTCGCCTTCCTCCATTGTTGCTTGCGCTTCACAGAATGGCAATAAAATATCAATTTCTCCTGGAATTAACAAAAGATTCCTGACTCCCTTCAGCCTGGAAGGGTTCAAGACAACATATTCACAATCCACGACAACAATATTCAAGGAGAGAATGATATGCGAGGAAGTGAATTGGTCTAGAATCATTTTATTTCAATGATCTTGTTGGGACAGTTTCGGGATAGTTACAGCGTATGCTCTTGAGTGATGGGCGAAGATATCTACAACCTCCTCATCCTCAGGCGGCATGTTCGGCATGCAACGGATGGGGTTTTCTTCGAATGATTCCTGAAGCAAATCAATCCCCAAGATTTCTCCAGGCCCATACCCAAACACCTTCCCGCTTTCTATTGGGATGTGAGCTTCTCTAATGTGGTATGGTTGATAGGTACCTGCCAGGAAGAGGATGACATTCTGCGAGGAGTGATATCCGGGAGAAACACTCATCTTGATGATTTTCTCATCTCCAAATTCTGGAATCGTCGCATATGAATTGTCTGAAAATTTGAACACCTTCTTCGATTCTGAAAACAGAGTGAATAGCGGGGATTCAATTATCCATAAAAGGAAAAGAAAAGAAGGAGAAAAGGGCACCAGTGAGGAGATAGAGATCAGCGAGGTTAGCAATGGAAGTAATTTTCGCTCCAGGAGGGACAAGATCTTTGAGAATCCACACATTGCGTTTCAGATGGTCTTCGATCAGATCTCGCTTAACTCGAATTGCTGAACGCACAGGATCCAATCGTTCTTGCTGATAATCATAATATTCAATTGCGATCGCCTGCCGTCTATTGGATATTCTCCCTTTGTTGCTTCGCTTTTTCTTTGAAAAGGAAAGATATTTCGTAAGTGTAGAATTAGGAAACCAAACTAAACATACCTTCATAACAGCAGGAAGTTCTTTCAGAAATGGGATCTCGAGATTGGATTCATCAGCAAGGATCTGCACGTGTCGGATTCCCTCCCAGAGAACATCCAAGAATTTGTATACAGAGAATTTCTCAAATTTGTCCATACTTTCTTGCATCTCCCCTGCCACCTCCAGAAGAGGAAGAGGAGTGATTGAGGTCATTTCCTTTTTAGCACAGGCTATTTCTGCCATGTCTCCAAATGTCATGACTGTCCCTTCCGCTAAAAAATATTAAAGCAAGTACGTCAGTATAGAGATGAATTTGGTTGCTGGGTTATTCATCTCACCCGTTAAAATGAGAAGGCAATGCTGCAAAGCTATGAGTTGAATGATTCGCTCCTTGATAACCCCGCCAAGCAACAACGCAACTGTCTCCTCATGTGAAACCAAATCCCCTAAAGAATGTAAGACAGCAAATCACAAAAAAACCTTGAGGCTGAAACGTACCAAAAGGAAAAGTATGAACGCTCGGCCAAAAAAGGATGGCGTTCTCGGTGTCGGCAAAGTACATTCCTTTGTCATACTTGACCGCTATTTCGGTAATGTGTCGACCTTCCACAGCGCCTTTCACTTGAGAAATGCACTGCTGTTCCGATCTGCTGGCAAATACTCTGCCATCATCTGAAATAAGGAAATATTAGCAATGCAAAAAGCTAAAAACTCTTACCCGTCATCAAGGTGAGGCCACACCAAGCTATGACCTTCTTCACAATTATCCTATTCAGGAGATGAGAGCGAGGGATGGGGACAGGAA
>Ga0209935_1005454_pt1 | contig 10803 bp, 20 predicted proteins | sample ThiBio_1000_plan_2_FD_183958 | JGI IMG/M metagenome (GOLD analysis project Ga0209935, IMG submission 183958) | Wastewater bioreactor microbial communities from Cape Town, South Africa - Thiocy_cont_1000_plan (SPAdes) | ecosystem: Engineered > Bioreactor > Thiocyanate-remediating >... | reverse complement strand
CTCTCTGCTGGCTGCTTGCGCCTTCCGTACATACCCACTGCTCAATACATAAACAACCACCCAGTATACTGGGCGGCGCGTTTATCTCGAGACCGTACCCTTCGCAAAGCACCACAGAGCAGGCGCACCGCAATCGCACCGGGAGGGAGCACTGAGTGGCGGCGCCGGGAGAGAGCTGCACAGCAGCGTGGTCGTCGTGCTGCTGCTGTTGTTCGCCTGCTTGCTCGCGCGCCCACCGATCGCCCCGTCGTCGTCGTCGCCATCATCGCCGTCTCGAGCTCCTGCTCCATCCCTCCCGCACGCATGGAGCCTCCCTCGGTGCCGCCCGACACTGAGCTCGTCGTCGATGGTGCTCCCGCTGCTACCACCGGCGACACCGCTGCTGTGGGCGAGAGCGCCGCCGCCACCGCCGCCACGACGACGGCTGCTCACGCGGCTGCAGCGGACGCGAGCGCCACTTCACCACTAGCAGCCCACGCTGATGCCACTGCTCCAGTCCCCAACGAACCCCACCACCACCTACAAGAAGCAAGTGGCGTGTCGGATACCTCCACAGCCACCTCACCAGTGTCCTCGCCAGACACCACCGCCATCGACGCCGGCGCTGCTCCTGCTCCTGCTCCCGCTCCTGCTCCCGCTGTGCCCTCAGGCTCGCCCGCTGCCACCACCAACACCGCAACAGACGGCAGTGCTGCCAATACTCCAACCATCTCTCCGCCTGCGTCTCCGCCGCAGCCTCGGCCAAGCAGCCCGATCTCGATGCCGGCGCGCCCCAGGCACCCGAGTGGCTCGGCGCTGACCACACTCGATGACTCGAACGCCGAGCACGAGCGCCTCGACGGCGGCCCCCAGGAGCTCCACGCGCCCAACAATGGCACCATGCCGCTCACTGGCAGCCCGACCTCGGGTGCTCTTGACTTGCGCGCTCCGATCTTGGCGCTCGAGCCACCGATCGGTGTCGACACCTCGCCGCCGCCGTCGTCGCCCTCGAGCGAGTTCAAGTTCGAGGCCAAGAAGAAGCGCTCAGTCAAGCGCTCCGGCGACGCCTCGCCCGACACTGCGGCGCTGCCGACGCACCGAGCGCCGCGCGATGAGATCTCCAAGAAGCAGCAAATAGACGGTGGACGTCGCAAGAAGGCGCCTCTCACCAGGTACGTACCGCGTCGTGCGGCTGGGTACCGTTCGTATCGATCTACTGACAACCTCCGCGCCTCCCACTCTTCGTACATATACATATGTGTGTACGTGTGCGTGTGTTTGTGTGCACGTGGCACATCTACAGGCCTACGTTATCAAACGCCAAGGAGCTGGTGCTCGAGCACAACACCAACAACACACTGTCTCCGCCGTCCGCCGCCACCTCCAACAATGGCATCTCTCCCTCGGTAAGCATGCCTTCGTTCCTGGGCGTCGACTCGGACTACGACTCGGACGACGGCGGCCATGGCGAGGAGCTTACCTGCCTTAGCGCCCGATTCCCCGAAGCCACCACATTGGATGATCCTGCGCCGCTCGCTGCCACTCACGCTCACTCGGCATCTGCCGGATCGGTGGCCGCTGCATCGACCGCGGCATCAACGCCAACGCCAACGCCAATGCCAACGCCGACCACGAGCACTCCCGATGTGGCGAGTACACAATCGGCTCCCGTCACGAAGAAACGCTCCAACCAGTTCTCGGCCTTCATCAAGAAGGGAATCAGCGGCGTCAAGAGCAGCATACCCTTCCATCTACACTCGAGCAGCGGCGGTGGCAGTGGCAGCAGCGGTACGCCATCTGACATTCCAAACTCCATGTCATCCGACAGTCTCAGCCTCTCAGCCGGCTCGCGTGATCATCACCACCACCACCACGGAGTATCGTCTTCCGTCACAAGCAAACTCAAGTCCATCAGCAGCTTCTCGTCAGCCGCCACCATCAAGGCCATGGGCGGCGCACCGAACCAGGGTGCCGGCAACACGCGTGTCCGCAGCGGAACCGTGGTCGCGAACCACGAGGCCAGTGACAATGTCAGTGCAACCGACGGCGGCTTGGACCTCGCAGTGCACACGCGTCATGACCGATCAAACACTGTCACTACCGCGCCACCAAGCTCCGCCGCTTTCTCTGTCACTTCGACGCCCAAGTCCTCAACACCATCAGCTCTCTCGAGCGCTGCCGCCACCTCTACTGCTACCACCGCGAGCGCTACTGCAGGCAGCAGTTCGGGAGCGGCAGCGGCTGCTGGCGACCGAAGACGTGCCAGTACGGTCGCAGTCGGCCGCGGTGGCGCCGTGACGCTCTTTAACGCTACCAACTTTCTCACCTTCGTGTCGGAACTCGACCCGCAAGGCTTCGACATCGTGGGTCCTGCAACTACCCTACCGTCCTCCAATTCAACCAACTCGTTGGCGTCCGTAGCGGCATCATCTCCAACGCAGCCACACCCAACATCATCCTCCTCCTCCTCGTCGACCACCGCCACGACTTCGTTGTCATCATCCACAGCAGCGACGACGACAAGCACCGCAGACTCTGCACACGATACCAATAACGATGCTGCCACGATTGTGCCGGCTTCACCTCATGGCCGCTCGTCGATGCGCAACGTTTGGAAGTTACGCGTCGACATGGTATCGACCTTACTGCCAGGCCTCGAGCAGGGCGAGGCTCCGAAGCGCATCATTAAGATCGAGCCCAACGTCAGCGACGAGCTCACGCCGACACAAGCCGTCACGGCACTCGGCATCGACAACCTCCATCGCATTCGCGAAGGCACCTTTCCGTCGTTGCTCGATCTCAGCGACCCACGCCTGCAACTCCATTCAGACAAGTTCCTTGCCTTTGTACCTGATGAGTTCAAAGAGTATGTCCATGTTCTCTCTCTCTCTCTCTCTCCCGTTTGACAGTGATCTTGACTGACTCTCTTTGTGTGTCTCGCGCGTACGTGTGTATTCCAGAATGAACCTCAGCTTCAATCGGCTGCGTTCATTCTCATGCGGTGGCCACTTTTCGCGAGTGAAACGCCTGTTTCTGAACGACAACCAGCTCGAGTCTCTGTCGCTCGAAGGATTCTCGTCGCTCACGGTGTTGTCGCTCGCCAACAATCAAATTCAGCAGCTCGAAGGGCTCGGCGGTGCAAAGCGACTCATCTACCTGAATCTCTCAGGAAATCCAATCAAGTGTACGAATCTACCTCTCAATCTCTATCTCCATATCTCCATATCTCTGACGCAAAATGCCTTCGATAGTGGGCTTCCGAGAGCTTGCCAAGTTGCGCTCGTTGCGTGTACTCGATCTCAGCTTCTGCGAGATCCCGGTCCACTTTGACCTCCAGACCCTACTGGCACCGCTCACGCGCCTGCGCTCGTTGCAGTACCTGAGTCTCTTTGGAAACCAGGTTGCGCAAGGCTCTGCCAAGGCCAAGCATACCATCATCTCGCAGTTGCCCAAGCTGCAGTACTACGACTACCAGCTGATCACCAAGGAGATGCGCGACCTGTCGCTGAGTATCGCGACCGAGGAGCAAATCTCGCAGCAGGACAAGCGCGACTTTATCAACGCCCTGGTGGCAGCCGCGCCCAAGAAGAACCGTCTCTTGCTGCTCGAACAGTCGACTGCCGACGACGAGGGTGCCGACGGCAGCGCGGCGCTGCCGCCGGCTCTGTGGCGCCACATCTTCCAGCTGCTCCCGACGCGCGATCTCGTGGCCCTGTCGGCCTCGTGCTCGCGCTTCAACGCCATTTGCACCGACATTCGTCGCTCGATCGAGGTGTCACAACTGACACAAATCACGATCGTGCACTCGGTGCACGAGCCCTCGTGGCTACTGGCACTCATCGCTTCGTTCCCTGCCTTTGAGCGGTACTCGATTCGCACGCTGCGCCTCGAGCACTACGACGAGGTACGGTCTTCACACGCACCAACGCACGAGTACCGCCTGCTGACTCGTACGTCTGCTCGCTTGCTTGCCGCAGGAGCTTCTACGGCGAGAGAAAGCCGTTTTGCTATTGCTTTCGCACCACGACCGCGAGCTGTGGCGGCGGCTATACGAGCAGGTCTCGCATCGGTTGCAACAGCGCGTATCGCTGTTCCACGGTGGCCAAAGTAACTCGGATGCGAGTGCCAACTCCTTCCAGCATTTGAGCTTTGGCGTACGTCTCTCTCTCTCTCTCTCTCGTCGAGCCGAGGCGAATTCGGCTGACGCCTTTGATGCCTCACACAGGTGATCGATCTCTCGGCAACGGCGCACCTCGATCGCTTGGGCTACTGCCTCAACAATCGCGTCAGTACCTTGGGTGCTCACGTGCTGGCACCGATCCTCACGCTCCCATCAGACTACACCGCCACCGATGCTGCCCGAGCGCCGACCGAAGACTCCATGCGCACGTGGCTGTCAGCCGTGTCGGATTCGATCACCAAGCGCTTTGCTAGCATGCCACTCGCCACACCGCTGCTGCAGTCATCGGCGTAGCGCTTGATCGCGGCTCCTTCGTTGTCTGTTTGTCTGTCTCTCTATCTGTCTACGCTCTCGCACCCACCCACCTGCCTACCCACGCACGCACTCACTTTGCCTGCAGCAAAGTTGTCATCATTATGTGTATTTATTATCGCCGAGTAGCAAGCTAGTCATCAATGTTGTTGTTCTACCAACGCAACGCAACCCAAGCAAAGAACAGCGATCGCTGTTCGTTCGTTGCTTGCTGCCGCTGTCGCACGCGCACACCCATGTCTGCGGCCACACGCACCCCGCCAACCTCAGCCTCAGCCTCGACCCCCTTGCTATCCACGCCGCACCGTCATACTGAATCAGCGGTGCTCGATGAGAGAGTCGCCGAGCACGAGCTCCTGCAGCTGCGGCTCAAGCTCGAGCAAGCGATCAGCGAGGTACGCACGCGTCGAATCGCGCGAGCGTACGCTCGTCGAGCTCATCGATGAGCCATCCATCGCACAGGGCCATCACGAACAAGCCCTCACGCTCCTGAAGGCGCTCTTCCGTCTCGCAACGCCCTCGGCCGAGCTGCTCAAGGTACGAGGCTGCCGGCAGCGTGTCCCTCGCGCAGCAGCAGCCGCGTTTGAGTCTGACCTGGTGCGAGCGCCTCGCTTGGCAGCGAACGAAAGCCGGCCCCTACGTTCTGCGCTTATCGCGTCGGGCCGATCTACGCCAAGATGTGCGCCACTTTGCAGCGCTCACCATACGCAAGTGGCAGCAGCAGCAGCAGCCACCACAGCGCCAGCGAGAGACGCGTGCCACATCATCGCAGCCAGCGCCCACCACGCCGCCGCCTGTCACGCCCCGCAGCACGACCGTGACTCCAACACACTCTCCGCCAGAGAGCCAAGGTTCGTGCGCTCCATCACCCGCGAACGAGCATATGTGGTTCAGGTTGCTCAACTCAAGGCGCCCGCGCCAAGCAGAGCAAGTTCGCGAACGCGTGACTGCTCGATTCGAGAAGCACCTCCGCACCGCTCTGGCTGCCGATATCGAGGCATCCGCTCGCGAAGGCGATAGCCCTGCTGGTGCTGATACTGCCGCCGACATGGCAGCTGCCATCGAACAATGTACGCAATGCGAAAGAGCCTGTACTCGGCGATGCGTTCAAACTGACTGACACCACGACAAGGCCTGTTCGAGGCGCACGGCGGTGCTGGGCAGGGCTATCGCATGCACTTTCGCAGCCTGAGCGCCAACCTCACTGCCAACGCCGAGTTGGTGCGCAATCTCACGTCGGGCGTACTCAGCGCCGCCGAGCTCGTTGCAATGAACCACGAGCAATTGGCGTCCGAGCAGGAGGCACAACGTCGGCAGCAGATCCATCGCGACAACCTGCTGGCGGCGCAGGTGAGCTCGCTCGACGACTACGGAATGCCGACCGATCTCTACGCATGCCCTTCGTGCGGCTCCGCCGACGTCTTGATCAACCATGCACGGCAGAGGTATGTGCACGTCGTCACGCATGCCACACGGTACCGATCGCCAACGGCTGGGTGTTCGGTTGCAGGCAGCATCGGTTCCTGAGCTCGGGCGACGAGGACGTCAAGTCGCACCTGCACTGCAAGAGCTGCGCGCACCACTGGGCGCAGGATTGACCCACGTGGCTGCCAGCACACGTGTATGATTGCTACTGAGGAGTAGCGTCGTCGTAGAAGTTGTGGTGGTGGTGTGATAATTATACAGGGCTGCTCTGTCGAGCGACGCTACTGTACTGTACTGTACACTCGCGCGAATGATGCACACGGGAGGATCTTACAGTTCGCCGAGGTGATTACGCCAACGCTTGGCGTACAAGGTGTTGGGCGTGCAGAGTAGCGACTCGTGCGTGCCCTCCTCGACGATGCGGCCATGATGCAGCACGAGCAGGCGGTCGAGCTTGCGCAGCACCAGCGGGTTGTCCGAGAGCACGATCGTCGTGCGGTTGTGTGTGGCCACGATGGCGGGCAGGTTCGAGAGGATGGCGCGCAGTGTGGCAGCGTCGACGTTGGCCGTGGGATTGTCGAGCAGCAGAATGGGCGCCTTCTTGTAGAGTGCGCGTGCGAGCACGATGCGGCGCCGCTGCCCGAGCGTGAGATTGATGCCGCCCTCGCGCAACAGCGAGTCGTAGCGGTTCGGCAGGCGCGCAATGAAGCCATGAGCGCCGGCGCGACGAGCCGCCTCGTCGAGACGCGCGTCATCGACCTGCGCCGACGCCGAGCCGTAGACGATGTTGTCGGCGATCGAGCCCTCGAAGAGAAAGTTGTGCTCGGGCATGAGCGCGATCGCACGGCGCACCGAGCCGCTGCTCCACGCACGCATGTCGTAGCCGTCGATGCGCACCATGCCGTCGCTCGGGTCAAAGATGCGCAGCAGCAGCTTGATGAGCGTCGACTTGCCGCTGCCCTCGGTACCGAGGATGCCGACCGAGCGGCCAGCCGAGAGATGGAACGACAATCGGTCGATCGCAGGAGGCACGACCGCCAACGACAACGACGACGACGACGGGTACGTGAAGCTCACGTTGTCGAACTCGACCTCGCCGCGAATGTTGCTCGGGTCGACGTCGATCGCATGGAGGTCCGAGTCGTGGCGCAGCTGCGCATGGTCCTTGCGGTACACGAGAAACAGGCACACGCGGCTGACGCTCGAGAGCGCCTTGACCTGCAAGCGTGCGATCGTGCCGACGTTCGCCAGCGGCCACAGCACTTGGTTCATGACCACGAGCGCGAACACGAACTCGCCGACGCTGATCGACGCCAGAGCGGCGGCATCGCCTGCACCGAGGCCACTGCCGGCGTCAGCCAGCATCCAGCGAACGCCAACCAGCATGAGGCCCGCGAATCCCGTCATCACCAGCAGCCGCACCACGGGCGGAAAGGCCGACGCAAGTCGCACGGCCGAGTGCACCGTGTTGCGGTATGTTCGGCTGGCCTTTGCGACGCGGTTGTACTCGAAGCCCTCCTCGGCGAATCCTTGGATGCTCACGAGATTAAAGTGATTGTTCAGCAATCTGGCGTGGCAGCAATCGGTCAGCCAACGATCCAAGCAAGCAGAGCGAGCACGCACACATGCACACGCAGCGTACCGCTCATTCAGTCGCTGCCGACTGTGGTCGATGGCATTCTGCTTACGCGAGAACTTGAATGCATGCAACAACGATCCGACCGCCACGAACACCATCGGGCTCAGCGCAATGATCATGAGCGTGAACGAGATGGTCGCGAGGCACAGCGCCGTGCCGACCACCAGCACCGTCAGCTGCGGCAGATCGATCAAGCTCGTGCGCAACCACCACTGCACACACGCACACACACGTTGTCAGTCACGCCAATAGTTCGTTCAGAGATGGATGCTTGCAATCGCACCTCGATGCGATTGGCGTCCTCGATCAAGCTCAGCACCAGCGTGTTGGAGGCATGGCTCTGGATCGTGGCGTTGTGCAGGCCGGGCGGAATGTCGTTCATGTTCGACAGCAGCTCGGCGAGTGCCGCGGCCGACGGCGTCGTGGGCGACAGCGAATGGTACGCCACATCGTTGGCGGCCGCCAGCGACGAGACGTTGTGCTTGGGCAGCTTGGTGGCGGTGCGCGTCGAGGCGCCCTCGGTGCGGCGGCGGTGCTGCTGCGCCGGGACGTGCCACTCGAACGAGCCGACGTCGCCGAGCTCCAGCAGCTGGTCGTACACCTGCATACGCAGCGAGTGCCGCATGCCGAGCGCCACGGCCGAGAACAGCCACTCGTACAGCCACTGCGTGCCGGCCAGGAACAGCGACAGCACCACGACCGCGAGTGAGAGCAGGATCGAGAGCGACTCGGCGTCGGTCGAGCCGAGCGCCACGATCCACGACGGCGGCGTGGTCGACACGACCTGCGCCGCCGTGCCGATCAGAATCGGTATCAGCAGCAGCAGGAACTACGCTCACACACACACACACACACACACATCGGTCAGCTGGCGAGTAACTCGTGGATCGCGAGACGGCCGGCGACGCAACGGACCTGATACACGACGGCGATCACGACGATGCAGAGGATGTGCATCGGGTATGGCTCGAAGTGATGCGCGATCACCGGCATGGCGCGTATGCGCCGCAGCAGCCGCTGACCCCACGACATTGGCGCGTCGCGTGCCGTCGTCGGTTGATCGGCGTGCTCTTCCTCCTTGACTTCGACCGTCGTGTGCACGGGCATGGAGCTCGACGACGTTGACGACGACGCTGACGACGCTGACGACGACGACGGCAGCTGGTGCATCTCTATCCCGCCGCCATCGAGCACATCGACCATGTGTGGCTCGTCATCGTCGGAATCAACGCCTGGCAGGTGCGACATGGCCGCGCTGCTCTCCTGTACTTGTGATGCTAGTGATGAGTGTGATGCTTGTGATGCTTGTGATGCTAGTGATGAGTGTGATGAGTGTGATGAGTGTGATGCTTGTGATGAGTGTGATAAGAGTGATGCGAGGAAGCGAGTGTTGCTGTTCTTCAACCACCACCACGCCAGCAGCCAATCACACCCGATCGCGCCTCCATCGTCGTGGTCGTCGTGCGATAATAACAACCAGAATATGACGCGACGCGAGACGGCTCGACGGCACCGGAGGCGCTGTCATGTACAGACCGTCGTCGTCTTCTTCTTGGCGCTCGTGCTAGTGGTGCTATTGAGTGCGACGACGACGATGGCGATCAAGGTGCCGTGGTTCGTCGTGGAGCCGCACCTGCGAGCTGCCGATGTGGCTTCGTTCGATGTGCCACAACAGCAAGAGCAGCAGGAGCAGCTCCTGTTCGACCGCTGGAACTCGACGTCAGCACGAGCACACTCGTGCGAGCCATGCTTGTGGCCCGCAGCTGCTGTCGAGGCCGCGGCGCGTTGGGCTGACGACAACCTGGCGCCGCTCGTGCGGCCCTCGCAGCACTTCCACGCCCACGAGCCGGTGCTCTTCGACATGGCTGCCGCTGTGTCACTCTCTCGCGTCGTGTCGCCTCCTCGTGGCACTCGCCTGCCCAGCTTGATGCTACCGCTCACGGTGCAGGGTATCGACGGCGTCTTCCGTCCAACGACGCCGGCGTCGCGTCGCTCGCGTGCCTCGGTGGCAGTGCACGACGATGCTCCCCTGCCGTGCGTCGCCGATCCCCTTGCACAGCGGCAGGCATTGGAGAGCTTCTACCAGGCCTTTCGAGGTACATGACACGACACGGCACGACATCTATCTCTCGCTCTCTCTCTCTCTCGAGGAATGCCTAACTCCTTCGTTGCCTTACAGGCAGCACTTGGAAGAATCGCTCTGGCTGGTTGAACGACACGCTGTGCTTCTGCGAGTGGTTCGGCGTATCTTGCTTCGCAGAGAGCGCGTCGTCTCTTGATCTTGGTGCCGATTGTAATCGCACCATCGAGGGAATGTACGTCACGGCAGGACAGGGGAGGATACTGGCAGTGGGCAGATCCAGTTCCCTCGATTGACGCGTTGCCATGTGTGTGTTCGCGCGAACGTGGTTCCAGTCAGCTGCCATCGAACAACCTGCAAGGCACCTTCCCCGACGAGCTCTCAGGGCTATCGTGCTTGACATTCCTGGAGCTCTCGAGCAACCCAGGCATCGTGGGCACGCTTCCAGTACAACAGCTCGGAACATTGCCGGCGCTCGGTTACATGTACGACGTGTCTTCGCGTGCGTGTGTGTTTGCGTTTCATCGTTCGCCGATGCCGCTGTCACGTCGGTTGATCGGCTCCTCGGCTCACTGCTGCTCTCGGCATACAACCAGCAATGTTGGCAGCTGCAGCCTGACAGGCTCGATACCGCCTTCCATCAGCTCTCTGACCTCCATGCAGTTCCTGTACGATGCTCGATAGCTGCTGCTGCTCTATCTCTCTTATGGCGAGCCGGCGATCCTCGCATTGTAACGTCCTTTTTGGGTGTGTTGTGTTGTTGTACAGCGGCATCGGCGACAACCAGCTGCGCTCGACGATCCCGAGCGAGTTGTGCCACTTGACTGACTTGCAACTATTGTACGTCGACCGCCGCTCTTGCGTACTTTCTGGTGTTCGAGATGCTGATGCCCGTGAGGTTGCGTCGTTCAGCATTGCGGGCCAGCAGGCGCTCTCGGGCACTATCCCTGCGTGCTTCTCCAACCTCACCCAACTTGCGACCTTGTACGTCGCTCGCTCGTCTCCGCCATCTCGTGCCTTGGGATTCGTATTGGCGTTGGCGCTCGCTCATCGTGTATGCCCACGACCAGAGGCCTGAACCAAGCCCAACTCACCGGCCCGCTGCCGACCGACATTGGAAACCTCTCACAACTACAGCTCTTGTGCGTGACCTCTATCTCTCTCCTATCTCTCTCCTATCTCTCCTTG
>Ga0209935_1005453_pt1 | contig 10805 bp, 7 predicted proteins | sample ThiBio_1000_plan_2_FD_183958 | JGI IMG/M metagenome (GOLD analysis project Ga0209935, IMG submission 183958) | Wastewater bioreactor microbial communities from Cape Town, South Africa - Thiocy_cont_1000_plan (SPAdes) | ecosystem: Engineered > Bioreactor > Thiocyanate-remediating >... | reverse complement strand
CCACGTCGAGCTTGGCGATCGTGTTCTCGACGTCGCGGCGCTTGCGTTGCAACTGTGTGATCGATTCCGAGATGGCCGACGTGTCGTACTTTTTGTGGTTCTTGCCCATGTGCTTGTTTGGTCGACGTCGACGCTTTGGCGATTGTTGTGTAAAGCACTCGACAGCAACTTGATCGATGATAATATCGGCAATCGGACGTCTAAGAAAAAAAGTATCATCAGTACGTAGTAGTTTCAAAGAGGATAGGAATGAATGAATCGTACGTACCCTTCAATAAACTGACCCAACTTGGCATCTAGCATGCCAACGATGCCCGTATGCTCGCTGACGACTGCATCCTCGGATGGCTGCTCGTAGTCACCACGCTCACGCGGGACGACCTCGGCGAGCTTCTGGCCCTTGGTGACCTTGTCACCCTCCTTGACGAACCATGCTCGCACGACACCATAGCCATCGCCGGGCAGAAATACGGGCACATGAGTGCCGCGTACTTGTTGTTCGTGTGTCATATCCGATGTGGTGGATAGTCTCTCTCTCTCTCTCTCTCTCTCTCTCTCTCAATGCGTGACGTCACGAAAACGATGACAACACCACCAATAACAATAATAAGGAATGGACTGGAACGAAGCTCCAGGTACCACTACGAATCAGACGGCGAAAGAGCCAGCCAGACAGCAGACAGATACGCGAGAGTGAGATAGCGAGGGCGAGATAACAATGACGCGCGCACGAGAGGGCTTCCGGATACAGATGGAGTTACCACTCACAACACGAGAGAGAGTGTGTGAAAGGAGAGATGGAGATACCCACAAAGACCAAGGCGGGCGGTGTGCGTACGAGTACACGCATACAACGAACGAACGAACGAACGAACGAATGAACGAACGCGCACTGGACAAGCGACGAGCGAGGTGTGGTGTGTAGTGTAGTGCGTCACTGGGGCGTTCGGATACGAGCGCGAGACACACAACCACCAGCGCTCGCGCACCAAGTCACACGTGCCCTCGATACGACAAGAGTACCGAGAGCCACACACGCTCACGCGAAAGTAGTCGTACAATACAAACCAGCCAGCGACCAAGGCAATTAAGAGCCCACACGCCCGCGCAAACAAACGAACAACCGTGGTTGAACACCAACCTAGTGGCGGTAAGGGAAGGAGAGAGATGGTGTGGCGGTGGCGGTGGAGGTTATGAGTGCGTAGTAAACGGGGGCACGGAGCGAGGGCGGGCGCGAGAGATATGGAGGCGGTGGTTGGTGCTTTGAGGGAGAGGAGAAGAAGGAGGACAGAGACACACAGAGGGAGAGGAAGACCACACGCAGCAGAGGCCAGAAGAGACAGGCCGGCGCCGCCAATTTTACCATAAACCACTCGGAGCTTCTTTATCCGGGGTACAATCTCGTAAGCTCGCATGGAATATTGCTGCGTGCGGCCTCACTCCCCTGCCTCTCATGCTACTGCTGCTCGCCTGGCGTTACGGCCTCTCCCGTGGTTGGTGCGGCGGAGGAGGACGAAGAAGAGGTGGCAGATTCGGCTCCTGCGAGGGCTGTTATGGCCTTGGCGACGGCATCCATCCAGTCGCTCCGCTCCATTTCAGTGGCAGCTTTGAGCACCCATGTTCGCGTCGGAGTCACAACATGGAAGGTGTACTCGCCCGAGCCGAGCGTCACCTTGGTGGTTGCCGTGAGCGGAATCGATCCTCGTTGCGAGTCGAGCTGAGGTGAGCGAGCGAGCGGCCATCAGGTGAGTGTCACGGCAGTTGGCTGCTACGGTTACGCAAGCGCAAGAAGGCAAGAAGGCAAGAAGGCAAGCATGATCGAGGTGCCTCTCTCGTAGAGTGGCGCAACGTACGTAGTAGTAGTTGATGCAATTCGGTTGGAGCACGAGGAAGCGTGGCTGGTAGCTCTTGCTCAGCTTGCCTCCACCACGCTTTTGGAGTTGGCCTTCGTGCTGTTGCAACGCGGCAGCACAGTGCACAGAACAGCGTCAATGAGGGCCTCTCAGCCGTGGGCTCGTGTTTCTCAAACTCGAACGTACCAATCCTTGCGGCACTCGTGGGCGTAGATACTTGCGGCCGCTCGGAGAGGTGACCATTTGGGGTGCATTCGGCCTATCGCTGGTGGGCGTCGGTGCCGCTGGCGCGGCCGGCGCCTTGGGTGCCGGCGGCAAGGGTGGCATGCACTCGGGCTCGACGGCCGACGAGTCATCAAAGTAGAGGGGGTGAATAAAGTCGCGCAATCGGCGATAGCCGCCCGTATTATCGCCCGAGGCCGAGATGGCCGAGACGTTCATGCCGGATTCCTTGTTCACCTTGTCGAGCAACGACGTGTAGGCAGGGTTGTCCGGGTCGAATATGAGAGCCTCGATCAGGCAATTCGAAGCGGCGGCGTAGTCCTTGCGGCGCAGCAAGATGCTGGCTCGCAAGAACAGTGCCGCATCGACACCAAAGAAGTTGCTGCGACACGAGAGCATCTGAGAGGACCAGGAGAGAGAGAGAGATGCGAGACACACATCGGTGAGTTGCAAGCACCGAGGCCACCGACACCGCCAGCTTCGTCGACGTACCAAATCCGCCATGGCCTCGTCGAGCTTGTCGGTGGCATAATACAGCAAGCCACGCAGATAGTACAAGTAGCCCTCGCTGCAAAGTGACAGCTCTTCCTTCTCCTCGTCTTCGGGCTTGAAAACCTGACACGACCAACAGGCAGCAAACAAACAAACAAACAAGTAAGCAAGTAAGCAAGTAAGCAAGTAAGCAATCAAGCAAGCAATCAAAACACCGACGTCAAGTCAGCAGTCAGGGGGTGACATTTGTTGTTTGAATAAACAGAGACACGTGCACGAGAACTCACACATATTTACACATGTGTTGGTTGGTTGGCAGCACGAAAGGTGCTGATGCGCAATGGTGCAATACGATCGACAGGCAACGGCGAAATTGCGATGACGACGACGACGACGACGACGACGACAACGCACCTGAATGGCCTCGGTCAGATCGGCAATCGCCAACGGGATGTTGCGCAGCTTGGCGTTGCAGTGGCCGCGCAGGAGCAGCATCGAAAAGTCCGACGGGTCGTTCAAGGGCTTGCTGCGGTACGCGAGCGTGTAGTCGCCGATCGCGGCATCGTAGCGACCCATGCCACGGTAGATTCGGGCGCGAAGCACGAGCGCGAGCTTCTTGTCGACCGAGTTGTACTTGACGACGGTCGAGAAGTCGCCGACGGCGCTCTCGTATCGCGCGGTCGAGATGGCCGCCACGCCACGCATAAAGTACAGGCGCGGGTAGTTGGGATTGTCGACGATCGCGAGGCTGAGATGCGTAAACACATCGTCCCAGCGGCCGTCGCGAATGTGCTGGTCGGCCGTGTCGAGGTGTCGCTTGAAGCTCGAGCGTGTGGCGTTCAGCTGCGGACCCGAGACCTCGACCACTGCTTGCTCAGGAACCTCCCATGACTGAAGCACACGAGGCAGAGTGGGTGCCGAGATCGATAGATCGAGAGATCGAGAGATCTCGACTGTCACGTACTGTGCTCTTGGTAGTGTGGTTGAGGTAGTACAGCCGTCCTTCCTTGGTGTGGCGGATCTCGTACTGCGGCGCGAGCATCGGAAGCGCATCCGAGTACACCATGGTCTCGGGCTTGAACGACGACGTGCGTAGCAAGTACTCGCGTTCCTACGATTCAGTGAGATCGATGTCGAGCGCGGCACACGTCAGCCACCAACCAACCCAAATCACTCAAGCGCGCGCGCTCGCTCGCTCGCCACTACGAACAGCTTCGGCCTTTTGGCGCTTCTTTTCGCAGTAGAGGTGCGTCAAGTAGAAGGCACCGACGACCGCTTGACCTGTGGAGCGGCGCGCGCCACAAGGAGGAGGAGCTTCGTGAGCGAGTGGCGGTGGGGGCGCAGTCGCGGCTGACGGCCGCGATATGTATGACACGCACCAAGGTCGCGAGCGATGGCTTCGTTGTTCGAGATCGAACGAACGTTGGAGTAGCCGAACATGTTGGGAACGCCAGCCATGGCGAGGAGCGAACAGCGAGACAGCCAGGTACAACGCGAGCAGCAGACGTCAAGTAGTAGGCGGCCGTGGCGGCGAGAGGGGGCTTTCGCTGTTGGGCGAGATAGATTTAAGCACGCGAGGCCTTCGGCGTGGCGCCTTTCGGTGTGGTGGAGCAAGGCGCCATCACTTAAATAGGCGCGAGAGCAGTTTCGCCTAAGATACTGCTCAGCGTATCTATCACTATCTCTCCCCTCTGTGTTTCTGGTGTGGGATATGAAGTCCAACTCGCGACCACGTTGGATTGGAGCTCAACTACCAATGTTTGCGCCCTCCGACTGCATTTTCTCATTGGTGTGGCTGGCGGGCAGATACAACACGCCACGCCACAAGGCCCGAAGCAAGCTAGGTTCGCGCGCTAGTTAAGGGTGTCGCAAGAGCTCCATTGCTATCACGCCTGGGCGTCCTCGCTGTAGCCTCATCACACACGCGAGTTCCGCTTTCTCTCCGCTCTGCGTGTGCGGCGCGCGTTCTCCTCTCGTCTCCCTCCCCCCCTCCTCCCTCTCGTCAACGGCGCACGCGCCCACTCATTGCGCTCGTCTTATCGCTTCGTTGGCGCGCTCCTCCTCCTTCTCGTGCCGCTCGGTTGTTGTCCTTCAGGGTACGTTTGCGTTGCGTACGATTGTGTGGTGGCACGATACGACACGACGCTGATCGTTGCCTGTACGATCGCCAGAGTGACGCACTCGCCACTGGTGCCGATCTGCAAGCCTTTGGCAGTTGCGACCGCTCGCGTCGCACCTCTCGGAGCCTCCGAGTAGCGTTCAACGCACTGTACGACTCTGCACACTTGCACACATGCACATATGCACACACACGCACGCACACGCACACGCACGCACATGTGTGTACACAGCGTCGCGCGTCGCGCCGCGTCCTGATCTTCTTCTCGTATGTCGTACGTACAGGCGTCTCGAGCGTGTCGCGGAACGATTGGCGGGCGTGCGCCAGTGTTCTTCTCATCGTACCTCGTCGCCATGCGCGCGTCGGCGTCCGTCGGCGTCGGCGTCGTCATCCTTCTTGCACTGCATCTGTGCACCCACACAGCGTTTGCGTCGTACTCGGCGCTGCTTTACTTTCAGATCAATGGCGATCTTGTGTCAGCCACGACTATCGACCCCGCTGGCAACCTGGTTTACATCAACTACTTCAACTGCGTGGAGCGCCTAAATAGCGACTTCTCGGTGACGTTGCTTGCCGGCAATTGTGCGACCGGCAGCTCGTTCAGCGGCGTACCTGGCGTAGCGACGTCCGCCGTTTTGGGATCACTCCAAGGCCTCGCGTATGATAGCGCTGGCAACCTGTATGTACCACCGCCTTCACAGCTTTGCGCCTTGGAGGTGTCCGTCCAATCAACCAACCGCTCCGTAAACTAATACGCCTTCCTTGCTATCAGGTACATTTCTGATCTGTACAACCAAGTCATCTACAAGGTTGCTGGCGGTATGATCAGCATCTTTGCAGGCATTCAGGGCTCTCACGGCCTGAGTGGCGATGGTGGTATGGCAACTTCGGCGTTGTTGTGGAACCCGCGAGGATTGGCTGTGGACAAAACTGGCAACAGGTTGTTCGTTTGTACGTACCGCTCGCTGTCTCGCTGTCTCGCTTATTACTCGCTCGCTCGCCTAACTTTCATACTGGGACAATTGCAGGCGATCTATTGAACGCTCGTGTTCGTGTCATCAGTCTTATGTCGAATGTCATTTCGAACTTTGCTGGAACGGTACGTATCATGCTACTTCCTGGGTCTGAGGGAACTGGAATCTGATGCTCGGTGCTTCTACGGCAACATGGCACAGAGCTCTGGAAACTCTGGCGATAATGGACCTGCCACGTCGGCCCAGCTGGCGCGCCCATGGAACTTGGCTTGGATGCCGCTCTCGTCCAATCTCCTCATCGTCGACGTTCTCAACGGAAATGTCCGCCAGGTGGACTCCGGGGGAATCATTACCACCATTGGTATCAGCACGTCAGTGCGAGCAATCGCTGTGGACAGCGTCGGGACGGTGTACACTGGTCATTACGCCTCTCCCGGCTTCGTCAGTGTGCTCTCCGGCGGGGGATTTACAAACTATGCCGGCGGTGGCGCAGGAACCACCGGAGTGGACCCGCACCTCGTGTCGCTCAACTACGTGTACGCGGTCTCGGTCGATCTGAACAACAACGTTTGGATCGGGCAAGCCTCTGGTGGCCTCGGCGTGGCTGGCTGGCTTGGAATCTCCGACCCGACTCCGGCGCTGTCGATCGTGCCTCCAGGAGCGTCGGCCACCTTCTCGCTCTCGAATACCGGCACACTGCCTCCTGCGATTCAGTGGAGCTCGAGCACCGATGGCGGCAGCACGTGGAACCCGATTGCCGGCGCCACGATGCTCTCCTACTCCACACCGCCCGCCAACCTTCCTGATGACCACACTCTGCTTCGTGTGGCATTGAGCTACGACAGCTTGCTCATCCACACTTCAACCAGCACCACGCTGCGCGTCCAGCTGATCAGCACCTTTGCCTCGGTGCCAGCGACCGCAATCGCTGTCGACTCGGCCAACAATCTGTTTGTGAGCGACCCCAGCGCCTACTGCGTTCGACGAGTCGATTACCAGACCGGCGTCGTGAGTGTCGCTGTCGGTCAATGCGGCACTCAAGGCATGAGCGGCGACGGTGGTCTTGCGACGAGCGCCACGGTCGGCGGAGTATTCGGCCTTGCGTTCGATTCCTCCGACAATCTCTTCATCGCCGATGCAACCTACCACACGGTGCGCATGGTCACCAAGGCCACTGGCATCATCACGCGCATCGCCGGTATCCCTGGCTCCTCCGGTACTGCCGGCAACAGCGGTCTTGCAACCTTGGCGCAGCTCAATCAGCCACACGGCCTCGTTGTCGACAATGTAAACAACGTTCTTTACATTGTCGACACCGCCAACTGCGCTGTCCGATTGCTCTACCTGAGCAATGACTACATTGACACCGCTATCGGCCAATTGGCCATGTGCGGCTACAACGGCGACGGAGCCCCCGGTTACAATACATACGTGAACCTACCGCTCGGCATCGCGATCGACCCGACCAACGGCGATCGCATCTTCACCGAAGGCAATGGCGTACGCCGAGTGTCGCAAAGCACGGGATTAGTCTCAACGATCGACGATACGATCAACATACCGTCGGACGTGACGCTCGATTCCTCGGGCATCATCTATGTCTCATCGACGTATGACAATAAGGTCTATGCCATCCTGCCGGGAATGAGCCCTGTTACGTTTGCTGGCACCGGAGTAAACACTGCCGGGCCTGACGGCGTGTCACCCACGGCTTCCGGTCTGCAGCAGCCGATTGGAATCAAGTTCGACTCGCTCAAGAATCTCTACATCGCCGAGAGCGGAGCCGGGCGTGTGCGAGTGGCTGGTGTCTTGTCGGCCGTCACGGCCATCAACTTGTCGCCGCCGATCGTCACCACCACACCAGGCTCACCGGCGACCTTCATGATCGGTGCCTCGGCCGCAAACCCACCGGCTCGCATTCGTTGGCAACAGAGTACCGATCATGGCGTAACGTGGACCCCGATTCCTGGCGCCTACTCGACCTCGTACACTCGTTCTTCTCCCACCATCGCCGACGACCAGTCTCTCATCCGAGCACAAGTGAGTTCGCTCGTAAACACGCAAACTACGAGCTACACATTGCTGCGCGTTTGGCAGGTACTCGTCAACCTCGAAGACCCTGAAAATCCGTGGGGTGCGGCCATCGACGCCTCCAACAACATCTTCGTCGTCGACGCAAAGGCGTGCGTCAAGCGCATCGACCACACAACCCGATTGCCCACCGTCATCGCCGGCCAATGCAACATGATCGGAGTCTCGTCGGGAGACGGCGGACTGGCGGTCAGCGCCACAATGACCGGTGGCCCGTCGGCAATCGCACTCGATGCCGCTGGCAACGTGTACTTTGTCGATAACCACTCGGTGCGCAAGGTCACCACCTCCACTGGCAAGATCTCGACCGTCGCTGGCTCGGCCTCGTCTCCCGGCTTCTCGGGCGACGGAATGCTGGCAACCGCGGCCCAGCTGAACCAGCCGCTGGGCTTGGCGATCGAACAGTCGAGTGGCGACATCTACATTGCTGATCACTTGAACTGTCGTGTTCGCAAGGTCTCCGCTTCCAATGGCGTCATCTCGACCGTCGCTGGCTCCTCGTCGTGTGCTCTCAGTGGAGACGGTGGAGCTGCGACGGCGGCCACGCTCTCGGGCCCCAAGGGGCTGGCGTTCGATCCGCTCAACGGTGACCTGTTGATCGCCGACAACGGCAACAATCGCGTTCGCCGTGTCAACAAGGGCACGCAGATCATCACGTCGCAGCTGTCGATCACCACGCCGCAAAGTATCGCCTTCACACCCGATGGTACCATGTACATCTCGTGCGACGGTGCTCAGCTGAGCGTGTCCGCTGTTCTGCCGGGAAGCTCTCTTTCAACCGTCGTCGCTGGCAATGGAATAGCGGGCGCCTACACCGACGGCTCGCTACCGACCAGCACTAGCATTGCGTCGCCGAACGGAATCGCGACCGACTCGTTCGGCAACCTCTACATTCCAAGCGCGAGCGCCGGATGGAATGCCATGCTGTTTGCCGGAGCCTTCTCGAATCCCGTCTTCACTACCAACCTGCCGGCCGTCGCAACCATCGCCAGCGGTCAGATGCTCTCGTTGACTGCCACCGTAAGTACCAACCAGGTACCACCGTGGATTCAATGGAGCCAGAGTATCGACGGTGGAACGACGTGGTCCCCCATCGTGGGAGCCAACTCACCAACCTACACCGTAACGGCAACCGCCGCGATGGACCAATACCAATATCGAGCAACCTTCTCGATGAGTACCAGAGGCATCGTGGCTACTCAATCAACCATCACCAAGCTGCGAGTCACCACAATGCAAACCTACCTGAGTGGCTTTACACCCAACGATATCGCGATCGATGCCAGCAACAATGTACTGGTCGTCGATGGAAACCATTATTGCATCAGGATGGTGTCCTACGCCACACAGCAAGTATCAACCTTTGCTGGACAATGTGGTGCGTTTCGCTTACCAATACGCACACTCCTCCCCTTCGTTCTCGCGCGTGCTCTCTCTCTCTCGCTCTCTCGCTTGCGCTCCTCAATCATGCGGCTCACATCCAAGACAATCGTCCATTGCTTGCGTAGGCTCTCCGGGAATCGCTGGTGACGGCGGACCGGCTACGAGCGCGCTTCTAGGCTTGCCCTTTGCGGTGGCGATCGACTCGCAAGGCAATGTGTACATTGCTGATGATAACAGTGTGCGCAAGGTGGCGGCTGGTATCATATCTTTGTTCGCTGGCCAGACCATCACCGCTGGCTACAGTGGCGATGGCGGACCTGCAACATCGGCTCGGTTTTCAAGCATACATGGCCTCGCGTTCGATGCTGCCGACAACCTGTACATTGCCGACACCAACAACTGCGTCGTGCGCAAGATCGTCGCATCCACCACAACCGTCATGACTGTTGCCGGCACTGGCCCATCGTCGTGTGGCTATTCGGGTGATGGTGGCCTTGCAACTGCCGCACAGCTCAACCACCCGACTGGCGTAGCCATCGACCCCACGACTGGAGACTTGCTGATTGCCGACACAACCAATAACCGCGTTCGACGCATGTCCAGTACAACCAACATCATAACCACGGTCGATAGCACGGCACAACAGCCATCTGGAGTCTGGGTCGCAAACGATGGCACCGTATTCATCGCTGCAGCCGGTTCAAACCGAGCGTTTGCACTTGGTAAAGGACCAGCAGTACCTATCGTACCGGTTGCTGGAACGCTATCGTCTGGCGCTGGTCCTAACGGAGTATCACCTGTGGCTTCGGCTCTCAACACTCCACAGCGAGTTGTACTCGACTCGTATGGCAATATGTTCATCGCCGACATGGCCAACATGCGTATTCAAGTCGCCGGCGTGTTCAACCTACCGGCTGTCAGCACGCAACCGATGGCTCAGACAGTTGCGGTGCCATCGACAGCAACGTTCACAGCATCAGCAACGGGTAGTAGCCTGCCACCTTCGGTGCAGTGGCAACTGAGCATCGATGGAGGATCGACATGGAATAACATCATGGGAGCCACATCGACGTCGTACACCACTCCATCGACCACATCATCGATGGACCAATATCAATATCGAGCAGTGTTCACCAACGGAGTCGGATCGACCAACACCAATGCCGCGATATTGACGGTGCAATACGCTCCAATCATCTCGAGCCAGCCGATGGCTCACACAGCTGCTGTGCCATCGACAGCAACGTTCACAGCATCAGCAACAGCTAATCCATCAGCCACAGTACAATGGCAACTGAGCATCGATGGAGGATCGACATGGAACAACATCATGGGAGCCACATCGACGTCGTACACCACTCCATCGACCACACCATCGATGGACCAATATCAATATCGAGCAATGTTCACCAACTCTCAAGGATCGACCAACACCAATGCCGCGATATTGACAGTGCAATACGCTCCAATCATCTCGAGCCAGCCAATGGCTCAGACAGCTGCTGTGCCATCGACAGCAACGTTCACAGCATCAGCAACAGCCGATCCATCAGCGTCAGTACAATGGCAGCTGAGCATCGATGGAGGATCGACATGGAACAACATCATGGGAGCCACATCGACGTCGTACACCACTCCATCGACCACACCATCGATGGACCAATATCAATA
>Ga0209935_1005452_pt1 | contig 10807 bp, 11 predicted proteins | sample ThiBio_1000_plan_2_FD_183958 | JGI IMG/M metagenome (GOLD analysis project Ga0209935, IMG submission 183958) | Wastewater bioreactor microbial communities from Cape Town, South Africa - Thiocy_cont_1000_plan (SPAdes) | ecosystem: Engineered > Bioreactor > Thiocyanate-remediating >... | reverse complement strand
CCAGAACCTTGGTTAATTCTGGAAGTGGTCTACTTCCTTGACCCAAGCTTCCGAAACAGGGCGCATCAGATGGAATTTCCCAATCCCAATTCAGACAGCACTAAATTTCGCGGAGAAATCCGTTCTTTTGATTCGGGATTGGGAGATCTAGGATATACAATCCAGAATTTTTGGAGCTGGTTAATCCTGGAACTTCTCGTATTCTGAACTAAGTTCCAGAATGACATGGTAGAGCAACCAGCTGTTCTGGAAGCAAACCCCAAAGAATTCCAGTTTTAACCCATCTCCAATGTTGATTTTTCCCGCCAAAGAAAATGATCAAAACTGTAGACACTGCCCGCATCTTTATTTGCGATCCGGGTAATTTTTGCCTAGACTCTCTGCCCCCCCCAAGTATGTTAATGCTATTTCTATGCACCGAGGCACAGCCAAACGAATCACCAGAGATCACTCTCATTTCCCAAGCGGCCCAGGGGCTTATTCTTGCGCTTCACGCCCAACCAAGGTTGATGTACTAGACAAGGACGGGTGATAACGAAATTATTTTATAACAAACAAAGACGTAGAGCACAAATGACACACTAATTCCTTCTTTTCCCCTTTCCTTTGCCTCTATCTACTTTCTCCTTTTCTGCCATCTTTTCAAAATGTTCTTCAGCGGTGACTAACGCAAACTTGATATCCTTCGCAATCGTCTTTGTAAAGCACTCGTGAAGGGAGACCTGGTCGATAGCTCTACAGAAACGGCCTTTACCTTCGCCAGCCAGCTGGGCCATCTTCTGGAGGGTCTTGCAATCGTTGCCTCCACCAAAGAAGATGGTATACAATTTGAACTGCTTTGTGTTCAGCACCGGCAAGAGTTTCTTCTCCATCACTTGGTGTTTGTCAGCGTTGGATTCGTCCCGACCATCGCTCAGGAAAATAATCACGTCTCGGCGCTCTGGTGAGGAAAATTGTTGTACATCGTTTGCTATGGCCTCTAGAGCCGTGGAATACCATGTGTCGCCTCGGGGAGAAATGGGAAAGGGAAGTTCATCAGCAACAATCCTTGATATGATGAATTGTTACTTGCTATACTCCTATCCTGTAGTAGGAGGGAGGCATTGGGCTACTTACTCATTCAATTTCTGGTTTTGCACCCGAGCTGTGAGATGCACTTCAGTGTTGAAATATAAAATCGAAATTCGGTCATCAGTCCCCAAAATAGCCTGCCTTGCTTCAACCAGCTCCCAGCAAGCTTCCACACAGCAACCAAGCCGATTTTGTAATTCTACAGGGAACCGCGGAGGTGCGGAGGGAATGCAATCGTGCTTTCCCATCGACGATGAATAGTCGATGGCAAAGTACAGGTGAATGGATGGGAAATGGTCCTCGAAGCATGGGAAGCAATGTCCTCCTTGGGTGAGACCAAGCTGCTTCATCGGGTCATCAGAATGGAAGAGCTCAAGAGAGCAGTAACTGGGGATAGTAGAACCACTGAGCTTCCTTGCTGGCTGGGCCCGAGTCGCTTGTTGCACACTCTCGCATATCTTGCACATCGCTCCGCATTTTCCAAAGTCCATTTGCAACGCTATTTGTTCACTACATGGATCAGACCAACCAATCCACCTCCAATACGCAGCATGAGAAACCTCATCCCGTCTCTTCGTACGGTCTTCATGGTCATCCTTATGAGGGAAATGAGATCTTCTTTGATCAGCACCACAAATCTCCTCGAATCTTGTTACATCTGCGATTTTTGAATACAAAAACGAACGATCAAAATAAGATCAATCTCTTAATAGCAGTGAAGGAGAACATACCTGGTCCAAACAGACGGTCAATTATATGTACATGCCCTCTCCCACGTTCCACACAGTCAATCGAACAAGTTTGTGGGCCTCCTGTATCACCCCGTCCGAACACTTTTTTCCCTACCTGGAAGCGATCAACGTTCGATATCCAGACCTTCCGGACCATGTGCCCGTGTTGCGTGTTGTGGGGGCCTTCGTGTCCATCAGGCAGAGTGCAGAAGAAGTCACAGTCAGGGCACCTGCTTTCGCATTGATGCTCTTTCTTGCAATCGTGATCGTGCTCATGCGTAGCATATCCTATTATGGTGGTTTTAAATTATTACAAGAATCCTTATATAATGATGAGAGCTTACGGGGAGGTATGGGTAGTCTGCATTTGAGAATCTTCTTGACCTGCTCTCCTACTGTGTACTTGTACTGCTGAAACCTTCCTTTCATCTCAACCACTGTCGTAGAGCAATCGGTTACTTTGCAGAGACCCCGATTACAGTAGGCGTAGCATTCATGCGAGTCGTCACAGAAATGTTCTCGACCTTGTTCCGAGTCCGAAATTATGTGAGAGTGAGGCAGCCTGCATGGCTTCCCACATCTCTCCATGCCACAATTCGAGGGGCACACTCCACAGTCATGAATGTGTGTCTCGTTGTAGTTGGGTGAGCGGCAGCGATTTGGACAACCTGGAGCCACACAGGGCTTTCCGCATAGATGCATGCCATCGCATTGACACGATCCCCCATGTGTAACATCTCCCGTGCAGACACCATCGCAGTCGAAGAGGCTCAATTCCTTCAATGAGCAAAGTTTTCCACAGGTGTGCGTGTTGATTCCGCATTTATGCTGTTTACCATGCCCAGCTGGCCCGGTTGAGCATGGATGCACTTCCTCCCTTCCTTCTTGGCCACAAAAGTAACATCCCTCAGGGCATGAATGGTCCTCATGGCCGCATGTGCAACCTCCTTGGTGTCCTTTCTGGTTAATACATTTCCACAGGCATCTTGAAAGGGGACAAAAGCAGACAATTAATTAACATCTATCTGACCCACCCCTTTTTGAAGGAAAAAATAATAACTCTGGCTACTTACTGAGAACAACTGCTTGGACACAGCCGCCAGCCCTCGAATAATTTTGCATAGTCCCGTTTTTCTTTCATGGTGAGAGATTTTACCTTATCCATTTCGAGTTGCGAAGGTGTAAAACACTTGGCAAGCCATTGAGTAACTTCCTCCTGACGTTCATGAAGCCGCTTGTCTGAGGGAGAATTTTAATTTGTTTGGTTAACAGGAAAAAATCGAAGGTCAGCACACGACCTATAAACGCTTGCAATAATGGGTGGATATCCTGTTTCTTGTGGCCGATTGGTTGTTGTTGCTCCCACTCCTTGAACAGAAGCGCAAAGTTCTTTGGCTCCGGAAATAGATCGGCTCCGGCAGATGCGCACGTCTGTTTGTCCCATGGCAGAATATATGCCGCATGGTAGAGGGCTTTGGGAATGCGTCTCTTCACCTGCCTTGCGACTTGCGCAACCTGTTGAGCATCGAAGCTTCCCCACAAGCCAAGGCTAACGATGGTCGACAAAACTCGCATCGTTTCACACAAGTGGCGAGCACTGGGCCAACGGTAACTAAGACTTCCCGCCTTGTGTCTTATCATCCGACCAATGAACTCTAGGATCGTAACTAGCTTTTTGTTAAGGATGTTAAGCAACAAACACATGTGCGGCAAAAAAAAAAAAAATAGAGGCAGGATACACCATGCAGCATCTGTATGTGGAGGGAAACATATCGGATCTTGAGAAGCATAAGATGGGTACAGCTGATATTATATGCTAGGTGTAAGCATCTTGCTTCAAATCTTTAGGGTGAAGAGGCCGAAACAGACCTGGTGGAGCTTTTCAAATGCTTCAGATATGATCAGCCCTTCTCCTCCATCTCTTCCCTTGATTCCTAGTTTCCGCTTCAGTTCCCTTTTCACCCCAGCCACAGAATCCCTGGAGATGTCTTTCGGGCAAATGAGCAAATTGCCCTGATTCAAGAGATCCTCCTTGCTGCTGCCCACTTTGGATTCTGCTGCCTGTGCCATTCTTTCAAAGGTTCGCAACAACTCTCGGTCGACTGCGTGATCGATGCGGAATATTGTGCAATCACTGATTGCCGCATTGAACACACAGAGTTTGACATCATCGAGGGGCCGCCTTTCCGGAGATCCCAGGCCTTCAAAGTCCAGAATCACCCACATCACTTCGTCCACCACCTGCACCGACAGCCACACGCCATCAGTGCATCTGTCACCGGAGACATCGAAATGTGTTCCGAACAGATGGTTGAGCAGATAGGATTTGCCTGTGCTCTGTTTGCCCATGGAAGACACCACAGCGACTTCCTTATCCCATGCACTGAAAAGTGACTCATAGAGCCCAAATCTCACTGTCCGGGCAAGGTCTTCTGGTTTGGCTGAATGATATTGTTCTTGGGGCAACACGAAGCCGTTGACACAAAGCAAATAGGCACCGTCATTTACTCGAGCGATTTGGATGGGCACAAGAGCAATGGTTCTGGCAACAAAGGATCCAAGGGGCTGTGTGTGGTGTGGGTGTGGATGTGTTGGTTCATTAATGAGGAAATCGCAGTTTTACCTGTTCAAAGAATTTGGGATCATAGTCAACAGCCGAGCATGCTTCGACATGATTTGAAACAACCCGTTTCACTTGATCTAACTTGGCCCATTGCGCTTTGACATCTACATAAAAGAGGAGAAGTAGTTAACACCGAAATAGTGTCAAAGTACAAACATTCCACACAGTTCCGATCTGGTTCAGCGCTCTCGAAGGCAATTGTCAAATCAAGCATCGGCTCTGTCGACGTGCTTACATGGCCTGCTGCTTTTTCGCTCTTCATACAAGGGAGTACCCCAAATTTAGCATAGATATCTACACTCCGGTCAATGAAAGATAACTGTGCGCAGATTAAAAAATAACAAAAAAAAAAAAAAAAAAAGGATATGGTATAGATAGTCTACATAGTGGTTGGATGGCAGCTCCTCTTTTGGCTGAATGTTTCTATGGAGGGAACAAAAAAATATAGGGGTATTAAAACATATTTTAAAAAATGACTTAAACCTCGCAGAGCTTCCATCAATGATAACTTGTAGAGCAAATGAGTGAAGCTGTTTGGAGTCATCAAGGACAAGGAGTTGCAATCCTGATGGCCCAGACACCAACTTATAGAGATATAGTGAGTATGTATAAGTTAGCATCAAACATATCTGCTCAGCAATTGTTGCACTCAACCTGATAGCCAAAATGCCTTGATTTGGGCAAATGGATGGGAAGCAAATGCGATGAGGAGAGATCTTTCTTTGGGAGAAGGTACGTGCAGAGGAGGGTTTGTTCGGTGTCCTTTTTACACAACACAGTAAGCGTGTCCTCCTTGTGTGGGACCAAAGCAGCATAAATCGGTTCAGCAGGCAAGAGAAGGCCATTGTTTTCAAGCGATCCGGTATCGCAATTGAAAACACACAGTTTGTGCTCCACTGCTGTCTTATAAACAAAACATATTCTGTTGAGATTCGGATGATGTTAGAAATGAAGAGTCAACTTAGTTCCAAAATACCTCGAACGGGCAAGGAATAACATATCTTTTACCTCTCCTTGAAAAGTAGTTGGGATTGTATGGGTGGACAGTCTACCGTCATGGTAGATGGAGAGCTTTAGCAAACTCTTTTCCTCCGCGGACCAGCCAGGTTCTTCGACATAGAGGAATGCCACACGTGCAGTCTGATGGTCAACGCTTGAACACAAAATGTTCCGTAAACAGTGCATGGTCCTTCCCCACTTTAGTTTGCCTGTAATGTATGCTACCTGCCCCGAGCCAATATCACAGATCACAATTTCACTGGAAATAAGTCAGCCCCATTGGGTATGTGTTTTTTGTGCTGGTGGGTGTATTGTGAGAAAATCCAAGCTTACCGCAGGTCTGCCAATTGATGGACTTTCAAGATGCGCCCAGAAGGAACGTCAATCCAGTCTTGACTTTTGAATATCGGGGAAGGCTGAGCACTGGCTCGATGACTGACGTACCCGTGTGCCCGCGTCTGCCATGTTATACGCAAAGCATCCTTCGCAGTATTGGAGTCTGTGATGAAAATAAGCTTCGCTAAGCATTGTCCTATTTATTCCAAAGGATTAAATGAGCAACCTCCTCCCACTACTAAGAAATTTGTTACCTTTGAATATGCCCTTTTGCAATTCTTCCTTCCAGGCCTGAGTTGTTTGGTTGAGTTGTAACTCGTCTACTACCAGCTGTTCAATAATCTTTTGGGCAGAATATATGTAGGTCTCTGCGATAACAAGAGTGAGTAGTATGCCCCCGAAAACACACCAACCAGCAAAAGCCATGTACGTACCAGCACACGTCCTAAAGTGCTCTTGGAGGAATGCATTCTTGGGGTCGGAGTGGATACGCAGCTCTTTCTCTGGCTTCTGCCATTTCTTCTTCGTATTGCCCGGATTATAGGGCTTGAACCAGATCAGCATAATATCTTTCTCTGAACGATGGTGGCACTGAAGTGCCTTGAGGCGTAGAGCAGCCAAATCATCGATAATGTGCTGCAGGGAATGTGAAGGAGGAATTGAGACGGGCACGGTATCTCGTAATTCGTAAGCTTGATAGACCTTCCGATAGAGTGGATGCTCATCTTCCAATTTCTGGTAAAAACTTTGCATATACCCCTCCGTTTGCTGGTCTAGAATGCGAACGGTATCTTCCGCCAATTTGGCCAATTCCGGAAATTGTTCTAGATCAATGCAAATAAGGAAGGGAGAATTGCAGAGATGGGGGAGGTTACTTTGCACTATGGGCAGATGTGTCATCAACCATAAGATCTCCCGGTAAGAGATTTCAGAGATATCTGGCTGATGCTTCAAGAACCATTCTTGAAATTGTTCAACAGACCGAAAGGTGTCGTTGGTTCTGTTCACGTATCTGTACTCTGTGGAATAGAGAGAAATTGCCTGGGCATTCGAGCAGCACGCGAACCCATCCACTTCTTGAATGTTGATGCTTGATTTCCATGCAGGTTGAATAGTCACTTCCTTCAGCTGTGTTGTTAGTGACACCGATGGTTCGTTTGATGCTGCCGGCGCAGGGGCGAATTGCTCCATCAACTCAGGCGGAAGTCCTCTTTCCAACATGTCCGCATAAATATCCTCTTCTTTGGTACCAACACGCCAACACAGCTCATTCTGATGTACACAGCTGCGCTATCAGATGATGGGGGGAAAAAAGGGAGAAGGGGGAGGGGAAACACAAAAAGCGGGTACCTCGTCCTTAGATGGAAGGAGAACCACTTTTCGGGTGAGAACCACAAGATATCGAAGAAGCAAGCAGAAGATATGTTCCGGCATTACTTTCCAAAACGAGTCCTTTGGATGCCATAGAATGACGAACAGCTTGTCTGCGTGAAGGACCGCATACAGCCCATCATCTTCATCAGGAGTCTTGGGGGGAAGGCGGAACCACTCAACCACTTCCTTGCTCACTTTTTCCCTTTCCAGGAAGTGCACCATTTGTTTCTTGTGTCCGTAGACTCCGATAGTCTTGATCGGCAATGCATTCAGACGGGAAAAATCAATGGACATATCCGAAGACATGCTTCCAGGACATATTGTATTGCACAGCCGGTTGATCTCTTCTGGCGGGACAATAAGCTTCTTCTCTGATGATACATAGGGGGAAAAAAAAAAATTAAAGTATAAGTACAGTATATTAAGAGCGAATAATTTAGATACCGAGGCCTTCGCCTTCTAGGTTCCAAAGATACCGTATGCTAATGAGCCGAAAGAGACCATCGATGTGGGTTATGGGGCACCGAAATCCAAGAGGTGGCACTTGGTTGTGAAGAAAGAGAGGATTATAATATTGCAAATAAACGACGTCGTAAAGCCATATGTTACCCCCAATTAACTCAGGTTGTTTCTGTTCAATGGGGAGGTCAAGCATCTTATTGATACTGAAACTGGTCTCCTCGACTTTTCGCAAAGCCATGATTTCCTTCATTGTATGTTGCACCTTCCAAAACAGCTAGAAGGAGGCTTTGGTGATCAAGTAACAAGCCAAAAACGTAAAGGTGAATACCTGCAGCTGTTCCTTTAGGCCGGCGAAAAATCGTATAGGAACAAACAGCATGTCTGCCACATTCTGGCGGAAAACTTCTTTGACTTCCCGCTTGAGAGCCTTGTTGATGAAAGGCGTTAGGTTTAACGCTTTTCAGGATGTTGCAGAAAAGCCTCCTACTGATAAAATGGCACCAATCTCATCGACCTTGGTTTGGGGTAATTTCCAATCCCGCAACAACAGAGTGATGCCTTCAGCGGTAAGACCACTTTCCTCAACTTGTGTTATCTTTTGGGCAAGCTGGTAATAGTGCTGTGCAAAGAGGGCAAACGCATTGACAAGATCTTTATCATCCGTCTGTGTTGGTAATGCAAATCAACAAAACTTGTAAAATGAGGGGCCACGCTCCCATACCAGATCGCTGATCCATTGGGACATGTTATAAGTCGTAACATGGGCTAATCTTCCTTCAAAGGGTGCCATCTTTTCGGCAATCTTATCGACTTCCCAGAACAGTGTGAGTGCAAGATCTTTCCTTTCATGTGCTTTTAGAAAGTGGCTATAACGCTAACATCCATGGAAGAGAGAAAATGTTTAGCACTCTTACAATACTGTGTGGCAACAATACCGCAAGAACATTGACCTTCTTCTGACAGTCCACAATGTATGTTACAAACACACGCAGACCGGCTTCCGAATCCATTGTTCTTCTTTCTTGTGGATACTGTAAAAAACTAGTAAACTTGTAATTTGTTTAAAAATTATTTTGCTTGGAGTTACCATGTAGCGGTGGGTGTGTACACCACTACGGAGGAATTAATATACCAGCCGGAGTGTTTGTCACACTTTTGACAGACAGAAAAACTCGTCGTTTGAAAACTTTGCCTGAAATGAGCTCATTTTACTTTCGTGGTCAGAGGTGACACAAAGCAAAATGGAAGAGCGGAAAGGTGTGTATCAGGACTTCTACCAGCAGCTATTGAAGTTTGGGGACCGACTGTCCACGGTGCTCGAAAAGATGAGCAAAGCACGTTTGCTCGTCGATGAACTCGCCTCCCGCAGCGAGCTCTCGCACCTGCTGTCATCCTTGGCCAACTTCACCACCTACATATCCTTTTCGGGGGTGATGAAGGCTGGTAAAACCACTTGCGTTTGTGCTCTGATCGGACGTGACATCCTGCCTACGCGCAACAATCCCATGACTACCCTCCCAACGATAATCCTTCACGTTCCGAACCAGGAGGAACCTATCCTCGATCTGACTGAACCTTTGGCACTTGAGCTCCGCAAAATGTTGGCGGAAATTAGAAAGCTGGATCTCACACAGTTACAGCTGGGGGAGGAGAGCGCTGCATTGATCTCAGATCATTCATGGAACATCACCCGATTCAGCGAAGGCAGCGAAAAAGTGCGAACCACTCTTTACGTGGTGAACGATTTGCTTCGAATTCATATGAAGCAATCAAATCGGCATCATATCCGGCCGCTGAAGGATCTTCTTCCCTCCTTGAGTAGTTTCCCAGTGATATCGGTTGAGTTCGCCTCTCTCGCCAACCAGAATCTGGATGATCATTTCGGAAAGCTGGCCCTGGTAGATACCCCTGGCGTGGATGAGGCCGAAATCGGAGCGCAACTTGAATCGATCGTTCAGATCATTCATCGAGATTCCAATGGAGTCTGTCTGGTCCTCAATGCCCGGACCCCCGGCAACGAATCCGAGATGATCTTTATCGAGAAGATCGTTAGATATATGGGAAGGTATTCCTACATCGTGGTCAACCAGCTCGATGGAACCGACAAGACCGTCGAGCAGCTGAAAAGCGAGTATCCCGTGCACTTCACCAGATACCTCGCAACGCGTCCCAAGAAACCGGGGGCTTTGACCGGACCCGGGGTACTTTCACTGAGTCCCGAACAAGTTTTCCCGCTTTCGTCTCTTTCGGCAAAGGTCGCGCTGATGTTCAATACCTTCTGGAGGAGTCACCCGGAGGAGATACCGATACCCACCCAACATCCCACCGAGAAATGGGTGACCGCCTACCGGCACGTCTTTGGCCAGGGCTTAAACGAGTCTCGGATTCCGAAATTCCCTAGCAAGAGGGTCAAGAAGAAAGTGCGAAGAATCCTGGACAAGTCCTGCATCAACTCGTTCCTCGATGGGGTGATCCGGAGTTCGGTATCAGATGCATGTCTGGTGTCGTGCCGCAGTTCCGCCGAGAAGTTCCAGCGCTTACTCGATACCCTGTCGCGCGATCAAAGCAACGAGCAACGGCTGAAGGAAATCGCGCACAATAAGAAGACCCTTGAAGAAACTACTGCTCAGTTGGCCTCTCAGCTGGTCATCATATCGCAGCTCCGATTCCATGCGCTGGATATCACCAGAAAACATCGCGATGCAGCGATTGCTGAATGGAACCGCAGAATGAAGCGATACCGAAAGCTATCGAAGCGCCGGGTGCTCGGGAAGGAACCGCGCAAGGAGGCGCCCAAGGCTTATTACGTAGGGTACGATGACCCTCTTTACGGTTCTGTCGAGATCCGAGTATCCGAGAAGGAGCTGCTCGACCAGTACATCAACAAGCAAAGCGGCATAATCACCCAGGTTCTCGCACAAGGACTTATGGAATTTCAAGAGGAGTATGCGAGCTCCTACTACCTGCCCCTCGTTCAGGAGATGATCTCCCAGATCACCAAAGAAATCATGCCTTCGGTAACCAACTTGCGGGATGTGCTGAGCCTCGAGCGCCTCTCCATTACCGTACCTGAGCTTCACCTACCAGATCTTCCCAAACTCGATTTCGCGTTGACAAAACAAGTGAAGAAAAGGCACCAGAAAAACATGAAACTGGTGAGCAAACTTCATTTGTCCTCTCTCTCTCTCTCTCTCTCTCTCTCTCTCTCTCT
>Ga0209935_1005451_pt1 | contig 10811 bp, 14 predicted proteins | sample ThiBio_1000_plan_2_FD_183958 | JGI IMG/M metagenome (GOLD analysis project Ga0209935, IMG submission 183958) | Wastewater bioreactor microbial communities from Cape Town, South Africa - Thiocy_cont_1000_plan (SPAdes) | ecosystem: Engineered > Bioreactor > Thiocyanate-remediating >... | reverse complement strand
TGAATATCAAATATTGATAAGTTCCTTATAATTGAGTGTGTGTGTGTGAGAGAGAGTGAGAGAGAGAGAGAGAGAGAGAGAGAGAGAGAGAGAGAGAGAGAGAGAGAGAGAGAGAGAGAGAGAGAGGGGGGGGGAGAGAGAGAGAGAGAGAGAGAGAGAGAGAGAGAGGGGGGGAGAGAGAGAGAGAGGAAAGAGTACAGTGAGCGGCAAGATCATGGATGGCTGGAAAGGTGACTCCTTCACCTGCTCCCATCAACATTCGACAAATCAAAAGAGTCCAGATTATTGGCGAAGAGATCGGGGTCAGAATGGTGAAGAGGCTCCAAGCAACGACACCCACTGCAAGAACAACTAATATTTATGTCGTTATTGTTGCCCACACGAAACGCAGGATTACAAACCTTTCCCGCCGAAAACCGCAGCAAGCCATCCTCCAGGAATCTGATCCGATAACGAAAATTGATTAGAATATTGAAAGTCATTTGATGAGAAAAGTTGCCTACTTGAGTGAGGAGGTATCCATAAAAGAACGAAGAGAGGATCCACCCTTTTGTTTTGTTGTCCCATTCGAATTGTTTGGTCATTGGAATTATCGCCACACTGATGTTCGTTCGATCGAGATAACAAATGAACTGAGAAAGATAAACCGATTTGTTAAGTCAAATGTAACACAGCGAGGATTGATTCACCTCAGCAACAAAGAGGAGAGCGAGGGCGACAATTCTTCGTGGAAGATACCAATTCAGTAAATCGGTGAGCAAGGAAGTAGCGAGAGGTTGATCTTCTCCGTCTGCTTCAGTCCCCTGACTTTCGTCCTCATGTTCGTCTGCAAAGAGCTTTTGACGAGGATCATGGCTTTCGAGTGAGATCATTTCCATATCTTCCTCTTGAAGTATTTCATCTTCCTCACTAGTTGACAAATAGGAATTTCATGAGTATCGCAAGGAGGGAAAGTAAAGAATTATACCTCTGCAGGGATGTGAACTCAGTGAGTTCTCCCTTTTGCATTTTGGCTTTGTTCCTCAGCGCTGCTCAACATGCATGCTTCCTCATTCGTCTTTCGTTCCTCTTTGTTCTTCCAAGAAGACCTTTACTGCCGCCCAAGAGAATGGAGAAGCACGAAGGCCCAAACCATCATCACCACGATGGGTGCTGCATGTCCAACACAACAGGTAGGTACTTGGTGCCAGCTAAGCTCGCTTCATGTAAAGTTAATTCGCAAATTATCTTCTCACAGCTGTTCAAAGTTTGGATGAGCTTGACTTTGAGAGGGGACTATGGACTGCGGCCATCAACGGAAACCTGGAAAAGGCGAAGCACCTTCTTGAGAGAGGTTTGTGATCCTTTTGCTATTCATTTCAATAATTTCCCGCAGGAATCAGCGTTGATATACGCGATCACTATGGATACACACCACTCCACTACGCCGCACATGCAGGCAAGGTGGAAATGTGTCAGTTCCTCATCTCTCACCACGCGAACGTGAACGCGAAAACGATCTCCTCAGGCGGCAAAAAGTATTCTTTACCTCTCCATATGGCCGCATACACTGGCCGAGTAGACGTGTGTCGGTAAGAGTCCCTGTTCTCCTTCTCTAACCAACCTCCTCCTCACTTCACTCTCTTCTCTCGCTGATTCCTTTCTTTCTTCCCCCCCCCCCACATGTAGGCTGTTATTGGAGAAAGGAGCGCTTGTGAATGAATTAGATAGCGATGGACGGACAGCACTGCATAAGGCCTATGAGGGAGGAGGACATGCTGACATAATACAACTACTGAAACATCATGGCGTAGATGAAGCCGTGCTAGACAGCAAAGGTTGTCTAGCGACGGACTACATGAAGAAGCAATCTACATGATCAAACATTATTTATTTGAGATCCTGTACAAGAAACCACTGTAAAAAACAACACATATAAACAAGAGGAGAGAGACTATTTGAAGGAGGTGACTTGTTTGCATTTGGTACAGTAATCGAACGAGAACTTTGCGTTGGAAGATGAAGAGAGCCGAGGAGTCGAACATACGATACAATGTGCGGCAAAATCGGGTCGGGACAACGAAGTCGCACTGGGTGCGCTCGGTGTACGCGTACCTTCTCCCTCCATACCGGCGCTCAAGTTCTTCTCCACCTGCTGCTGTGCCAAGTGCTTCCGCATTTCTCTGTTCTGTTGTTTTGTTTCTTTTTCGCTTTTCTTGGAAGCCATTTGAGGCGAAGGGAAAAGGGCGAAGGCTGTGAGGGAGAAGAAAGATAGCTTGGCATGATGATGTGCTTTTGAATGAAGGTGGTAATTGTAATAAATAACATTGTATATTTTAATATCTGGTACTGGCTATGGTATCATTGAGAATGGCAAGCCAGGCTTCGAGGTCCCCCGCGCCATGACAAGTGAAGAAATGAACCTGTGAATCCGCTGCGGCGATCGCAAAGCAATTCTCGTATCGCAGTTGTTCTACCATATACACTTTAGCCCCTTTGAGGGCAATCGATCCCACCAATTTCTTTTCCTACATTATTTGTTTTTGTTGTGAGTGTTGTGAGTGTTGTGTGATTTGTTGTGGTGTTGTGTGAGGGTGTTGCGTGTTGTTGTGGGTTGTTGTCTATCTTACCTCAAGTGATTTGTACAGATTGAGTTCGTTGTCTTGTGCCATACCATACAACCTCTTCCATCGCCCACTCACCTTCTCCTTCTTCACTAAATACCCTTCCTACATTGGATGGGACAAAGTGCCTTAGTGTATTTCTATTATCTCTGTGAGGGAGGGAGGTTATAGTACCTTAAGCATGTCTGATGAAGAACAAATGGAAGGCAGTTGATAGAGTGCGGGGGAGGACGAACTCAAAATTCCTCTTGCGAAGGGGTGTGGAGGAGGTGGACGTGGTGGGGGTGGAGAGCCAACTATGGGGGTGGAGGGGTTGGACCCTTCCTCGTCGGTTTCTTTTTCCTTTTCTTTTTCTTTTTCGCGATGTGAAGGGGATGAGCGAGACATGACTGTCCCATAGGCGGTGGGCTGTGTTGCGACGCTTGTTGGGTGTGTTGTGGTGGCCATGGTTGTGGTGAGTGCGGCCTTGAAGTTGGCGCCTTTGTGCTTTAGAGAGCCATAGCCGTTGAGGTAAGGTGACAACAGGTCGGGCCGAGGTGGGCGTGGAGGGCGGTTGGCCTTAGGAGTGCGTGGGCGAGTCTCGGGGAGTTCCTGCGAGTCTGTTGAGGTGTCGATGTTGTCGGTGTTGTAGTCGTTGTGGTTGTTGTGGTTGTTATCCATGTTGTTGTCGGAGTCCTCGGTTGTGTTGTATCTGCTTGCATAGGAGGGCTTGGTTGCAGGGGTGGGTGGCACGGGCTTGGGTGGGCGAGGTGGGATTGGGGTGACGTTGTACTTGCGAGTGGTGGAGCCCTTGGGTGTGAAGGTGGGTGTGGCTGTTGTGGCCGTTGTTGCGCCAGCGAGTTGGTCTCTCAGACCTATCATTGAGGTGCTGCGTCGAAGGGGGACCTGCGGGAGTGGCTTCTTTTTGGCTATGGCGTTGATGCGAGCGAGAGGGGAGTTGAGTGGGGGTGGTGACCCCACGATGAGTGAGGTGGAGGTGGTGGGTCTGACGGGGCTGAAGGGGTCCCGCTCGGGACACTTGTAGTTTTTTCCTGCTGTGAGCTGATTGGTGTGATGCACCACACAGCTGCTTATCATCTTCAACCATTCGACGGTCTCTCCCGCCTTTCTTGTCGTCACCGCTATTGTCAACTCCTCCCCTATAATCAAAAATGCATCCGGCCAATCTAAAGATTTTAATTTGGGTTAGAGTAATGTGTGTGTGTGTGTGTTGTGTTGTGTTGTGTGTTGGAAAAATACGAGCAATAAGGGACAGAGAGAGAGAGAGAGAGAGAGAAGATTAGTAAATTACCTGGTAAAAGAAGATCTGTTTTTGTCCATAAGCCCATGAGAGGGAATGTCTTGTGCTTATACCCAGCTAACCGAGACCTGCCTACCAACAGCTAAATCAAACTTAATGAGTCATGTGATGATAGAAATGAACTATAGGGATAGAAATTACCAAAAGATCGGTGAAAAGATAGATGTGCACATTCTTGGTGTAGAATTTGTTGCCTCTGCATTTTATTCTCAAGAACTTGCCATCCTTCTTCAACATCCTATGCCCTGCTGCGAGTTTCTAAGAAGAGAGCATTGATTAGCCTAACTAATTGAGGTATGATACACTGTATACCTGATCGTCTCCTATAATTGTCTGAATTCTCTTCAATTTGTTCAAGGTATTCTCTGATCCCAAATAACTATCCACATGTTCCGCCACCTCCAATAATTTACTTAATGCTTTGCTCAAATTGTCATAGTCTCTATGATCCTTCCAAGTATTCCTCAGTAAATCCTAAAATAGGTGACACGGCGTCAAGTAAGTAATCGTTTCGATAAAAGAAAAACGAAAAAAGAAAAGAGTCACACAAACCTCAATAAGTAAAGAATATCTCGGTATCCGTTGCACCTATTTAGCAAAATAAGAAAAAGTTAAATCTTCAAAAAATATTGCCTGTTCCCCCCTCCAATCAACTCCCTTCGATGTTGCTTACCGGCATAACGAGATAAGAACTCAATGATTCATTGGCTTCAGGAAAGGAACTGCAAATCTACATAGGCAAACAATGACAGTCAGCCTTACCCCTGTTTTTGTTTTGGGGGAATAAAACCGAAATAAATTTTTGGAAGGCAGGATTAGAGGCGATCTCTTGATCCAAGGCTTTCTCAGCTTGCTCATAGTTCTTACAATACTGAGCATACACCTTGAAGTATGGACTCTATATGGCACACATAGGCGGGTTAATTAATTTTGGTGGTTGTTGCGGTGGTGTTGTGCTGTGGTGTCTTGGGGTGCAGTTGATACCATCTGAAGAAATAGATCACCGATAGCGAGAGAAGGGGGTGACTCCTTTACTCGGATCTCGAGGGACTCGAAAAGGAATTTGTTTAGGCCCATAATGTTGTCCACGTTCGCGAATATCTTTCGGATCTTTTCGAGAGACAACACAGGGGTGGGACCTTCCAGAGATGCCAAAAGAGGATTTAAAAAGACCTGAGGCAAGGCGGCGATTAATTGACAGAGAAATTTGTAAAAGATACAACACAAAGTTGTGGGGGGGGTGCGGGGCGAATGAGAACAAGTACCCCAACTACAACTCGAAGCGATACAACGTAGGTGAGTTCTGTGGCAACGATTTCTCGCACAACATCGTTTCGTTTCTTCCAAAATTTAGCTACAGATAAGGTCAGAAAAGAATCCGAGGGGGAGTAAAGGAATTTAAAGCAGCTTTCGCATGGTCCCATTGCTGTTGGGCTCCGCAAACTTAATCAACCAATCGAGATCCATACGAACCTCTTCGTTTGCGTTCCTTGATGGCGAGATGACGACGAATGAAGCCTTGGGCCTTTACAACCAGGCGTTCGTCATACCAACTGGACGACTGGGAGCCCAGCATTTAGTGCGGCTGCGGCGGCGGGATGTAACCAACAACTTGGCCCTCCTTCCTTCGTCTCTTCTGGAATCAAATCAGCAATCAGTCGGCAACCTTCTTTCGTCTTTGCTTTTCTTTAATTTATTTTTTCGCGTTCGTTTTCTTTTTTTCGTTCTTGTGCGCAAACTCCGAAACAAGGAGAAAGGGAAACAAGACAATAAATAACAACCCCTCTTTATCAAACAACCTTTCTTTTGTGTGTTACTGTTTTACTTCTGTTTCTTATCCTCGGTCTTGGGTGTTCCGGATTTCTTGCCATCTGCGACCTTCTTGGTGGGAGTGACACTAACTTCTTTCTTCTTTTGAGGCAGGACGTAGCGTTCCACGAAGAACTTGAGGAAGAGGAAGAGGTAGGAACCGTACATGATGAGTCCCATGGTAAGAATCACGTCCGGCTTATCGCACCCGCAACCATAGCCATTGGTGTAACCCCATGCCCATGCGATGTTCATCCCCAATCCCACGATCATTTGTGAGATTTGGCCAATGGTCAACAATTTCGCCCAAGCTGGGTAGATGCCGCGTTCAGTCTGGAAATAATACCAGTACATGAACATGTGCACAAGCGAATTCATTGACGCAAATGCCATTCCTACAAATTAAAAAAAATGTTAATGCGGTTGGTGGGTGGGAGCTGGGATAGATAACGTACCCACGGAGAGACGCCAATTCGACGCGTACCAAGTAAACCACATAACCGTCAAATGATGGTACCAATGCAAAAAGGCTAGCGGTCGTTCGGGGTTCTTAATGATCAAGAAGAAGGTATCCACCAGCTCAAAGAATTTGGAGTAGCCAAACAGCGCAACCCACACAATGTTCACTCCGGGAACGGCGAATCGGTGTGGTTCGTCGCAGGTAACTTCCCACAAACCCCATTGCTGGTAGAAGTTGAAATACGGGATAGCAATGCCCAGAAACATTCCGGCGGATAGAACGGACAAGAAAAGGTTCCAAGCCATCATTAAGGGCTTAACGGTCGTTCCAAGCTTAGTAAGCTTGTTCCTCAGCAGGAATCCAGGCAATAACCAAACCATCGCAACGTAAATTGCGCCAGCAATTATGGGCGTGCCGTGGAGCACGTAAGGAGTATGACGCCAAGTAATGGCGTTCTCATCAATCTGGAATGCCGAATAGAAAGTCTTTAATTGTGCCCAAACTTCCGCCATCTACAAGCAATTTTCAGTATCAGAAAAGCGAAGAGAGGTCTTAGAAGGGATTGCGACGCAAACCTTTGTGAGAATCGCAAAATAAAACTACTCCTTTGCCGTTGCGACTGAACACTCGCCAAGTCCGATCGGACTCCTTCCTTCAACAGCGGTTTGTCGAAAACAAGAAAAAACAAAACTCGCAAGGAATGTCCGCACTTACTTCCAAGAAGCCGTTTTTTCGATTTGCAACAACCAGAGGCGAAGCTATTGGCGGTGCGGAGGGCAGTTACTTTGAAGGGTTGCATCTTCTTTGTTTGCATGAGTTGAAGGTTGTACGTTTGTTTGTTTGGGGGGTTGTGGCGTCATTGACTGGGCGCATATTGTATTCGTGGAAACAGGCTGTTCATTTCAAGTCATAAACCGTGTTGAAGACAATGGAGGTAAAGAAGAAGAGGAAGTGGCGCTGCAACGACGATGTATGCGAGCTGGAGCCCTCCGCTGCCGATCTTTCCACGGAGGTAGTTGAGGCTATGGCTGCCTTGGGTGATGAGGATGAAGATGGTGACGACGATCCATTCGCGATAAACCTCCGGTCCAATTCGTTCGACAAAGAGGCAGAGAAAGAAAAGGATTCCGGATGGAAAGGAATGATTGCCGTTTACAGCATTCCCGGCTGCAAGCTGTGTAAAGCAACCAAGGATATTTTACACCAACGAAATTGGCCCTACAAAGAAATAGATATAGAAGCTCACCCCGAACTCCTATCTGAACTGAAAGAGCTAACATCAAAGCAAACCGTGCCGCAGGTGTTTTTCAACGAGGTAAACGACTCCCTTCACGATAATTTTCAAATTTGAAATTGAATTTCCTGAATTATTTCAAAGGTCCACGTTGGTGGACATGCGGAACTACAATTTCTTTTAGATGATACCGCTCGACTCGAGGAGCTTCTAAATCTTGTTCGAACGGCTGAACCTCCTGCCAATGCACCTACTGTGCCCAACAAAGCCGAACCTCCAAGCGTTCTCGCATCCCTCGCTCAACTGGTTTCTTGCGAAGAGGACAAGTTAGTACTTTTTAATCCAATATTTGATTCATCATCATCCTCTCCTTAGGTACTGGGAGCTTTGTGAAGAAATGAGAAAGCATCCAAAGCAGGGAGGATTAGTTAAAAACAGGTAACATTTAATAATTCTTGTAGATAATGATTAATTCTTTCAAATCAAACAGAAAGTATCATCTTAGGACCTACAAGAACTGCTTTGTGGGAAGAGAGGCGGTGGATTACTTCATCAAAAAGGGATACGCGGCGGACAGACAGGCAGCGGTGGCGTTTGGGGATAATTTATTGAGGAAGCACTACTTCCATCATGTCGTATTGGATCACAGCTTCAAGGATGACTACTACTTCTACCGGTTCTTGCAAGACGAGGATCTATCCGCACTCACCCTCAACTCTGGAGAAGGTACTTATCTCTCCTATCCTCTCCTTCATCTTCTTCTCATTTCTTCTCTCTTACATAATTTTACATCAAGCATCCAATTGTGAGCCTGAGGATGCGACACAGTTGGGCAAAGACTTGCGCAAGGTTATCATTGCCATATACGATCAGTTCCTAACCCCCGATGGCACTGGTGTAGACTATGATGGTACATGATAACATCGCATATAATTTACTAACACTCTTCTATTTTTAAGGCATTGCTGCAAGCAAGATGTGGAAACATTATCTGAAGAAAGTAAGCCAACTTCAGCGCGTCGATTTAACGAAGATGAATAGAGTAGAAGAGGTAACACTATAGATTCACACAATTGTTATTTACCGTTGCTTTTTTTATATGGTAGCTGGCATTCTGGATAAATATATACAATGTGCTGGTCATCCATGGCACAGTTCACTTGGGACCTCCAACGAGTGGCTGGTCGCGTTACAAGTTCTTCAGTAATATAGGCTACATCATTTCGGGCTATCACTTCTCATTGAATGACATTGAACACGGTAAGAAACTCCTTCCTATACAAATGAGAGTTCTGACAAGTAAGGATATGTAGGAATCTTGCGAGCAAACGCAAAGCCTCCTCTGAGCCGTAAGAAGCAGTTTAGTAACAAGGACCATCGCGTGCCATTTGCACTTGAAGAATTGGATCCGCGCATTCACTTTGCACTCGGTATGTTCACCCTCTTTTTACTCTTTCGAATGAATTTGTTATCTGACTTTTTTATTCCATGAAGTATGTGGGGCAAAGAGCTGTCCAGCAATCAAGACATACCAACCGGATAACGTGGATGACGCCCTGGATGCAGCGGCACGCGCCTTCTTTGAGGGCGATGGCATTACAATCTTCAATCGAGGGAAATTTAAGGAAGTTAAAGTGTCCAAGGTTCGATCTATTCCTTCTCTGCGTGCCTCTTGCCTTCAGCCTTCCTAACTCTTTCTTCCACAACATAGATATTAGAATGGTACGGGACAGACTTTGGGGCGACAGATCAGGAGAAGCTGGAGTTCATAATGAAATACGCACCCGAAGGCCGCGTTGAGCTGCTACGTACCTGGATAAACAGCGGCGAGAAGATCAAGATAACCTATGCCAAATACAACTGGAACCTCAACCGCATCTGAAACGGCCTTCACATAGCCTTCTCTCGGGAGTAGTAAAACATACAAAAAGGATATATTGTTGTAATAACAACCTTGTACAAAATAAAAAATAAAAATAAAATACCTCCTCCCCATCCCAGTGTGAGCTATGGGCCGTCGTCTTGCAAGACCCACAACACTACACACCCACAAAACCACAACTTAGTTGGTGTGCACGTTGGTAAAGCCTTTCAAATAAGCCAGATCTTCGGTGGTCAGCGGTATTCGCACAGACTCCGTTCTAAGGTAAGGGAAGTTGTTGTGAGTCAGAGCGCTTGAGGTTGGGTGGGAAGATGATGCAAGTTTACCGTAAAAGAGGGGCAGGTCTCTCCTTTCCCTTGGGAGGAGGGGTGTGCAAGGCATCCCATTCGCTCTTGTGTTCAAGATAGTATTTCTCGATGACGCTCAGTTGCTCCAGTATCGCGCTGCATTCAGGTCGGTTGGCGGGCTCGGCATCCCATGCCTTTTGAATTAATTCGCGGAATTGGGGAGGCATGTTTTCGGGGACGGTTGGACGTAAGCCGTTCTTTGCGGTTTTGATGATGATTGCATAGCCCAGTTGGATACCAGGGAATTCGGAATAGGGTCGCTGATACTTTCCCAACAGACACCGCACCACCAATTCCCATAAAATAACCGAAATGCTTAATTACAGAGTAAGCAACCGGAGTTTTGTACGCGGCTTGCGCGCGAAAGGGAGGGGAGTCTTTGCCCATACCTGTACACGTCGGACTTGGTGGTGAAGGGAGTCCCAAAATACAACTCTGGGGCGCAATAGGCAAATGTACCTCTTTTTGTAAAAACAAACGAAATTGAGTTTTGTGACGGAAAATATATAGGGCGGAGGGTAGGTACCTCATTTTAGTGAGAGTAACAGCATCTCCGGCGGCGACTCGGCTAGCACCGAAATCGCATACTTTAGCGGTCCAGTCGTTATTTAACTGTAAAAAAATAGTTACAAAATTGAGCAGGTATGTATGAGGGTACCAAAATATTGGGGCTCTTTAGATCTCGATGATAGATGGGCGGATCGAACGTGTGAAGCATCTGGATCGCTGTAGTGAGTTCCCTCGCCCACTGATGTCAAAGAGCCGGTAAGTCGCAGTAATTGCTTTTTAAAGGGGTTGGGGAGGAAAAAGGGTACTTTGAAAACTCGGTCCCATGCTATATCGAGAAATTCGTCTTGCATTGCGTCATAGAGACTCCCGCGCATACAATACTCCACCACTACGCTCACCTGCGGCTGTAAACAACTGCCGTAGTAGTGAATGATATACGGCGACCTGGCCTTACTGTTGTTGTTGAGAGCGTAATTGAATTCGATTAAATTTGATTAATCAAAAGATCGGGAAAGATTAAACGGCTTGATCCGTACCTCATAATGCTGCACTCGTGTTTGTAGTCTCGTACAGCCTTGTCTTCCATATTTGAAGGATCAAACGTTTCCTATCCGACAACGACATTAATTTGAAAATTCAACAGACTTGGCGGGCAAGAGGGTGATA
>Ga0209935_1005450_pt1 | contig 10812 bp, 4 predicted proteins | sample ThiBio_1000_plan_2_FD_183958 | JGI IMG/M metagenome (GOLD analysis project Ga0209935, IMG submission 183958) | Wastewater bioreactor microbial communities from Cape Town, South Africa - Thiocy_cont_1000_plan (SPAdes) | ecosystem: Engineered > Bioreactor > Thiocyanate-remediating >... | reverse complement strand
CCCGCCCTCTCCCCCACCCACCCCCCCCACAAATAACAACAAACACAACACTTCCAGGTGCTTGTGAGCATAGACACAAATAAGATAAATCGGCACAGCAACTTCTGGCAAAATCCTGTTATGTTTGATCCTTCTCGCTTCGTTGAACCCAATTATAATCGTTATGCGTTGCATCGGTTTGGTCTCGGACCGCGCAAATGCCTCGGCGCACGGTATGCCGACGGTTTCACCAAAGCGCTTCTCTTTTCTGTGGCGAAGAGATTCTCCCTTCGGCTCACCCTCAACAATGAGCCTTCGTTCAGACTTGAGGGCCTGCCATTCTTTACCCCTGGTGTGTCCTTCCCGCCGGTAGATTTTCGCCCCAACAACAACAACAACAACGATGCATCCTCTACTCCCTCACCGACAGACGGCTCAACGATGCTGACACGTCGCATCAATGCCACCGAACTGGTTCTGGTTGGAGAAGTGTTTGCGTCCTTCGCACTGGAACAGCCTTCGCGGGTGTCCATCATTGAGGGCAAAAAGAAGGTCACTTACCGGGAACTTCTTGATCAGGGTATGCTGTTGGCAAGGCATCTACAGCAACGATGCCCAATGCCTTCTGTGGTCACAATACTGCTGGAAAGGAGTACCACGCTTGTCTTTGCCGAAGTGGGTTGCGTACTTTCCGGTATCCCTTTTTGCTGTCTAGATCCTGATGCCCCCGCCGCGCGAAACCAGAGCATCCTGGGACGTCTTGGAAGCGAGACAACATACCTCCTCACTATGGAGAAACATCTGCGCGATTACGAGGGGCTCCAACTCGACCACCTCGATCTCGATGATTTCTTCAGCCGGCGGCAGCGAGTTATTCCTCCTTCTGGGGACAGGATAGCAGAACCGTCGCTCCTCCCTCTTCGCACCCGTGTGACTTCCTCCGATTCTGTATATATGGTCTATACATCGGGTACCACAGGGGCGCCCAAAGGGGTGCTCATATCGCATGCCAACCTGCTTAATTTTGTGCTGCGGATGGACGAGACACCGTGGTCCTACAAACTCGACGACGTAACCCTGCCCACTGCTGCGATTCAGTTCGATATCCACATCATGGAGATCTGGGGCAGCTTGTTGCGGGGTTCAGCCATGGTTCTTCTTGCGAAAAGACAGGTCCTTGCCCCGGAGATCCTGAGGGCTACCGCGGAACGCCATCGCGTCAACAAGATGTTCGTATCGGCGGGGTTGTTCAAGCAGCTCGTGAGGGAAGATCCCGAGATCTTTTTGCAAATGGAGGCCATATGTGTTGGCGGAGACGTCTTACCCCGAAACGAGGTGATGACCTTGCTCAATCACAGCCGATGCTCCGTTCGGGTCATCAACGCATACGGCCCTGCTGAGTGTTGTCTCTGGGCTACCTATCACCTGGTGGATAAGCAAGCTGACTCATCCCACCCTTCGGTGCCTATCGGGCGGCCCCTGCCTGGATACGAGCTCCTTGTGGTCGATGAGCAGTTGCGTCCGCTGCCGGATGGAGAGATCGGCGAGCTCCTTATTGGGGGCACAGGGGTCGGGATAGGGTACTTTCTCGATGAAGGCACCACGAATGCGAAATTTGTGCACCTCAGGCCTGACACCCCCACCACTGCACGATTCTACCGAACGGGCGATAATGGCTTGAGACGAAGGGATGGATGTTTCGAATTCGTGGGCCGAGGGGACAGTCAAGTCAAGATCCTGGGACACCGCATCGAATTGGGAGAGATACGAGCAGTTCTCTCGCTACTCCCCGGAGTGAAAGATGTTCACGTATCCCTGGCGAAACAAACACCCGGTGCAGAGGAAGGTATCCTCGTCGCCTACGTAGTCCCAGAGGAGGCCGGACTGCTGAAAGAGCAACATGACGAGAAGGAACAAGAAAAGCGGGCAGAGCGTGAGACAAATTTGGGTTTGCAAGACAAACCCACTCAGTTGGATGGAGAGGAGTGGGCAGCCAGGATCCGAGTCTATGCTCGCAACGTCTTGCCCCCGGTCATGGTTCCCCAACAAATCGTTCTTCTCTCCCATCTGCCTCTCAATGTAAACGGGAAAATCGATACAGCCAAGCTCCCTACCACTTTCCTCCGCCGCTGCACAGCTGGTGGGGGGGGGCCTTTGTGTGGCGAAGAAGAGGGGCACCAGTTCGAGGGGTTGCAATTGACACTCGCGAGGACATGGAGCAACTGCTTGAAGGTCCCTGTGTCCCTAATTCAACCTCACGACAGGTTCCTTGATCTGGGTGGCAACTCGTTGACTTGGATGTGGATGAGAAATCTGTGCCGGATGCAAGGGCTCGATGTGAGGGTGGAGGATTTAGATGAGTCTTTCACTATCGACTTGCTTGCTGAAGCGCTGCAGCGGCGCGCTCGAATCGATAACTGTGACGAAGACCAGAGCTGGTCTGCTTGTCCCCCGTCCGCTGTGTTTCCGCTCTGCTCTGCACAGGAAGGAATGATCTTTGCGTCTTCCTCAAATCAGCGCTGCTTCCTTCAACACCACATACTTTCGATCGACGAATTTAACCTTGCGGCCTTCCAGGCTGCTTGGAGAAAGGTATCTGCATCAACGCCAGCCTTGAGGACTTTCTTCTGTTGGGATGATGTCCAGTCGAGCTGGAGGCAACAGATCGCACTTCCCGAGGATGTGCGCTTTCATATCCCCGTGACCAATCACTTGCAACGCTCGCTCTCTGCATCGGAATTTGCTCCGTTTCTGCTTGTGGAGGCGGAGGGATTCTCGATTGAAGGAGCACCGCTGATGAGGCTTCGGGTTATCCAAGCCGCAACCGCATACATCATTTGGACATATCATCACCTAATCATGGATGGGCATGCAGCGCACCGTGTTTGGGCTCAAGTGATGGCCGTATATCAGGCGCTGCTGCGTGGAGCATCTTGTTCGCTGCACCCTCAATTTCCGTTACAAGATTATATCACGCGGTGCAGCAACAGGTGCGCAGAAGCGAGCGACGACGTGGAAAGGTATTGGAAGACCATCGTTTCATCGCTACCGGCGGCGTCCTCTGTAGAGCGTCCTGCACGATCTTTGGTGGCGAAGGAGTCTGACAGGCTTTTGATGAGCTTCGACCGGGGCCTTTCGAACAGGATTAGGAATCTTGTGCGAGAGCATCACGTCTCGCTGGCCTCTTTCTTCTACTCCCTCTGGGTGCTCACGCTGCAAGTCATTCGACTGCATGATGGGAACGCCGCGCTTCTGATGAATTTTTCGGGACGCTCAATCGGGGCTTTTGCACACGAGGTTGTCGGCTCGTTAACGCAACCTCTTCCGCTGCATGTGGAGGTAGACAGAGCCAGCAACATCTGGCGTTGGGTGGCGCAGGTTCAGAAGCAAATACGGGCAGTCATGGGACTTGATTTTTATCCACTGAGAGATGTGGTTAACCTCTTCAAAGAGCACCGGAAGGACGATCATCTCCATCTCGGGTGCTGCTTCAACTTCGATCATCAACCGTTCGAGTCTTGCGATCTCTCCCCAGCAAGAGCAGCACTGTCCGTGGAACGGACGCCTTTTGTTCTCGGCATGAATGTGCTGGACACGAAGCCTGCTTTCCGCGTCGAGCTTCAGTCAGATTCAAACGAATACCCGGTTCGGCTGCAGAATCTGGTTCTGTCTCTTTATCGCTCCTTAGCTGAGTTAGTCAGCGGAAACTGCGTTCTCACAGTGGGAGATCTTCTCGATTCACTGATGACCTGTCCACCGGAGCTCGACAGGTCCCTTCCGACTGCGCTTTCTCTGTGGGAAGAAACTGCCTATGCAGCACATCAGGGGGCGGGATCGAAGGAACTGTGCCTCACGCTCACCGGCAATGTAGATTTTACCATGCTACAAAAAGCTATTCACCGCCTTGCAGGGCGACACAAGACGCTCCTGACAACCGGTCACAGCGGTTCTCTGCGCCAGACACAGGAATTGTGCGTCGCTCTGTTGACCTGCGAATCGTTTCAAGTTACCGGTATGCCGCATGCGCACACACATACATACATACATACACACACACACACACACACACACACACACACACACACACACACACACACTAAAACATGCTGACCGCTTTCGTTATCCATTTACAGAGGGTTTGATCTGGAATTTCGTCCAATCGTCTCCTAATGAGGGGAAGCTTCGCTTCAGATATCCCCCATGGTTGCTTGACGCGTCCTCCATTCGATTGCTGATTAAACAGCTTGCCTATGAATATGAGGGTATTGTGCAAGGACTTCCCGTTAATCCGCGAGCGCACCCAGACTACCTTGATGTGGCTTATTGGGCGGAAAGACAAATCTTCGAAGGCACTGCACCCTCGCCATCCAAGAAAACTCTCGACAACGACGCTCTCCTCGCGCTGCCACGCAATACCCAGTGGGTGCGGGGCGTCGGGCCTACGGAGACCAGCCATTTCGAGGTGAGGTATCCGTCATGCAGCAGCCCACAAGAACTGAAAGCTAGACTTCTGGCGGCAGTTCTCACCCTGTTGTATCGTTACACCCGTGCCGAAACAATAGCCATAGATGTTATAGTCTCCGACAGAGAACGACTTGCACCGCTGTGTGAAGATGTGATCGGTAACTTCGATCGCTTCGAGATCATTGAGGCTTCACTGGATGGTCAACTGTCTTTCACACAATTGACAGAACAGGTAGCTCAGTCCCTTGGAGGGCCCCGATACCCGCGACGACCTTCTGCTCATGCGGCCTGCATATTTGCCGACTGCTGCGACCACGTGATTAAGCTCTGTGATGGGATTGAGATCAAGTCTAAGATCGTCGAGCATCAGATTCTTCCTTCTCATGAGCTACTTTTCGAGTTCAGTGGCTGTGAGTCCACAGTAGGACATGTTGTGCAGATCAAGTATCCTTCAAGAGTTTACGACGAAGCGATGATTGTGGACATGGGTGCGAGCTTGCGAAGCATCCTTCACAGCATCACCAACTCACCGGGGACAGCATTGGCGCAGATCGAATTGCGCCCTCAGGAAGAACTATTGTCGCCGACGCTCGGCCTGCTGAGCGGTTCGTCAACCCCTTTCCCTCAGGATGCACTTGTACAGGATCTTTTTCTGGAACATGCGCGAGCTCATCCAACCAAGGCTGCCATCATCTCTCATGTGGACTCGACAAATGACGGTGGCCCTTGCGAGCTTACTTACCAGCGATTAGTGGAGCTTTCTGAATCTCTAAGCACGGTAATCCGGCGTGAATTAGGGAATCGGTGTAACCAAACTGTCGGCCTCGCTGCCCCGCGGTCTGCGTCTCTTCTCGTGGGTCAGCTTGGTGTCCTTCGTTCCGGCAACACTTTCATCTGCCTCGATCCCGCAGCCCCGAGAGAGAGGAACGAATACATCCTTCACAACGCAGGTGTCGTGCTGCTTCTTCACGCGCCACAGATTGACATAACCTTCACGGAAGGAAGGAAGCTGCCCCTCAGCCTAACAGATGGCATTTTTCATCAAGAGATGAACCCCTTGAGTTCTTCTCTTTGTCAACTCAACAGCGCCGACACGGTGGCTATGTTGGTTTACACCTCGGGTACGACGGGGCATCCGAAAGGGATCAAGGTCAGCCACAAGAACATCGTCAATATGTTCAGCAATACCAAGCTCTTCCAGCTCACTGCGAATGACACGGTGTTACCGACCACAGCCGTTCAGTTTGATATGAGCATCCTGGAGGGGCTTGGCACCTTGTGCAATGGGGGCTCGCTCGTTCTCTGTTCCTCTGAAGATGCATGCGATCCTTTCAGAGTGGAGGAGCTTGTTAACAAACACCGCGTGACAAAGATGGTCTACGTCTCGGCGCTCTTCAACCAGCACGTGCTGTTGCGACCGTCCCTCTTTCGGAACCTGCATGAGGTGATTCTAGGAGGAGATGTGGTGCTAACTAAACCCGTACTGGAGGTCATGGATCAATATCCATCGCTGAACATCATTCCGGGGTATGGGCCTACAGAATGCACTATGGTCAGCACCTACTATCAGGTCGATAAGGAACAATTAAGACAGCTAGGCGAGGTGCCGATCGGGAAGCCCATCGACAACATGCACATCCTTATCTTGGAGGAATCGTCCGACCACGTTGCGCCAATTGGGATACCGGGTGAAATGGTGATTGCAGGAGATGGGGTAGCCATGGGCTATCTTGACCTTCCTGAGACGAATCGACAAAAGTTCATCCCCAATAGATGGCAGGAAAGCTGGGGACCTGTGGTGTATCGCACAGGTGATAGGGCGAGACGGCTTTCCGATGGCAACATCCTGTTCCTTGGCCGGCTCGACAATCAGGTGAAGGTGCGAGGGAACCGAGTGGAGCTGAGAGAAATCACGAGCGCTTTGATAACCCACCCGGCGATCGCAGATGCATACACCTCTGCTCATGGTAAGGACAAGCTTGGTGAGAGAGTGATCATCTCTTACATTGTCCCTTCGCGGGGTCTTCGATCGACCGCAGGCGAGGAACATGACGCGCTACCCTCTGTCCTTCGTGCTTTCCTGCAGGAACGACTCCCCAAGTATATGATACCCACGCATTTCATCCTGCTGCCACACCTCCCCAAAACGGTCAACCAAAAAGTCGATGTCTCCAAGCTACCCACCGCGCCGGAGGCTCATGATGCTTTGCGGACAGGGGAGACAACTTCTGAAGGCCGACTTGCAGATCGCTTAATCGCTGCCTGGAAGGAAGAGCTCGGCGTGGCCGAGTTGTCCCTTGACAACTCTTGTGAAGAACTGGGGGCCACTTCACTTCACATACCACGGTTAGCAGCGCGAGCAAGAGAAATATTGGGTCCTAGCGTTTCTCTGGCCGATGTATCCAAATCAATTCGATACCTCCTCTCCTGCCAAGCGGGTCGTTCTGCGGTAGCAAGAGAACAAGAACGGAAGCCAGCGCTGCTGCCGTGTGCACCCTCCCGCGACATTGCTGTCATCGGTATGGCCACCCAAGCACCGAAGGCCAAAGGCAAGGAGGAATTTTGGGGTAACCTCTTACACGGGAAGGAGTGCATCAGCATCTTCTCTGAGGAGCAATTATTGGCTGCTGGGGTCGCACCAGAGCTGGTGAATGATCCCAATTATGTGCCAGCCAGAGGCATACTCTCTCTTGAGAATTTGGACTCTTTCGATGGGGCGCTATTCCATATCTCGGCGGAAGAAGCCAAGCTCTTAAACCCGATCCAAAAGCTCTTCCTCATGACCGCATACGATGCGATGCTTGATGCCGGATATGCTGACGCACAATTCGGCACCCACAAGGTGGGGGTCTTCTATTCAGCCGCCAGACTCGAAGAACCTGTAGAAGACACACCATGCGAGGCAGAACACTTGAAGAACTTCCTCAAGTCTCTCGTTCGAGAACCATCTCTCATTGGACAACGTCTATGCTACGCATTTGACTTCCGCGGGCCTTGCTTGCACATCCAAACTGCCTGCTCTTCCTCCCTTGTGGCAGTGCACCAGGCATGTCGAGCCCTACGAGACGGACAGTGTGAGATCGCTCTGGCCGGGGGAGTGGATCTGCATGAGAACGTTGGGTCCAAGGGCTACCTTTTCTCTCCGAAGGGCATTCTTTCTGCAGATGGACATTGCAGACCGTTAGACAAAGACGCTACCGGTGGTGTTCCAAGCAGCGGCGCTGGCATCGTAGTCCTCAAGGCCTTGGAAGCCGCTCTGAGGGACGGGGATGCAATCTACGCTGTGATCAAGGGATCCGCAGTTTCTAATGATGGCTCCGAGAAGCTGCAGTTCATCGCTCCGGGCGAACTGGGACAAGTTCAGGCTATCAGCGAAGCCCTGCTAGATGCCGGAGCGACGGTCGCTGATATCGCCTTTGTGGAGCTCAACGGCAGCGGAAACCCTTATGGCGACGCCATGGAGCTTTGCGCCCTGCGAAAGGTGTTCGCTGACAGGGCCGCCACACCTGCTCCATGCTACTTGGGATCCCTGAAAGGTAATTACGGCCACCTCGGAGTGGCTTCTGGCATTGCAGGGTTGCTAAAGACCGCACTCGCCCTCTCGCTCGGGAGTATCCCTCCAACAATCAACCATACCGAGCCGAGAGAGGAGCTTACCGAATGCCCCTTCAAGGTGAACACCGAACCTACTCCATGGCCCGAAACTCCCAAAAAGATGGCCGGTGTGTCATCCTTTGGCGCGGGAGGGACGAATGTTCATGTGGTGCTAACACAAGCCCCAGAAGGTGCCGTCGTGCAGCGGAAGCAACAACAACCTCCCCTTTCAATGTCCGCAGCACTGGCTCAGTCTGAGTATATTTATGAATGAGGATCAGCCGGAGCTCTTACTAGCTTTGGTGGGAGGGGCAATAAAATCTCCTCATACAATTCCTTGAAGTTTGCAAAAAATATACATCGAGTGTATTCCTTAAAAAAAAAAAAAAAAAAAACAACGATGACGGGCGACAGACTTCCTTCGCTCCCTCCTCTCCATGAGGAAACCAGCGGAAAAGCAATTCATTGATTCGGGGTTGCGTGGCTTGAAAGGAGCGTGTCGCCAAAGTGTGGATACGCGATGGAGCTGGATCGACTTTCTGTGCCTGGTTTTGGAGGGAACTGAAATTATCAGTCAGCATGAGAAAGCTAGCTTGTCCATAGCAAATGGCAAGGCGCCGATCTTGCCCCCGGCCATCAGCGTGGCTAGGAACAACCTTTCCAGTGCAGTAAAGATGAATGCGCTGGGCATGGCGCATTTACAAAAGCGAAAGTTCTCCTCAGCATCATCACAGATGGTTGGGTTATCTACAACGCGTCTAACCAGGAGTCATGGATTGCAGGCTCACGTTGTGGTCGAACTCATGGTGAACGAGTCACGACCCAAGTGCAATTTAATGTGATTTGTAGTACTCGTGAACATTCCCACTAAAATAACAGTGATCTCTTCAATACATTTTTATTCCTTCTGTTACACACACACACACTACAGTCTACAGCTTCACTTCTCGTTCTACGCACTATTACCCGTCTACAACCAGAGCTAGGAAGAGGAAACAAACGATGCATGAAGAGATTTCACAGAAGACAAGGTGGACAGAGTACTGAGCATGCTCCGCCAGAGACGCACCACGTTGGTTGCTGATGGAGAAGTGATAATTCTCATTCATAAGAATGACGTGCAATCTCCTTCAGAATTGCAAAATAACTCCGGTAGATGACAGCAGCTCCAACGATCTTTTCAGGTGAAATACGCAATAGGGAGAAGGGGTTTCCCTACCGCTTTCAGAACTTCGGTTGACAAGCGCTGCAGGTTGCCGTGTGGACCGAGAGGCGCTGCGATGACGCAGTGATCTGGATCCGACTTAGAAGGGCCAAGAATCTTCAAAGTCTCGGTAGTCACAATGCCCTTCCTGTACATCGTCGATACGATCAGCTTGTGGTTCCAAGCAAATGGGCACATCAGGAATGGGTTGAAGGGGAGCGGCACTTTACACATGTCTACAAGACTGCCATCATTGCAAGTCGAGATGCTCAGAACACTTAATTCCCACAAGTGCATGCTGATCGTCCGGTTCTATCGCCCCACGAGCTTTTGCTCCAATTGTGGCTACCGACGAGGAACCAGCCGTGTGCTCGGTTGCAAGCGCAGTCTTCGGATTTCCATCCTCTGATTGTCATCTTGGAATGCCATTCCAGTCCATCATCTTCTTCTATGACATGCCATAGCGCGCCCCGTGTACGTAACAACTGCATTGTGTCCTGGCTCTGCAAAGTTGTTCTGCTATGAACCACAATCCGCAAGGAGGTATTTAGATCAACCCCCATAGCATGTGCCATATCTCGGTGCCATTCCGTTGGTGCACCGCCGATTGAGAACGCAGTCACAAAGACAGGAGAGAGTCCCAGAGGTGCCGCTGGAGTATTGTTTTCCAATGTCTGTCGGAGATAGGGCATTCCACACCGCAGTTGGCGATCTTTACCTCTTGGCTGATGTTGCGATGGTATGGTAGCAATTAGGTGCGTATTTTGGTCTAGGTTTGATATATCTAAGTGAAGAGAACCTAGCTACTTATTCCAGTCATCACACCCGAGGGCCTTAATAACATCCAAGAGACTGCCGAAGAAGGAAGATTGAGAATCCCTAAGTGGAAGCACATGCATATCCTCAACAGACTGCAGAGCAAAGTCCTGAGCCCAGAACACATCTGCCATAACGCCCCACTGACAATCCGCATCCAAGTTGAAGGAAGATATGATCACACGCAGCTTAGAGCGATATAACAACAGCATCAGCTTGATGTGCATGTTAGAGTACCCTGTATTCACAAGCGGCACATGCACTAGGGTGACCTGGCGCTTGCCCAGGCATTCACAGGTGGCTGAAGAGAGCTTGACGCTTCGCACTGAATAATGGTTGTGGGGTAGGTGCACTATGTCATCGTGCTTGTCGCGATATTCCTTGGTGCGGAACCGCTGCACGTCCATTACGTCCATACATTTCACACATAGGTCAATTCCGCAGTCCTCACAATGGAGATATTCCTCTCCCGTGTTAATGACTGCCTCACACAAATCACACAAGCGATCCTCATGCAAGGGATGAAAGCACCAAATCACTTCGCTCACCCCAGGCTTATTTGTGACATTGGTATAATCATTCTGTCCCACTACGACGGTTAGCCGGGTCTCCTTTAGGACATGGTCCAACAGAAACGCCTTGTTCCATACGAAGCTGGTGAGCAAGGCGTGTTGCAGTGTGTCATCGTGGTCACGCCCACCATTGTGTGGGAGAAGGTCCTCCAAACGCACCAGTGCGGGGCTGTTCTCCCCCCA
>Ga0209935_1005448_pt1 | contig 10819 bp, 16 predicted proteins | sample ThiBio_1000_plan_2_FD_183958 | JGI IMG/M metagenome (GOLD analysis project Ga0209935, IMG submission 183958) | Wastewater bioreactor microbial communities from Cape Town, South Africa - Thiocy_cont_1000_plan (SPAdes) | ecosystem: Engineered > Bioreactor > Thiocyanate-remediating >... | reverse complement strand
ACGTAGCATAGGCATCCCAGTCATCCTGGTCGAAGGGATCCTCGATACTGATGATCGGGAAGTCGCGGATGAAGCTCTGGTAGAGCTCGGAAAGCTGCGTCGGCTCCAAGAGCATCTCGGGGCGCTTGGGCTCCGACTTGAAGTCGAGATCGTACTTGCCGTCGCGGTAGAACTCCGACGCAGCGACATCCATGCCCAAGCGCACCTTGTCCGTGTAGCCAGCTGCCATCATCGCGGATCGCAATTTCCCGCGTGAGACGTCGTGCAAACAAGTGTATTCGTGCGTGTGCGCGTACCCTTGGCGATGGCGTGCTGGAGAAGCTCGAGGCCTTCCTGGCTGCTCTGAATGTTGGGCGCGAAGCCTCCCTCGTCACCGACCTGCAAGCGACATCAGTGAGTCGGCCGAGAGAGTGGGGGAGAGTGAGAGCGCGAGCGTGCGACGTACGTTGATGGCATCTTGGCCGTACTTGGCGGTGATCACGGACTTGAGGCTGTGGTAGACCTCGGCGCCCATGCGAAGAGCCTCCGAGAAGCTCGTAGCACCAACCGGCAGCAGCATGAACTCTTGCTACATTGCCAGCCACGCACCAATCGTCAACTCTCTCTATCTCTCTCTCTCTCTCTCTCTCTCTCTCTCTCTTTGTCGCGTCCATCTCGAACCACACTGGCGAGTAGTGTCGTTCGACGTACCATGGCAAGCTTGTTGCCAGCATGGCTTCCTCCGTTGATGACGTTGAACGCAGGCACCGGCATCACCCAGTTCTCGTCGTCGTGGCCGGCGAGCTGCGCGATATGGCTGTGGGTCGAACATTACAGGGCCAGGCACCATCGACGGTTCGTGCATCGTCGGTGTCGACAAGCGACCGAGTGAGGATTGGTGAGGGGCGCCCAGAGTGGTGGTGCCATGATCGAGGCTGCGCTCGCCACGTACCGGTAGAGCGGAATGCCCTTCTCGGCGGCACCGGCCTTGCAAACAGCCAGCGAGACACCGAGAATGGCGTTGGCTCCGAGCTTGGCTGTGTGAGTAACCGTCGACAGCGACACCTAGTGCGTGAGTCGTTGCGTCTCGCCACGATACGCGCGCGCGCGAGAGAGAGCAAGAGAGCACGGGCGAGCACTCTCCTCTCGGAGATTGGCGGCGATCGTGGAGGGCGCGGGCCGGTCGCAAGAATGCTCGTACCCTTGTTGTGCGTGCCATCGAGCTCGTTCATCAAGTTGTCGATCTCCTCCTGGTTGAGGACGTTGCGACCGATCAGCGCCGGCGCAATGATCTCCTTGACGTTCGAGACGGCCTTCGAGACGCCCTTGCCGAGGTAGCGGCTCTTGTCGCCGTCGCGCAGCTCGATCGCCTCGTAGATGCCGGTCGACGCACCGCTCGGCACCGCAGCACGGAACAAGCCCTTATCGGTCGTGAGGTCGACCTCAACCGTGGGATTACCACGGCTATCAAAGATCTGGCGCGCGTGAATCGACTTGATCGACATGGTGGTGGCGGTGCTGCTGTTGCTGCTGAGGCGAAGGAGGCGGAGAGCGAGTGGGCGGCAGAAACACGCGAAACTTCGACGAGATCGGTGAATTTTGCGTCAAAATACAATGGCGAGCTCTAATCCAATAGCGAGCTTTTGACTCTTCTCGTTCATTCGTCTCTCTCGATCGATCGATCCAATCACTGCCTGTCCCACACAAACAAGCGATCTGGTTAGGATAGGAGAGGATAGGATAGGATAGGCGGCTGCACCTTGATCTACGCTACGTGTTCCATGCAAGCTCCTTCGGCTCCTGCTCCGACCGCCACGTCGGCCGGACCAGCCACCACAGCGTGGTTCGATTCGTTGTTGCCGTCCTTGTCGTCGATCTCGGCGCGCCCAGGCTCGGGCTTCCGCTATCCAGGCCAAGAGGCGAGCGCGCCCTCGACACGCGATCCCCTCAGCAAGGTCGAGCTTCGTATTCAATGCAGGTACGACTAGGCTGCCAAGTCGCGCCCACCCCAACCTCAGGCCTGACAACGACGACGACGACGACTCTCTTGCTCGCTGTCACTGCGCCAGGAACCTCGCCGACCTCGACTTGCTCTCCAAGTCCGATCCGCAAGTCTACGTCTTTCTCCAGGATGTGTCGAACCGCAAGTTCTATCAAATTGGCAAGACCGAGGTCATCGAGTACGCGCGACCCTTGCCTCGCCTATCGACTCCTATCAATGTCGCTCACCGACGTCGTGTCGTCGCTCCAGTAATGAGCTCAATCCATCCTTCACGACCCCGATCGTGATCGACTATTACTTTGAGATGCCGCAACTGCTGCGATTCGTGGTGGTCGATATCGACAAGCCCGGGGCTCCACTGACCGAGCAAGACTTGATCGGCCAAATCATATCCTCCTCCATCGCCATCGCACACGTCACGCTCGTCTCACGTCACGCGCGCGCGCTCTGTCTCTCTTGGTGGCTCGTAATGTGCCTTGACTCTGCCTCTGGCTTGCTTTTCATTACGAAGTGGCGCTCAGTGACATTGTCGGAGCACCTGGATCTGCGTTCAGCCGCAAGCTCACGTACGACGCGAGTGAAAGCGATGGTTTCGATGTGGAGTCACTCCGTCACTCACGTTGCCCGCTCGATAGGCGCCCTGACCGTCCTCACGAGAATCGTGGCGTGATCACGATTTATTCTGAGGAGCTGCGAGACATGCGAATGGCAGTGCACTTGAAGCTCTCGGCGCAGCGTCTCGACAAGATGCAGTTCTTCGGCAAGGCCGATCCGTTCATTCGCGTCTCGCGCGTTCGTGCCGGCGACAATCGCCTTCTCGTGTACAAGGTACCAGAAAACTCGTTCTCAAGACCATTCTCAAGATGCTATTGCTCTCGTTCACTCACCATCATCGCGACACACATATACACAGAGCGAGGTGATCAAGGGAACGCTCAATCCCGAGTGGAAGCCATTCAAGCTCGCACTCCACACTCTGTGCTCGGGAGACATGGACCAGAAGCTGGTGATCGAGTGCTTGCATTGGAACCGCAACAACGGCGAATTGATCGGCTACGTGCAAACGACCTTGCGAGAGATCTTGCAACGACATGATCAAGGCGTACCGTTGGACCTCATCAACCCGTCAAAGAAGCTCCAGAAGAAGGGCTATCAAAACTCGGGTACTCTGCAGATTGACCAAGCTCTCACGATCGAAGAACCAAGGTATTGTATGCGCTCTCTCTCGCTCCATTCGACTCTCCACTGACTCATGTATCCCTTTCAAGCTTTATCGATTACCTTCGAGGCGGCTGTGAAATCAACTTGATGGTGGGTATTGATTTCACGCGATCCAATGGGCAACCCAAGTTCTCGACCTCGCTACATTACAACAATCCAGCAGCTCCGAATGCTGTACGTGAGCATCTCTCATCTCATCTCACATCATCTCTCTCTATTCTCATTTGCTTGCCTATGTTATTTCAGTACGCCAAAGCCATTCGCGCCGTGGGCGATATTCTCTGCCATTACGACTCTGACAAGCGATTTCCCGTACGTACTCCATATCGTCGATCGTGGCTTCTCGTTATTTAGTACTCAACATCCAAGCACTCCTCAGGTTTACGGCTTTGGCGCCAAGCTTCCTGGAGAAGAGAAGGCATCTCATTGCTTCCCACTGACATTCGCTCCCAATGTACGCGCAGTCTCTCGCGGTCGCTCTCTCTCTCTCTCTCTCTCGCTCTGAATCTGACACGTAATGATAGCCCGAAGTCGAAGGAATCGACGGCATTCTGGAGGTGTACCAACGTGCACTTGGAGTCGTCGACCTGTGGGGACCAACGAACTTTGCACCGGTACCGTGTTCAGTCGTCGGTCGTCGGTCGTCGGTCGTAGATCTTCATGTTGTGGTCGCTCTTGCTCACCGTGTTGACGGGTTGAGTAGCTCATCAACACGGCGGCATCGATCGTCGGCAACGATGTGTCGCAAGAACACCAGCGATACCTGATACTGCTCATCATCACCGACGGCGAGATCTCAGGTCTGCTGCATTTCGATGACATACATACATACATATGGTGGTGGCGCAGTTTCAATGATGGATGCCTAACGCGCGCCCGCCCGCCCGCATGTGATTGGTGGTGTGACACACGACAGACCTGCCTGACACGATCGATGCCGTAATCAAAGCCTCTTCGTTCCCCTTGTCGATCGTGATCGTTGGCGTTGGAAATGCCGACTTTACCAACATGAAGGTGCTCGATGGCGATGATGCTCTCCTGAAGAACGCGAATGGCGTCGCGAAGCGCGACATTGTGCAATTCGGTACGCCAACCGCATCGTTGGGCTGCAATCAAGTGCCACGACTCACGCATGATCGACTTTCGCGCTCTCTCTCTCTCGCTCGCTCGCTCGCTCAGTGGCGATGCGTGACTTTGAGAACGCGCACTACTCGCGAATCGCTGAAGAGACACTGGCCGAGATTCCACAGCAGTTCTTAAGCTACATGGAGTCGAGAGCCATCCGACCGCAAGCTGCACGACCGGCACTCCCATATTTTGTACGCGGCACCATTACGCCTTCTCCTTGGCACTCTCGATATGCTGAGCGTGTGAGAGTGCGGGTTTATGGGTGAGAGACGCTGACCCTGAAGAATAATAGCCCAGCGGGCTCGTTGTTGGTCGTGATGCACATGCACCTGCACCTGCACCTGCAGCAGCCGACGAGGCGATTACCACGAGCACGAGCACGAGCACGAGCACGAGCACGAGCACGAGCACGAGCACGAGCACGAGCACGAGCACGAGCACGAGCACGACAACCCCTTCGTCACATATGGGCATTGGTTTGGAACTTCCGGGCCTCATAGCCGCAACGCACCGCCAAGCTCCTCCTGCACGACCAGACTCCGCTCTACCACCACCGAGCTCGGACACGCCTACCGCACCACCGACGAATGCGGTACCTCCCACTGACTCGAATGTATCCGCGAGTCACGGCGCTCTTCCACCGTTTGGAAGCATGCCACCGGGATACGGCAGTATGATGATGCCGCCGCCGTATGGCAATATGATGATGATGATGCCACCGCCGTACGGCATGCCGCCGTCTGCCGCCGGCTACCCGACGCCACCGAGCACCGGCAAGCCTGAGGGAGAGCAAGGCGCATCATCGTCATCGCCATCCACCACGCAACAACAGCCGCCGATGATGCCATTCGGCTATGGTGGTGGTATGATGATGCCGCCTCCAGGCTACGGCATGATGCCACCTCCGGGATTCGGCATGCCGATGCCGACCAAGCCAGGCGAAGAGGGTGCCGGCAAGCCCGGTACTACCGGCGAACAACAGCCGCCGATGATGCCATTCGGCTATGGCGGTGGTATGATGATGCCGCCTCCAGGCTACGGCATGATGCCACCTCCGGGATTCGGCATGCCGATGCCGACCAAGCCAGGCGAAGAGGGTGCCGGCAAGCCCAGCACTACCGGCGAACAACAACCCCAACAACAGCCGCCGATGATGCCATTCGGCTACGGAGGCGGTATGATGATGCCGCCTCCAGGCTACGGCATGATGCCGCCGCCTCCAGGCTATGGCATGATGCCGCCACCATCACCATCGGCTGCATCAGGAACCAAGCCAGGCGAAGAGGGTGCCGGCAAGCCCAGCACTACTGGCGAACAACAACAACAACCACCGCCACAACAACAACCACCGATGATGCCATTCGGCTATGGTGGCGGTATGATGATGCCGCCTCCAGGCTACGGCATGATGCCGCCGCCATCAGCAGGAGCAACAACTCAACCGGGTGCGGAAGGCGGCAGTCCATCACAACCACAACAACCACCGATGATGCCGTTCGGCTATGGAGGCGGTATGATGATGCCGCCTCCAGGCTATGGCATGATGCCGCCGCCACCGGGCTTCGGACCTGCATCGCCACAAGCATACGGCACTGCCACTCAACCGTCCACTCAGCCGCAGGCCACCACGCCGCCATCGCAGTAGTACCACCCAATAATCGCAGCGGCCACCAGATGTTGGTTGGTACAGCACGTTTGAAATCGCTCTCGATCGATCGATCTCTCTCGATCGATCTGTCTCTCTCTCTCCCTCTCTCCTGTAATAATATTGTCGCCCGCTGCCACACACGGTTGAATGCTCGAAGCGGCTCGTGGAACTCGCGCGCTGCTCGGTGTGTTGGTAGGGAACTTTTCGTTTTCGATTTTCGGTCCGAGCGAGAGAGAGGGACACGCAACCCATCGCCAACACGCGACTTTTCTCTGGGCAGCCATCGGGCGCTACTCTCGCTGTCTCTCAGCCGCTCCTGGTGCCAATCCTCCTCCCTTCGCACACGCACGCACGCACTCGCGCTACAGCTTGGCGCGCGCGTGTTTGCGGACCTTCTGCTCGTGTCTGATAGAGAGCCCTACACGCCGCGCCACCATGACTGACGGTGCCGTGCATACGCCCGATGCCGGCGCGATGTTGGCCACAACGGGAACGGACGACGCACAGCTCTCAGCCACAACAACTACATCGACTACTGCTGCGACTACAACTGTCACGACGCCTACAGTTCGCCGATCGCAACGAGCTGCCTCAGCCGCTGCCGTCGCGGCTCTCGCTGCCGCCGTGGCCGCATTGCAAGACGAGCCCGCATCGACGAGCAAGAGCACCTCGCGTACTAACCGTACCAAGATGGCAGCAGCCTCCGCCAGCCGCAACCCCAGCAACCGCGACAACGCCGCCACCGCCAAGCAGCGACCGCAGCCACGAGCGCCACGCAGCGCGGCGAGTGCGCGCACACACGACGACTCCGACTCCGACTCGATGATGGTCGTTGATGCACCGCCACCTCTTCGTCGAGGCTCGGTGTCATCGTCGTTCGCCACATCGGCCACGCCAGACGGAGGTGGCACCTACATGCCTTACCGTGCGCCGTCATCGACGCGCTCGTCGTCGTCGTCGTCTTCGTCGTCGTCGTCTAGCTCGGGGCCTTCGTCACCCAAGACGGCGGCAGCAGCGGCGGCAGCCAGGCGCTACACGTTCGTCGATTGCCACCCGATGCGCGTCGCCAGGGACCGCTACCAGCGTAGGGACTCGATGCCACCCGGTATCGCGCAGCTGCAGGTGCTACAGCAGCAACAGCAGCAACAACAGCCCGCATCACCGGCACCGTCCTTGCGGCACAGCATGAGTGATGCTGCCACGAGCGAATCGCCTTCGTTTGCGGGGTATGCCATACCGCTATCGGCTGCGGCATACATGCAGCAACAGCAGCAACAGCACCAACAATACCTCCACCAACCCTCATCGCCAGCGCCGTATGCCTCACCGTACGACGCGAACTACCTTCGACAATCGCCGATTCCTGCGTATGCGTACGCTGCCAGCGCCTACAGCCAACCTCACCTGGGCTACGCTGCCATGCATCACGCCATGTACCACCATCATCATCCTCATCCCCAACACCATGCGTCTCATCCGAACCAAGCTCCTGTCGCCGATGCGTCTCCTTCAGCGACTGCGATATCGCCCTCGCCGTCGTACTACGCCCCGGGCCTGTACCACTACACATCGCCACCGGCCTCTGCCGGCACCACCGCGCCGCCTGGTCCTTATGCACCTTATCTGCCATCGCCCAGCGACCCATCGATGCATCCTGGCGCCGCAGCAGCGAGTTCGTATCCACCGATGCGTGCTTTCATCGAATCGTATCCAACAATGCAACAGCAACAACAACCACCACCACCACCACCACTCGATGCCACCAGTACCGTCGATTCGATGCACCACTACGATGCCGTGCCGGTGTACGACACCAGCCAACAACAACAGCAACAGCAACTACAACCACAAGCACCGACCCACTACGCGTATCCCACGGGCTCTTCAGCTCATGGTGGCATAGATGAGATGGTGTACTACCACGCGGACCACGTGTCATACGACCACGCCTCCTCGCAAGGCGGTGTGCCGGTGGCTTCTACTTCCTCTGAACCGACGCTCGATTTGAACTCTGCCGGCGGCGTCGTCTCCTCTTCTTCCTCCTCCTCTGCACTTGCTCCCGCCGCCTCAACAACTTCCGCCACGAGCACGACATCGTCCTCCTCTTCCTCCTCTTCCTCCTCGTCAGGCGTAGCGAGCAGCACGCAAGCGCCATACGTACCCTCCAGCGACCACTATTCCAGTAGCAGTTCCAGCTCCTCGCCACAGCGCCAACCGCCGCCACCGTTACCAGCGTCACTACAACCGCAACAGCAACGCGGCGGTGCGGCTGCTTCTTCCAAAGCGAACGCTGCTCAACCGCCAAGTACTGCGCAGCGTACCGTGGCGCCGTCCAAGCACACTGCTCGACGTGCTCGTGCTTCATCAACAACAGCAACGGCCCGCTCGTCGCAACAACAACAACAACAACAACAACAACAACAACCACCACCACCAGAACAGTCACCGATCCGCTCTTCCAGCCAGGCTCTCGGTAGTAAGCAGCGCCAGCCAAAGCGCAATGGCCCCAAGCCATCAAGCAAGGCCTCAGCAGCCGAGCAAGCTCTCGAACGCCAGCTGGTCACCAACGACGAGGATGACGAGGATGATGACGGTGATGATGACGACGAAGCTGGCAGTACCGGCCAAGCGAGCAGTCTCGATGGTCAAGCGGGAGCGTTGATCGTACATCCGCTGGGGCGCGCTCACTCGCTCGACGGCGGCTTTGCCGACGGCTACGAGTCGACAGCGCTGGTCGAAGCGCAGTGTGCATGGAAGTTCGTCGAGATCACGCCGTATTTGAACCAGCCACAAGTGTCGGCAGCCAAGAGGATCGGCATCCCGACGTCGACCTTGAGCAAGCGCTGGAAGGAGGCCGTGCGCGATCGCAAGTGGCCGTACCGCTCGGTGCGCAAGCTCGACAAGGAGATCAACACGCTGCTGCACAATCACAACCTCAGCAACGTGCTGCCGCCTGACGTCGAGCGAGCCCTGGGCGTTCTCTTGCGCCGCCGACAAGACGAGCTCCGACCGGTAGTGATCCGACTGTAGAGGCGCGAGAATGCGAGAAGGCGAGAGAGAGAGAGAGAGTGTATGTATGTGTGACCTATCCTATTATGTACGACTATGCCTGCAATCTGAATCTCTCCATCTCTCTCCATCTCTCTCCATCGCTATTTGTGTATATCCATCGTATCCAGCCATCTGTATCTGCCATCAACTGTATCTTCTATTCTGAGCGAGAGAAATGAACGAATGTGGCTTCATTGATGTGTGCATGAACTACAACCACAACGGGTTGCCGACCGCCAAAACTCTTGTTGAGGCAACGAAAAACAAAGTACACTATGCTACAGGCCAGCTGCGAGCGTGGTGCGTAAGAGCCTCACATGTAGTTCCAGCGAGCAGTCTTGCGATACATGGCCAAGATCCGATTGCAGGTTCGGCGCACTTTCAGATCCGGGTCGCCGACGAGATTCGAAATGGCCGCGATCACCTGGTCCTCGCGCGCTCGCGTGCTGCCGTCGCACAGGTTGTGGAGCGCCTGGAATCGCACGCCGGCATCAGGATCGGTCGTCATGGCGCAAATGCGCTGCCAGAACTCATCGACGTCGGCCTTGACGTGGCATGGGCACAGCTCCTTGAGCGCCTGCTGTCGGCGGCGAGGGTCGGGGTCTCGGGTCTCGTCCAGGAAGGTGGCCAGCAGTTGCTGATACGACGGCTCATGCTCCACACCTCGGACGGTGGAGAGCGCGAGCGGATTCGAGCGGCCGTGCCGCACCCACAGCGCCCGGAGCTCGAAATTCAGGTCGTCGCCATTGAACGGAAGCGGCGTGTCGCGAGCGAGCAGCGGCTCAATGGCCTCCATGACCGACGCCTCAAAGTCGACGAACGAGGTCGACGAGTCTTGCGCGAGTTGTGAAATGAACGCCTCGAGCCAGTCGTTGTGCTCGAACAACGGAGCCATGATCGGTAGCGGAGCAATGTACAGCACTTCGGAGGCGCGGTCAGTCGAGTTGGAGTCGGTGATTGTTGTCATTTTGACGATGATGGGGAGTGAGCGATTAAGTCGGAGAATACCAAATGCGATACAAGAGAGGGAAGGAAGGCGATGGCAGGAAGGCGTTGGTTGAGAGAGAGAGGCGCTGCAGCGAGCCTCTTGAATGCACCTCGACCCGGAAGGCCGGTTGGGACAACCTCAAGTTTTTCGGCGCTGTCAGCCCAGCACTGTTCTTACCCGCTTCCTCATTCACTCCGCTCACTCACTTCGTTCCCTCTCTCTCTCTGCTATGGGCTCCGAGGTGCCTCTCCAGCCTCCTGGTTCATGCGGCTCCTACAACAAACAAGTACGTCGCCTGCTGGGGCCTCTTTGGAGCAGAACTCGTCGGTGAACCGATTTCTCGTTCGAGGCGTAGAAGCGTCGCTACTGTCGCATGGGCCCAGTGGTTGATGGCTTTTGTCCGACGCACACACCGCGCGCCTTGAGCCCCTCGGATGAGCGCCTTCCGTGCCCGCTCGATCCCTCGCAGTACGTGGCACGCTGCAGTGCAAACAGCAAACCATTTAGTGATGCTCTCGCGCAGCACGGTGTTTCGTCGGCGTCTCGAGAGCCATCTCGTCAAGTGCAACAAGCTCAAGCTCCAACGTGAGCTGGAACAGCAGCCATACTACTCTCGAGGCATCAACGTTGCTAATGCACTCGCTTGCGAGATGGACGTCGATGATTCCAGCACCGTCGTCGATACGGCCGGCGCGACTCCTGAGGAGGAGCGTCGACTCTCGCGCGAGCAGCTCGATGCGATCGTGGCTCTCGTACGAGCTGCGAGCGCAGCAACGAGATGGAGCCTCGCTCCCGAGTTCTT
>Ga0209935_1005447_pt1 | contig 10822 bp, 11 predicted proteins | sample ThiBio_1000_plan_2_FD_183958 | JGI IMG/M metagenome (GOLD analysis project Ga0209935, IMG submission 183958) | Wastewater bioreactor microbial communities from Cape Town, South Africa - Thiocy_cont_1000_plan (SPAdes) | ecosystem: Engineered > Bioreactor > Thiocyanate-remediating >... | reverse complement strand
AATGCTAAAAGGTAAACTTTTTCTTCATATTTCGCAAAACAAAAAGTATTTTAAAAAACAATCCGTGTATTTTGTCTTCTCGTGTCATTCTTTATCCACTTTTTCTATATGAGTGAAAACAATGAAATCATCTCAACTCAATCTATCTTATTCTTGTGAAATATTTGTAAGTTTAACTTCATAATATTGTAAAAAGGAATGTATATACAATTAGAATTCGAATATCTTCAATCGATATATTCCGAATTATTAGTCTGCTTATCCTTAATATTCAATAGGAAACAATTCAACATCGATACATTTCGAAAAATAATTGAAACAAAACGAGTCTGACTGATATTGACATAATACTATAGTTACTTCGAGCAATTTTTAAAAAAAGTAAAATAGCATTCGGAGAAAATATCGATTGATTATACGAGAAATCTGAAAGAGATAAATTTTAACTAAATGAAATTTTTATTCAGAAACAAAAGAAAAACAATCGTTGAGATTGATTCTACTGTTTAGTGGTTGTAATCTTTTCTGTCAGACGTATGCTGATTATTAATGATTTAATTCGGGAAATATTATTTCAATTCAATTGAGAGGATACACGTTCAATGTCTGCTTACTCGTGGAAAAGAAAGAATTTATCGAAATAAAATATCAATGATATTTAATGACGTGACAAAACCAATTTGTTTTTTTGAAGAAAAAATAAACATCAATTCATTTTTTAGAAAATCTTTACGAAAGTACAAACAGGTAGCAAATCACTTTATATATCGATCATATGTTTTGTTTTTCTCTTCACCTGCCTATCTCATTTGAAGGGTGAGATAAATACCAAATAAAAATAAAGATTCTTCTAGTAGATCGAATCAAATTCTTAGAACTTTCGACATGTCAAAATTGAATTTTGTTGAAATGCCTGTAGAAATCAATGAGGATTGTGAAACAAAAAATTTAATTCGAAGTAAATAGGAATTACTCTGATAATCTGTTTTAAACGAATGAATAATATTGAACTCGAGTCAATCGATTTGTTCAAGATTGAGAAGAAAAAAAAATCGTGAATTAAGTCTGTGACTTTCATTTGATATCGATCTATTTACGACTGAGTTCTTCGATTTGAAAGTGTTGACAATCTTTTATTGGATGACATCGGATTTGAGAGAAAAATCATGAGAATTTACATAGAAGACACGTTTGTTGATCGATGTTATTTATCTTTTTATTGACAAAAACATGTCGACAAGAAAAAAGATATTTTCATTTGAAATGTTTCTTCGGATTTGGATTGGTTTGTTCATGCATCAACAATATTTTACTTTTGCAATTGTTTCATTTAATCAACCGAGATTTCGAATCAATGCAACTTGGAATTCAAGCGCAACGACTTTTGCCAATCAAAGTTTTGTGGGCACACTACCGCGTGGTATCTTTGTCAATATTTAAACAGTTCAATTTACTTACCCAATCGACAAACTGGTCAAATTTATCAGATCCATTATCACTATTTGTAACCACGAATGGTGATATTTATGTTGATAATGGATATCGGTTATGAATATTACATCACGATGTTTTGCTCTTTTCGTCGATATTTATGAGAATTTATATTGTTCACTGTTGAATAATCATCGAGTTGATAAAAAATGGTCGAATTCAATTATTTCGATTGAATCAACGAAATGGATCAACAAAACTAACAATCAAACTTATTTATCCAACAGGGATTGTTCTCGATGGTGATCAATATCTTTTTATTGTTGATGCAAACAATGATCGAATAATTGGTTCCGATGAAAATGGTTTTCGTTGTATTTTTGGATGTTTTGGTGGAGATTCAACAAACGATAAGTTATCTGCTCCTGTTGGTATGTCATTTGATAGTTATGGAAATATTTATGTCACCGATCAAAGAAATCTGATCGTAAGTATGAAAATTGTTCGATTTTCTCGAAATCAACGGCCAAAATCGCATTTTTTACTTTTGACTAATCATTGTTTCGCATGAGTTTTCTCTCCATTTAACAGAGAAATCGATCCATGTTAATCAGAGATCGTAGATAAGAAGAGAGAAATGAATCCTTGGTTCCATGCGAAAGGAAATCTGGTTACTCTCATATGAAGGTGAATAGAAATTTGTAGAAAAATCAATTAAGGGGAAATAAATCAATTGTAAAAAAAAATTTCATTGTTATAGAAAAGTGTGGTGCTTGCGGTGTTGATGGGTCTATTTTTTTAATTTTGACATATTCTTAATCATTTTCATTTTAACAGCTTGAGGACTAGATTTCTCACTTTAGTTTTACTCTCAAGTTAAAGTTGATTGTTGCGTATGACTAAATGGTAATAGTCTTTTAAGATGTTGAACGATATGTTCTTGTTGATTAAAGATTTGAATTGTAGAATTGTTACGAACAAATGAGTTCGTCGGTTGAGTAGACAAATGAATTCATTGAGAATCAAATAAAAGCTACCATGTTCTCGATTTTTCATTTTACGCCTTTAGTTTCACCGATTTGTCTAGAATTTCGTTAGAAAATCTCATAATAGGGTTAGTTTTTATCAAAAAAAAATGGTTTACAATGTTTGAAAACTTGTTCTCTAAAATTCATCGTCGTAGGTTCAAAGACAAACGAATCAGTATTTTTTCTAGCGGCATCTTTAATTAATTTCAATATCAAAAACTAAGCAAATTTGGGCGATGTGGCTTCAGCACGCTTACAAATATAAGGAGACCCGATTTTGACTCGAATTCTGACTTCGACCGGTTTGTGTAACATGGGAAATCAATTGAATTTGTTAGAATTTCTCTGATTTTCAAATTTGTCGCAAAATCCAATTCACCATTAGCTCGTTACTCTTTAAGAAATGCAAATCGTTTTTCAATGAGAAATTGTTAAACTTCAACGAGAAACACTTCATCTATTTTTCTTTCTCGCTCTTTGACACTTTCGTATAATCAACCAAGATTTTGTCTAAACACAATTTGGAATTCAATTGCAACGTCTTTTGCCGATCAAAGTTTTTTGGGCACTGATCCGCATGGTATCTTTGTCAATTCAAACAGTTCAATTTACATACCCAATCGACAAACTGGCCAAATTTATATTTGGCTAAATGAAAATCATCTTAATCCAACAAAAACTATCGAGGGTAATTTATCAGATCCATTTTCATTATTTGTAACAACGAATGGTGATATTTATGTTGACAATGGACAATACAATGGTCGTGTTGATAAATGGATTGTAGAAAATGAAACATGGATATCGGTTATGAATGCTACATCACCATGTTTTGGTCTTTTCATCGATATTTATGAGAATTTATATTGTTCAATGTTTTATAATCATCGAGTTGATAAAAAATGGTCGAATGGCACAACAACAATCGTTGCTGGAACAGGTGTTCGAGGATCTGAATCGGATATGCTTACGACTCCTTGGGGAATATTCGTTGATATTAATTTAGATTTATATGTTGCAGATTGGGGAAATGATCGAAAAATTCAATTATTTCGATTGAATCAACGAAATGGAATAACTGTTGCATGTTCTGGTTACGGTTCAACAAACGATAAATTATCTTTTCCTCAAACAATGTCATTTGATAGCTATGGAAATATTTATGTCACCGATTGCAATAATAATTGAGTACAAAAAATCGTGAAAAATCAAGTTTGCAGTAAGTTTTTTTTTTCTTTTAATTTGAAATAAAAACTGTTATCTTCGAATTTCCACCTTGAGGGTGAATTGAATTATTTAAAAAAAAAAGAAACATCAATCGAATTCAATTGATTTTTCAGAAAATCGATTAGATTGTAATTTTTTAATAATAAATTTAATTCCTTTATCAACAATCAAAAAATGGTCGATTCAAAACTCAACAAACGAGAATTTCTCTGAAATAGAATTTGATAAAAAGATTATGACAAGTCGACGTGAATTGTATATCCAAATTTAACAAATAGTTCATCAGTTTATGTTGAAATCAGTCCATCAGGTGTGACAGTAAATCTCGTTCCATTGGGAACATCAGTTGTCACCAGTGGTGATCAACAGAATTTAATTTTAAATCCAGGAAATTATTCAAAAGATCCCGACGGATTTGAATTTAATTCTTCGGATTGGAAATACGAATATTTTTGTCGAATTTATTCGTCAGTTGATCAATTGGTTGAAATCAATAGTTTCTTTCAATCGAATCAATTTGAATACAATAAAAATCAATCTTCATTGACAATCTTTGCCAATGATCGCCATTGAGTAACTCACAGAGATTGTTTTGAGATTGAAAAAATTGATGTGTCTGTATTTAAAGATGTGTAATCAAATCTCTTTTGTTCTGCTTTTGTATCAACGAATGTCCGAAAGAGAAAAAACTCATTTGGAATATTTATTTCGGTCGAATAAATTCAACACAAAACTTTACTAAATGGATTTTATTTGATCAAATGACGAATTTTGAAAATATTTGTTCGTTTTCGAAATGAAACTCATTGGAAATTCGAAGTTATTTATCAATTCGAAGGAATCAACAGTTCATCATTTGAAGTTCAATTACCAATCGGAAATTGTCTTGATCTTTTCGTTGAAATTCGTGATTATTTAGATGGAATTACTCGATTCAATCTTTCTTCAATTACTGTTACTAAAGAAGCATTTTCTGGTTTATTATCTTCAAATCTAAATCAAAATGAAATTAGTCAAACCATAAGTTTAATTACTGAAGAATTTAATGAAAAAGAAAGTCAAACGATTGACAAAGCCATTTCAAATGGAATTCCATTGACAACTATTTCAGTTTCGTCATTATTCAGTCAAGTCAATCTGCTCGTTTCGAATTTCTCAAAGAAATCAACGAACAAGCCAATCGTCGTGAAGATCTCATCAAATCTCTCTCACTTGTTCAACTAACAAATTCAACAAATTAATTACAAATTTGGCTGCAAAAAATGCCGTTCGAAGATGTTCAAATGATTGTCATTCAACTTCTTCAATATGCTTCGAATCTTTTAACAGTTGTCAATGGGCCTTTACAAAAACGAATTGAAATTCTCGAGAAAGATTCTCAAAAGAAATTAGCTGATTCACTCAATGAGAAACTAAATCAAATAATTTTCATCTTAACTTCTTCATGAAATTTACGTTTAAATCTCGGACAAAATTATTCAATTGAAACACCTCAAGTTTTTCTCTCTTTTGAATCGAATGAATTTATCATCGAATTTAAACCAGAATCAAATTGTTTCATTTCGAGTTCGTTTCTCTCTCTTTTTGTTTTTTTAAATTCCGTTGGCTATTTACGGTAGATCTCTAATCGAAAGCAATACAAATCTTTCTCGATCTTTATCAATTTCAATTCTCGATGAAAATGGAAATGAAATCCCGTTTGAAACAACCTCTTTAAATCCAATAGAATTTTTCATTCCTCGAATGATTTTAACCAATGAAACCTTTAATTTTGTGAATCTGACAACTGATCTCCCCAATTTCTCCTATCGATTCGTTTATAAATTCGATAAGCAATCGAGTTTTACTAATTCAATTGAAGTCAACAATCAAAGTTATTTTACTTTTATGATTGATAATCAACAAACAGTTGGTCATCGAACTCTAATCTTGAGGTTTAGAAGAAGGCGAGAATCAAGAATATGAATATCGAGTTTATTCGTCAGGTTGTTATTATTTGAATAAAGAAAACGAATCTTTCTCTCGACGAATTCTTTGTAATTTGTGAATCGAATCGTTGTTTTTTTATTTGATTATTACATAAATTGAGGATATTCCATTAGTGAATATGATAGATGCATCATTCAAATCGAAAAACTCTCTCACTGTGAACGTTAAGTCAAAATTAAGTAAATAGAACTCAAATTGTTACCAAGAACGTCATGAAAAAAAAACGAACTTCTTCTTTTGTCATAAAGTCAAGTCAATTTCATGATTTTAAAAAACTCTAAAAAATAAATATTTATAATTGAGTTCAATTTAAGCAATGAGTTTGGTCATGATTTGTCCTATTTCCAACTCGTAATTTATAATTTGAACTAAAATTAACTCTTTGATTGGTAATTGGTGGATTCAGTTGAGAGTTATTATTTGAACAATACGAAACCATTTCAGAGGAATTTAATTCTCGTAAACCGAAAACTAAAGATTGATGATTTCGAGTTTGTTGATTATCAATGAAAAACGAATGAAAATTCGAAGGACATTGATCGAATTTATAAATTAATAAATAACCAACTGACGAATTCAATGATTCAATTTCGATGTGAACTGAAATCGAAAAGTGAAAAAGAAATCGAACGAGAAACATTTGTATTTACTGAATTAGAAAATGAAGTTAAAGGTTCAACTTTCGATTGAAGAGAATCGAATAGCTCCATTGGCAAATGTTTGATTCGAAAGAGATTCAATTATTTCACTTTGTAAACTCATCAAAACTTCGGAAGTATTGACAATCGACTGTTGACCAACATTTAAATGAATATTTAAAATTGAATTCAAACGAGAAATTATTTCTTTGACTTGATTTTGAATTTGATTTGCTAATTCTTTTTGTTGATAAAGATTTTTCTCGTTTTTATTTAAAAGATTGATTTTCATCCATTCAGATTCTAAATCTAGAATCGTCGTTCTTTGTTGTAAAGGACCATTGACAGCTGATAAAAGATTTGAAGCACATTGAAACAGTTGAGAAATTTTCATCGAAATCGATTGTAAAGCTAAAGTTAATTGAAAACATCGATCAGCTGCAACTGAAATCGTGTTTCGAGTTAATTGATTTGTTGATTTACTCAGTTGAACTAATGATGAAGATTGAGAATTTAATTCTTTTTCGAATTCAATAAGAGCTGATTCATTCAATGAACTATTCGTTGGTTGATTTTGAGTTGTTAAAGATGAAATTGAAATAGTTGAAAGAGGAATTCCATTTGAAACAGCATTTTGATTTCCGGTTGAAAGTAAATTCGTATTCAATTGAGAATCTGTTCTAACTGAGTGTTGATGAAAGATTAAATTTAGTTAAACAATTTAATTGATCTCGAATTTCAACAACTAAATTTTGATTTTCTCCTGAAGGTAAATAAACTTGAAAAAGCGATCATCAATTGATTTGTAAAAGAATAAAGAGAATAATCTTTAATTCCATCTTCATCAAACTTCAGGAGGTTGATTGATCACAAATTGCAAAGCACTTGTTACTTGTTTCATTTCGAAATGAATAAACAACTTCGAATTTCCAAAATTGAACTGTAGGATTTTGAAGAAATAGTTTTGAGTTTGATTAAATAAAATCCAAAGAGAAGAATTCGCTTGTCCAGAATAAACATTCCAAGTGATTTTTTGAATCGAAGAACAATTTCCGAGACAAAGAGAAAAAAGAGCAACTTGAGTTGTTGGATTTACGAATTGATATTCGAGATTCGGTGAAGGAAGATTTTGAGTCTGAACAAGAATATAACCCGTCGATTGTTGAGATGGATTTTCGATATTTGTCATTTGAACCATAAATTGATGAGTTCGATTCGGTTGAAGTGATTTAGAAAGGGGATTGTCAATGAAGAATTATCAAATCGAAACCCTGTTCGATTTGTTAAACATGAAGGATTTGAAGAACCATTTGTTCGATCGTCAATCGTTAATAAATAACCATATAAATTTGGGAAATTAAATGTTGGATAAATTCGACAATAATACTTGTAAATCCATTTCTATTTTTCAATTAAAATCGGAATTAATTTCAATTGTTTGAATGTTTCACTTACATCTTTATCAAAAGTATTTTCATCGAGATCAATCGAATAAGTTCCTGAATCTAATTTCAAATCTTGTTCGAATCCACTTGTGATCATTGAAGTTCCTAATTGAACAAGATTTGCTGTGATTCCTGATGGAGTTATTTCAACATAAACTGATGAAGAATTTTTTAATGTTGGATATTTAGTCATTGTGATTGTTACAATTCAATTCAATCAAAGAAACGATATAAAAATCTTGACTTCGACGAAATTTCAAAGGATTTATTAATGTTGAACCACTGGGAATTAAAATTATTTGAGGAGATCTGCACGCTAAGATTTTAACAAAACAAAAATTTTCTTTTTGAATTTTTCTTTGAACGATTTACTTTGATTGGCATTTGTTGTTGTTGTTGTTGTTGGACCTAAATAATCAAATGAAAATATCGAATCGTTGCTTTTTCCTTTCTCTATTACAGAAATTTGTTGATAAACAAAACTTTTGAATTCGATTGTTACTGTAATTGACAACAAATAAATTTCCAAAACTATCAAAAGCGATACTTCGCGGATTGAAGACAATTGATTGGATGTTGCACCTGATGACATTAAACATGCAACAATACAACGAAAACCATTTTCATCTGAACCTATTATTCGATTATTGCCACCATCTGTAATGAAAAGATATTTATTTCCATTCAAAATCACATATCTTGGATAATAAAGTGAAATTGTTATATTTGCAGATGTCCCATGTCGTGAAATCGTTGATTAATCGTGTTCTATCACATATATATATGTATAAGATGTGATTTGATTGAAATCGCGAAAAATCATTGCGATTAATCGGATTCTAAGAAAATAGAATAATAATTTCTTATCCAATAACAAAAATATATGAGCATAATTATTATTTAAAATATCAGTTATAGAAAAGATTCATATTAAATCCAGGGTTTTTTTTGCTAGGAAAAGCTAAATCTTTCGTCAACTTGATGTCGATAGTGGAGGCTTAAATCTGGTTGGTCGAAGAAAACAGAGATCAACGTTTTGATTATTTGTTTACTTCATTAGCTGATTAGAAATCATGTTCACGTTTTCGTCTCATTTGTTTATCAATTTAGTCGAACATAAATTAAATTTTTACTGTGTACACATAATTCATTCATCACCCTTTTCATCTCGATGTATAGAACTATTTCAATTAATTTTGTAGATGGAAAATTCCAACGGATTCGATTAATCTGAATGTTTTCGTTTAAAGATTTCTAGCCAAGAAATTGCATGAAGACCATGTATTACTTGCCATTTCTAGTTCATTTTAGATGTTTTCTCCTTCAATTCAACGACTCGATCATGCTGGTCAACAAAAGAAGAAACGTTTACAACGAAAAATTGATGCGTTGCATGTTTTAGGTGATATTGAATCTGATAGCACATCATCATCAGATGGCTTACGTGGTTATCCTATATTTCGAGAACAACCTTTACTTTGCTGCTAATCAATTGGCAAATTTCCAATTAAATTAAACAGTAGTAAATTTATCTTCGACAGTTTTGACGAAGTCCTGCCATGATCCGGATTTCGCTAGAATTTCACGGATTTATCTGTATCACTGGCTTTACCTTAGTTGCAGACCAACAATTTGTAGTTGAATGCGGATATAAATAATATTTTTTTAGATAGTATTTGGTACTGTATAGATCAATAGGTTTATTGGAATGGTATAAAAGTTTGATAAACCGATTTGATGGATCTAATATAGATGAATGAATATAAAGTGATGGCGGAAGTATTGTTTTTTATTAGGGAATTGGATGTTATCTAGAATAAATGAGAGAAATGATTTCGATCGGTTAGATGAAACGATTAAATATGAATAAAAGAGAGAATTTTATATGGAAAAGGAGAATGAAAAACGTTTTGAACTCAAGGTAAAAATATGGAATATTTTAATTATAGGATATGCCTAATCGAAGTTCATATCTGATTGATTAGAAGCAGTGGTTTGTTGGAAATTTCTATGTCGATCTGCAATTGAAATTGAGAATATGGTCAGATGATGAATATATGGTTTTAAACTTATCTAGGAATCGCTGATATTTACATTTGATTTTTTTTGCTTTATTTGTTAATAGCCATCGTTGAGGCTTTTGTGTATTAATTCATTATTGTAGTGAATAAAAAATTTGTTGTCTCTTGATGATGATGATGATTTGTTAACAAAGATCATAGGATGAGTAGTAGTGACTACACTATACACGCGATATATTGTACAAATCGTTCGACATATTTTAATCCGGAATATATATCATACCAGATTCTCTTGCCACTGATAACATTCTCTTGAAAAAAACAGTTACCACATGCAATCTATTTCTTCATATCAATAGCAACAACGTCAGCTTCCGCAATTCTTCAATAAAGTAAACAATCTATTAAACGGTAGTCCATTGAGCCAAATCGTTTTAATTATAGTGGGACTAAATTGCAAGTACTCAGTGGTGGTATTTATATAAACAAAAGCTTATAAACAACGTCGAATCTCAATTCACCGACAAAAAAGAACTCCAACATCTGTGATACTAAAACAAATGAACCCAAACAACTCAAATTACATGAAATTGATTCCTTACACTACAAACAAACCTCAGAAATAAGCAAAGAAAATTCATCTTCAACTCTATCAACAATATCAACATCGATCAAGAGCGATTCAAAAACATAGAACACTAAAAAAATAAGCAAATAATCATTATCATGCACTATACAATGGATAAAAAACAAAAAAAAACACTTAAAGATTTCATCATAGATCAACAACCGTAAGGGCTTTGAAGGCTCACATACCTCTGTCCTCCTAAATTTTCGAGCTCAACAAGATAGAACATAGAAACCCCCCAAAAACCTTAAATTGACAAAGGTCAACAAAGTATTTTCGAACGAACTCGAAGTCTTTTGGTAGATAAAATGAAAAAGGAAAGAGTTGATGTGAATTTGTATGTATGTTGAGTAAGAAGAGAATAAGTTGAGGGTGTATATTGAATGGTTGACGTGTATTGAGATGTATCTGTTGA
>Ga0209935_1005446_pt1 | contig 10823 bp, 15 predicted proteins | sample ThiBio_1000_plan_2_FD_183958 | JGI IMG/M metagenome (GOLD analysis project Ga0209935, IMG submission 183958) | Wastewater bioreactor microbial communities from Cape Town, South Africa - Thiocy_cont_1000_plan (SPAdes) | ecosystem: Engineered > Bioreactor > Thiocyanate-remediating >... | reverse complement strand
TCGCTGTCACCGTCGATCAATGCCATGGTGATTGGCTGTTCACCGGTGGATGTATGTATACATCTCTCTCTCTCTCTCTCTCTCTCTCTCTCTCTCTCTCTCTCTCTCTCTCTCTCTCTCTCTCTCGCCATCCTTGTTGCTCCAACGAACCACCTCTAAAGTATGTATGTACGTCGTCGTCGTCGTCACTCGAATCAGGACATAATGTCACAGCTCGACAAACGAATCTCCTCGAGATTCTCGCGGTCTTGCATCAAGTTCTATGGCTTGAATGACGTTCCAAGCGCTCTGGCCCTTGTCAAGAACGCCTTGAAGATTCAACTCTACAACGAAACGAGCGGATGGCGAACACAGGACCGATGGGTCAAGTATGCGAACCACTTGCCGCTGCAAAACACCGTGTCCGAGGATCGTGCAACGGACTGGAATCAAACAGTTGAGGTACATCATCGCCATCGCCAACGCCAACACCATCGCATCGCATCGCTTCGCATCACATCGCATCACATCACATCACATCACATCACACTACCAACCGAATTGCCACACTGAAGAAATGCTCGCATATTATTGATCGATGTGGTGGTGGTGGTGGTGGTGGTGGTGGTGGTGGTGGTGGCGGCTACCATACGTTTGTTCGTACGAACGTACAGAAACTTTGCGAGTCGCAAGCTGTACAAAAAACCATCGAACAGTGCATTTCACACAGTGGCGATGTCAGGCAACTGCACCGATTGCTGGTACACGCGCGAAAACAGACAGCCAGTCAGCCAGGCAGACACACACAGCCCAGCCCCCTGTGATTCACTGACGCATACATGTGCATGTGGTCGGTATCGGCGTAGCGACAAGTAATTCATGATATTACTCCCGAGAGTCCGTTCCTGCAGGCCAACAGCTTCTCACGTATCTACTCGTCGCACCTGGCTGCCGACATGGCGCACATAGTATTGCAAGGTGTGAAAACAAGGCAGCGCTGGCGGTGGTAATCGATCGATACGGCACATACATACCGCACATACATACCGCACACACACACACACACTAAGCACACTAAGCACACTAAGCACACAAAGCACTAAGCACACAAAGCACTAAGCACACAAAGCACTAAGCACACTAAGCACTAACGAAATGTATAGATCTACCAACGCTGGAGATGTGTTTGATTGTCGCCATGATGCTGCTCGAGAAGGCCAACCACTCGCCGTACAACTTTGCGACGTGCTTTCGCGCCTACTCAGTCTGGGCACCGCAGAGTCTCTCGTACAAGAAGGAGCTTGCACTACGGGTACGCGCGATCGTGCGTACAAGAGATGCAGAGCGCACGAGACGTCGATTCTATTGGTCGTCCTCACCAATATGTGGCTGTCGTCGCGTGCGCCCGCATGAAGAAAAGGCATTCGACAATCTCCTGGAGCAGCGCATCATCAAACAAGTATCAAACAAAGGCTCCGCCACCAAGGTCTCGAAAGAGTTACGCATGGTCCGCTTGTTGTTTCTGCCGTCTCAAGTTGAAAGTGCGGTCGAACAGCTCCAACGTCTTGCCGAGCCAGTGCGCCAGTGGGCTCTACAAGGCGTCGTGGATCTACGCGCTGTATTGTAGTAAAGGAGGCCGATGACGAGCCCACAATCGCACGAATGTGCCTGTCGGTCTTCCGTTGTGCAGAGTATGCCTTGGGCGCACAAACGCGGCTGTGTGTTTCTTACTACAATACAAGACTATCTATTACTATTGCTCACCGCCTCACGCACTCACGATATCTCACTCACTCACTCACTCACTCACTCACTCACGATATCTCACTCACTCACTCACTCACGATACCTCACTCACTCACGATACCTCACTTACTCACGATACCTCACTCACTCACGATACCTCACTCACTCACTCACTCACGATATCTCACTCACGATATCTCACTCACGATATCTCACTCTCTCAATCACTCTCTCTCTCTCTCTCTCTCTCTCTCTCTCTCTCTCTCGCTGATGGATGGTAAACCCCGCGTATCGCACAAGCGACGACCTAAAGAGCAGCACGCTGCGGTCATAACCAAGGGCCGAGTCTCGCGCACGTCGACATCAAGCTCATCGACCAGCAGCTCTCCCCAAAGGACTGCCACCTCAAGCCAGAGCCACGATATCGGCGAGATCGACGCTCCTCCTCCTGTCGTCAAGGAACAAGATGACGGCGTGACCGATCATGGCGATGACGATGATGATGTTGATGATGATGATGATGATGATCTTCGAGACTACATTGCGTTGCATCACAAGGGTCGACGCAAGCTCACATCACGTAACACATTGGCCGAGCTGCCGCTGCTCACACTCAAGGCCATCTCTGATCTACTCCAAAACGATGGTGATGGCAAGCATAATCAGGCCCAATTACTGGCATCTTACCAGAGCAGCTTCGAGTGTTGGTTCAAGCAAGCACTGTATGTCTCTCTCTCTCTCTCTCTCTCTCTCTCTCTCTCTCTCTCTCTCTCTCTCTCTCTCTGGAGTCAACGACAAACTAACATACTGCGTGGGTCATCTAGAGCTGGATTCAACTTGATCTTCTACGGCTATGGCTCCAAGAAGGTGCTACTCGAACGATTCGGTGAGGCTACCATCGCTGCACGAGGACATCAGTTCATCGTCGTAAATGGCTTCTTCTCGCGTCTGTCTCTCAAGCGTGTACGTGCCGAGTCGAGTCGGATTGCTCTCACAATGTGCGCCCCATCGAATTGAGGGTACTTACTTTGCCCTATCACTCACTCGCGGTATTCGAGAACACAGATACTTGAGTCGATCATTTCGGACTGCATGGGGCTCGAGGCACCCAGTGCCGATCCGCTGAAGCAGTGCTCCTACATTGAACAGGAGCTTGAACACCAACCAGTACGTTACGTATCACGCTGATTCATACATACACATACGTGAGAGAGAGAGAGAGAGAGAGAGAGAGAGAGAGAGAGAGAGCGCGCACGTGCACCAATCGAGTCTGATGCATTCACGTTCAACGCGCAGGACACGCATGTCTTTATGATTCTACACAATATCGACGGAGAGGCACTGCGAACACCACAAACGCAGCTGATTCTCAGTCGCCTGGCAGCTATCAAGCAAATCCACATATTCGCTTCAGTAGACAACGTCAACGCGCAGCTTCGTATGTCTAGAGATCAATCCAAATCAATCCAATCCAATCCAATCCAATCCAATCATCAATCCAATCCAATCCAATCCAATCCAATCACCAATCCAATCCAATCATCAATCCAATCCAATCCAATCCAATCCAATCCAATCACCAATCCAATCACCAATCCAATCCAATCATCAATCCAATCCAATCCAATCCAATCCAATCATCAATCCAATCACCAATCCAATCCAATCCAATCCAATCCAATCCAATCCAATCCAATCCAATCCAATCATCAATCCAATCACCAATCCAATCCAATCCAATCCAATCCAATCCAATCCAATCCAATCCAATCCAATCCAATCACCAATCCAATCCAATCCATCAGTCGTCAGGTTCGCTGTGATGGAGGCTAACGGTTACAACATTGGCGCAGAGTGGGACCACTGCATGTTGGGCGATTTCAAGTGGCTCTGGCATCACACACCAACCTTCGAGACTTATGAAGCCGAGCTTCAGTTCCAAACTCAGATCATGTGTAATGGCGCTCAAGGTACACGCGCGCTGCTCTCTCTCTCTCTCTCTCTCGTAGACGAACCTACGAAAGTGCACGCACACACACACACACACACACACACACACACACACACACACACACACACACACACTAAGCACACACTAAGCACAAAGCACACAAACTAAGCACACTAAGCACACACACGCTAAGCACGCACGAAGCACATACACTAAGCGCTCACTCACTCACTCACGATATCTCACTCACGATATCTCACTCTCTCACTCTCTCACTCTCTCACTCTCTCACTCACTCACTCACTCACTCACTCACGATATCTCACTCACGATATCTCACTCACGATATCTCACTCACTCACGATATCTCACTCACTCACGATATCTCACTCACGATATCTCACTCACGATATCTCACTCACTCACTCACGATATCTCACTCACGATATCTCACTCACGATATCTCACTCACGATATCTCACTCACGATATCTCACTCACGATATCTCACTCACGATATCTCACTCACGATATCTCACTCACGATATCTCACTCACTCACTCACGATATCTCACTCACTCACTCACTCACTCACTCACGATATCTCACTCACTCACTCACTCACTCACTCACTCACTCACTCACTCACTCACTCACTCACCCTCCCTCTGAATGATTGTTCGTGATCTTGTATACAGGAACTGTTAGCACTCGCGGTGCGACTCTGGTACTCAAGAGCTTGACCAAACGAGCACGAGATACCTTCCGGTTTCTTGCCAACGCACAGCTTCAGGACAAGCCGCTCATGAGCCTCAAGGAGTTATTCTTGCAGCAAATGTCCGGTGAGTGTTTTGCCTCGTCCGAGGAGGAGCTCGACGAGTACATCAAGGAGATGCGCGACCACAAGATCGTACGCATCATCAAGCGCCGTGGTGGCATCGAAGTGCTGGCTCTGGCGCTACAGAATGCTGCTGTGCGTCAAATACTTGAGGATCTTGGTAGGTAGGTAGGTAGACTACTGTTGGTTGCTATCTATCAAGCCTGGAGTACAAGCTACGACGACGACGACGACGACGACGACGACGACGACGACAACGAGTTGGATAGCGATGCCAACTCCGACAACAATCTCGATCTTGTTGGCATGCGATCGTCTCGACGAACAAGATTGTGACAACATCGGTATTACCAGAGCGCTTAGAGAATCACATATGTAGCTAGCAAACACATTGAAACACGCGTCTCTCTCTCTCTCTCTCTCTCTCCCCCAAAGTACTTGAACAATGAGTCCCGTTAGAATGCACAATCCAGCGCAATTCGACTCTCAAGGGTTACGAGCGCTGCACACGATGCTACTCATCATTTACTCGATTCTTATTTACACACATATGTAACAAAAACACTAGAGAGAACTTAAAGCTTCGCTTCGACAGCCTCCAACGCAGCAACTGCCTTCCGTCGAACAAGGGGGGCCGCCTGCAGTAATCGCGAAGTGGCGAGCGCCTGCGGTATACGGCTTCACGGGCAGTCCAAAAAGTTCGGCAAGCACCCTCCAAAGTTGGAAGAGAGTATCACAACAACAACAACAAGAAGCTGGGTAAAAAAGTAATAAGTATGCGTATGCCTCTCAACAAGGGCCGACGGCATGTTCGGTTCAACCGACTGATCAGTGAGCTCGCGTGTACAAGACGAGCTGCGAGAGGCTCGCGTTAGCCGATCACCTTGATCATGTCGCCGTCGCCTGCGACCATCAGAGTGTCGAGCCGCTCGTAGGTACGGAGGCACTTGTCTAACTGCTCGTTGGTGATGCCCTGCGCCTCGGCGCCTCGCCGCACGTCGCTGTATGGCAGCCACGTGCTCTCGAGGCGGATGCACATGCCGCGCAGCAACTTGTAGATGGTCAACATCGGCTCGGTCGACGCCGTACTCTGCTGGCGGCCTTCCTCGCGCAACCACGCCTTGGATTGGTCCATGAGCGGAATGGCCTCCTCGACGTCTTGCACCACAACCTCGGCTTCGTCTGACGGCCGACCAGAGCCACCGCCATCACGTCTTCCGGTTGTGTATAGACCCCCACGGTTAGCGGGAACGCGAGCGGCGGTCATTAGCACTCGAGGCGCGAGCACCAATCGTACAGCAACACACACTAAGCACACTAAGCACACACTAAGCACACACTAAGCACACTACACACACACACTAAGCACTAAGCACTAAGCACACACTAAGCACACTAAACACACACTAAGCACACTAAGCACACACACTAAGCACACACACTAAGCACTAAGCACACACTAAGCACTAAGCACACACTAAGCACTAAGCACACACACACACACACACACACACACACACACACACACACACACACACACACACACACACACACACACACACACACACACACACACACACACACAAAGCACACACACACTAAGCACACACTAAGCACTAAGCACTAAGCACACTAAGCACTAAGCACTAAGCACACTAAGCACTAAGCACACACACACTAAGCACACACCAAGCACTAAGCACACACACACTAAGCACTAAGCCCATTAAGCACACGAAGCACTATCTCAGCCCACTATAAACGCTAAGCGATTTCCCGCGCTTTGAACCGACCGTTGGCGGTTGGTTCGCGCGGCGTGTTCTTCGTTCGTTGAACATGGTCGCGTATAAGTAGGCCCTCTGGGCGCGCTCTCTATTCCCTCTCGCTCTCTCGCTCCTCGACGGTGCTCTCTCGTTCTTAATCTCTCTGGGTCGCTATCGATGGGGGTGCGTTGCTACTTTCAGTATATCGCCGCTGCCGCCGCCACCGCCGCCACCACCACCACCACCACCACTGATACGAGTACTGTATCACTCGCGACATACGGATATACTCTCTGACGAATGAATTTGCGTAGAAACGGTCAAGAGAAGAGGCTGGACTCGAGCGAGATCCACGGCGCGACGAGCGCAACTTTGACGATCTCAGCAGCGACAGTGGTGAGGAGAGTGATCTCGCGTCCGGCGATGATGACGGTGGTGGCAGCAGCAGCAGCAGCAGCAGCGATGAGGTGCATGCCGACATGATGGACGATCAGCCGCGTCTCTCAGACGCAGAGCGCCAAGAGAAAGAGGAAGAGGAGGGCGAGGACCTCTTCGACGACGAGCTACTCGCCAAGTATGTGAGCCGTTAGAGATTGTGGGACGCTAGCGAGCCAGCTATCTATCGAGCGATCGATGAGATGTTTACAGTTTGAGTGGCTTGCAGGGACTACGAGAAGATTCCAGAGCAGGACACGTACGAGCCGGCGGGTCTCGACGATACGCAGTACGAGGCTCCAACTCCCGCCCAGCGCTCTCAAGCCGACCGCATCATCGCTCAACGCCATCGAGCCAAACGCAATGGTTCGTTAATCACTTGCTCTCTCTCTCTCTCTCTCTCTCTCTCTCTCGCGTGCTCGCTCGCGCGCGCGCACGCTATCGTTATCTTGATCAATGAGAAGCTCTATTTTGTACACACCATTTTTATCATTTTGTACACCATTTTATCTTGTGTGTGTGTGTGTGTGTGTGTGTGTGTGTGTGTGTGTTTTTGGTGTGGTCGTGTATACATCTGCTGTATTTTTTTATTAGGACACCTTCAATGCTATAATCGACGCTCATCGATCCAATCGAATGAACGAACGACTCTAACTATATCTCTTTATCAATGCCTTCCCTGTGATCAATGTTGTTGGATATGATAGAACGACTTTCCGTGCGAATGTCATCGTTGTTTCTCGACGAAGAAGACGATGACCTGCCATTTCAACCGCGAAAACGACGCAAGCGTCGCCATCGTCGCCACGACCGCACTGATGATGCTGAAATGAACGACCAAGATCGTCAATTGATTGAATTCAATCCGAACGAAGAGGAGGACGACGACGAGGTAGGTCTCTCTCTCTCTCTCCTTGAGGCTTGAAGTCAACCAGCCATTCCTGATGTCAGTACTGATGATACCAACTGACTCGTACAATGTGATTGGTGGGTGGGTGGGCGATATTACCTGACTCTCTCTCTCGACCATGGTAAAATATACGACACCGCCACCGACGACACCGACGACACCGACAATAGAACATTATCGTCTTTGGTCCAAAACCTGGAGGTCCGCCGTTGCAAGAGTGGCTGATGTTGGAGGGTACTCGTCGTGCCGTGGCCAAGAACTTCAAGCAGTTCCTCGAGACCTATACACTCCAAGCTGGAAAGCCCCCTTTCTACATTGAACGCATCAAGGTACGAGTGATTGAGTACATATTGTCGATATTGTACGCCTATCGATATTTGTTGTACCATCTCGTTGCGTGATTGTAGATAGCTTTTTTTATTATTTATTCCATTTTTTTTGCGTGCCTTTGTTGATTGAGTTACTGACGACAAACAAATGGCTGGCTGGCTGACTGGCTGGTTGGCTGGCTGATCGGTTCGGTTCGGTTCGGTTCGGTTCGGTTCGGTTCGGTTCGGTTCGGTTCGGTTCACCATTGTGATGGTTTAGAAAATGTGCCCTGATAATCGGGCGAGCTTAGAAGTGAGTTACGTTCATTTGAGTCAGAGCTTGGGGAAAGAGATCGCCGCGAGTCTGGTCGATGCTCCATCGGAGATGCTCGAGGTCCGTTGCTCTATCACTCGCATTCATATGCACACCGTATCCAATCTATCAATCCGACCGGTCGAGTGAACATTTATTGATCGACTTGTGTGTTGTTGTTTTTTTCCTCCTCCATTTGTATGAGATAACGAGCAGATCTTTGACGAGGTTGCGCTGGAGGTGACTTTAAAGTATTTCCCAAACTACAAAGAGATATGTCCCTCGATTCGAGTACGTATCACGGACCTCCCGATCGGCAGCAAATTGTGCGATCTTCGGTACGATTCTTCCTTCACCACATGCACATGCCCGCACGCACCCACACGCGCATACATGTTGTTATGTTGTTGCTTCGGAGTACCAGAAGAACAGTGAGATCGAGGTCAAACTGATGGTACCATTCATTCACGATATCCAGGCACGTGCACTTGAACACATTGATCAAAGTGAGCGGTGTCGTTACACGACGCACAGCCGTCTTTCCACAAATGAAGAGCATCATCTACACATGCAACAAGGTATATTTATGTTCAAACGTTCGATCGTCGTTCGGTCTTCGTTCTCTCTCTCTCTCTCTCTCTCTCTCTCGCGTTCTCTCTCTCTCTCTCTCTCAGGTAATAACACGGCAACTTTCGAGTATAGTGTGGATCCGCAATGGGCCCGTTCGTTCAAGGCCAGGGTGCTGAGCTAAAGCCATCGGGCCCTTGTTCGAGTTGCAGCTCTAAGGGCCCTTTCAGTATCGACGACAGCAAGGTATGAATGGTGGTTCTGGGGGCTTTATTCCCGAAAGCGAAACGAAGTTGAATCAGGTTGCGAAAAACCAAGAAAAAGATCATCATCATCATCACTCACTTATGAGAGAGAGAGAGTGTGTGTATGTATGTGTATATATTGTGTATTGGTGTGTATTGGTGCTTCGTGTAGAGCGTATTCGAGAAGTACCAGCGGTTGACCTTGCAAGAGAGTCCCGGCTCGGTACCACCAGGTCGCTTACCTCGCTCAAAAGATGTAGTTCTACTGTATGACTTGATTGATTCAGTACGACCAGGCGAAGAAGTCGTACGTTGATTAAAACTCAACAACATATGAGACGAGACAGAGAGAGAGAGAGAGAGAGAGAGAGAGAGAGAGAGAGAACGAGAGAGATGGTAACATGTGATGATGATGATAGGATATTACGGGTTTTTACAAGTATAACCTTGATCCGGCACCCAATCGGAAGCATGGCTTTCCCCTGGCCTCAACTGTTATCATTGCAAATCACATCAACAAGAGCGAAGATTCATTGGCCAGCTTCCGTATCAGTGAGCAAGACGAACAAGAGATACGCCATCTCGCTAGGGATCCTCGCATCGGTCAAAAGGTATTGCAATCGCTACGCTACGGGGTACTAAGCGAGAGCGAGAGTAGCAAGTGTATACGTCCCGCATCTAACAAGTACCGGCCGAGCGTATCTCATTTCTTTGGTCTGATCGGTATAGTTGATCAATTCAATTGCTCCATCGATCTACGGCCACAAAGATATCAAGACCGCCATCGCGCTCTCGTTGTTTGGTGGTGTATTGAAACGTGTACGTTCCAAATCCAATCGATTCAGAAATCAAAATGTAGCACACTCTGTGGTTCACAATATGGTGGTGGTGGTGGTGGTGGTGGTGGTGATGATGTTATTATTAGGTTACATCGAGTGGTACCGAAGATAGATCTCGCGGCTTACATGCTGTGGATAAGATTGAAGCCCATCACAACATTCGTGGAGATATCAACGTCTTGATTCTCGGAGATCCAGGCACGGCCAAGTCTCAATTCCTCAAGTACGCATTTTGATTATTATGTTGTACACTCACTATACAAACAACCAACCAACCAACCAACCAACAAAGCTCTAATAATTCTCCTTATCGACGTTATTTATTGATCTTTTGCTGTGCTGTGGGTGGGTGGTCTAAGATACGTGGAGAAGACAGCCCACCGAGCAGTGTATACCACTGGTCAAGGCGCAAGCGCTGTGGGCTTAACAGCTTCGGTGCGCAAAGATCCCGTCACTCGAGAGTGGACCTTGGAAGGCGGTGCGCTCGTGCTCGCCGATCGTGGTGTTTGTATGATTGACGAATTCGACAAGATGAACGAGAAAGACAGGTTCGTTCGTGTGTGTGTGTGTGTGTGTGTCGTCCGTCGTTGTTGGGCGATTCGCGACCGTTGTTGTTGGTTGTGTTGTTGGTTGTGCGTTGCTTTTGGAGCTATTAATGGTCAAGAGAACTGATATAATAGAACGAGTATCCACGAAGCGATGGAGCAACAGAGTATCTCGATCTCAAAAGCTGGAATTGTAACGACTCTACAAGCGAGGTATCTATATCGCTCTCGTTATTCTATTAGGTGTAGTTAACAAAATGTGTGTGTGTGTGTGTGTGTGTGTGTGTGTGTGTGTGTGTGTGTGTGTGTGTGTGTGTGTGTGTGTGTGTGTGTGTGTGTGTGTGTGTGTGTGTGTGTGTGTGTGTGTGTGTGTGTGTGTGTGTGT
>Ga0209935_1005442_pt1 | contig 10826 bp, 20 predicted proteins | sample ThiBio_1000_plan_2_FD_183958 | JGI IMG/M metagenome (GOLD analysis project Ga0209935, IMG submission 183958) | Wastewater bioreactor microbial communities from Cape Town, South Africa - Thiocy_cont_1000_plan (SPAdes) | ecosystem: Engineered > Bioreactor > Thiocyanate-remediating >... | reverse complement strand
CTGTTCGTGCGTGCGCGAGAGGGCGGGAAAACAAGCGACTGAGAAAAGCGCCCACTGCACTCGATGTCGTCCGAAAGCGCTCGAGCACCGGCGCTCCTCAGGCGGCGCTCGATGCCACGCGAAACCCAACGAAACGCATTTGGCACGCTCGGCGGGTGAAACGAAAAAACGCGGCCGAGTACGGGAGGCGCCTGAGGAGCAGCCGTGCTCGAGGCGAGAACGCAACGAAAGCCCTCGAGTAGGCTCTCGCGCCTCTGGTATTCGCTTCGTTGCTGCTTGTCGACGCTGCTCGAGTTTGTCGGATAAGTGCCTGGCTGCCTCGTTCGAGCGAGACGCTGTGACTGTGACGAGAGATGAAGATCCAAGTGGTTGACCGAAGGAACAAGCAGTTGGCGGCGTTCGACTTGCCGTCACAAACGCCAGTCACCGAGCTGCAGGCGCTGTTGCATCGAGCGCGTACGTCGAGCGGGAGCGCCATCGATCTCTTCGTGTTCGTGTGGCGCCGCTGTAGTAGCAGAAGAAGCGCTGCTCGAGAGCCGACGAGGCACAAGATTGTCGCCACTCTATCGCTAGCGAGTAGTCAGATACTGCGGTCTCGGAGAAGGACTCACAGTGCTCGATGGCACGCTATGAGCAGAGCCGAAGTTCCCTCCCGAGCAGCAGCGCCTGTCGATCGATGGAGGTGCGGCTCTCTCTCTCTCTCTCTCTCTCTCTGTGGTAGTCTCTCGATCCAAGCGTTGGTCTCGTATATACTCACCGAGAAGGTTGGGCGAGTAGCTGGTGGCGTTGAGGTGCTGCAGCCGGGCAAGACGCTCGCTGACTACCCGGCGCTGTTGAACGAAGGCGCCACAGTTCTGTTCAAGGACCTCGGTACGTCGGAGCTCTCGAGCCGCTGCTCGTGAAGGCGCCTCACTTACTCGATGCGTGTGACGTAGGCCCGCAAATCTCCTGGAGGACTGTATGTGATACCGGCTCGCGTATCGAAGCCAACAACACGGGCGTCGTGGTGTGATGGCTGGCTCACTCGCGTGTCTGCGTGGTCGGCCGCAGGTGTTCTTGATCGAGTACGCAGGACCGTTGTTGTTGTACCCGCTGTTGTTCGGCGTCGCAATCCTGTTCCATGGACCATGGAGCTACTCGTGGGTGCAATCGTACGCCACTGCCTAGCACCAGTGAACAAATTGCACAGCACACTAACCAATCGTGTCGGTCGTGCCGTCGCTGGTGCTTGGATGGATATGATATCGGCGGCGGCGACGTCGGTGGCCGAGCAGCATGGCCTGCTTGTGCTGGGTACTGCACTACCTGAAGCGCGAGCTCGAGACCTTGTTCGTGCATGTGTTCAGCAAGGGCACCATGCCGCTGCGCAACGTCTTCAAGAACAGCGGCTACTACTGGGGTGCTGCCATCATCAACTCGCTCTCGATCAACCGACCGGGCTACTCTGATCCGGCGACGTCGCTCGTATTGGTGGGCTTGACATTGTTCGTGGTATGAGTATGCGTGCGTGCGTGCCTGCGCAGCACATTGTATCTAATCTAATCTTGACGACGGGTTGAACGCAGCTCGGAGAGGCAGGCAATCTTGCATGCCACTTGATTCTGGCAAACCTCCGCGCCGACGGATCGAAGGAGCGCAAGATCCCGCACGGCTTCTTGTTCGAGTATGTCACGAGCCCCAACTACACTTGCGAGATCCTGGCGTGGATCGGATTCTCGGTCATGACGCAATCGTGGGCTGGTATGTGCACGGCCACGTATATTCTCACGCGCGCACTCACACGCACACACGCCAACCTGCTTCCGCCCGACAACGACATATCGCGCGCGAGTGGCAGCATCGAGCGGCAGCGTCAGTAGCACACGCGCTGCAGTGTGAGCTTCTCTCTTTCTTTCTCGATATCGCTTGGAATCGCCGCCGCCCTGCACGCCACTCACCTCTCGCCGTTCCGAATGTCGCGACCAATGCGGGCGACGATGTATGGCCGTGCTTGTGGTTGTGGCTGTGGCTGTGTGCGTGCGTGTCTTGACAGCGTACCTCTTCACGGTCGCCGGTGCGGCGCAGATGGTGATCTGGGCCAATGGCAAGCACCGCCTGAACCGCAAGATGTTCAACGGCAAGGACGCGCCGCTGTACCCGCCCGAGCGCAAGGTCCTCGTGCCGTTCATCTACTAGCCGACTGGCCGCGCTGCCAACCACACACATGGCTCGCCCCTTGCGCACGACAGCCAGCCTGTTAGCCAGCCCTCGTGCGCTGTCGCGCCAAACCTATCGACGACACCTCGCACTTTCCCCGCTCCGCAGGCGTCACTCAGCGTCGAGAGCGCTGCGTAACGCCACAGTTTTGACCACACACGCACACACTCACTAAACCTATCAAGCAATACACTACCTAACATACACGCCTGCCTGTAATGATGCTCATCTAAATTGCCTGTCCTTGTGTGTATACTGCTGAATCGCGATGAGCTCCGAGTTGGAATGGAGTTGACGTGCGCGGCGCGCGAGAGAGGGAGACGCCGCGGCAGTGGAGCTCGTTCGGGTGTCCATATCAGGCAGATGGGCGGCCGGCACCGCCGCGGCCGCCAGAACCAACGACGCCGCCACCTATCGGACGACAAGGTTGGGTGCCTTCGCGTGTGGCAGGCTACGCGAGAGTACGAGGCGCTGCGCAGACAGCAGCAGAGAACCGGACGGGGGTACGCGGCAACGCTGTGATTTCTTTGCTGCCCAAGGCCGCTGGGCCGCTTCGGGCTCAACAGGGACGCAGCGCCGAGACGAGAGAGAAACGCAGAGAGAAGAGAGAGAGCGCGGGCTGCAGACGGCCGGAGGCAGAGGGAACACAGGGAGCGCAACGACGGAGGTTGTTGGACCGGTCGGGGATTGGCAGGTGGTTGGCGGTGTTTGGGGCTTGTTGCCTTGGCGGTGGTGGCGGCGCATAGGCGGAGCACGCACTCGGTGCTTGCAGCCGTGGCCTCAGTACCACCACTGCCGCCGCCGCCGCTGCTCTTCTTGTTGTTGTTCGTCTCGTCGTCGGGTGCCTCCCTCCCTCTCGCTGCTCGCTGCTCGGTGCTGCCATCGCGAGCTCTCTCTGCTTGCTTGCGCCGTTATAGAGAGTGGCTACTCGAGATCGTGCCTTGTTGTGGTTATCACGCACGCCCGCTCTCTCGCGCCACTCGCTCTCTTCGCTCTCGTGCGTCGCTCATCGTCGTCGTCGAGGAAGTGCCATCGTCGTCGTGGTAGTGGTGGTGCTTGTGGTCGTGGTCTCGTCGTCGAGATTCTAGTGCCACTGCCAGATTACTCTTGACGTACCGCGGGCCAGTTCGCTCGTGTGCCACAGCGACATCGCACTCTCCCTCGCTCGCTCGCTCGCTACCATGAGCGCGCCAGCTCGAAGTGGCGGTGCGCCTCCTCCCAGCAGCCTCGCGGCGCTGTGCAACGCCATCACCAGCCCGTCGCCGACGCTGCACAAGAATAGCGTCCACGAGCTGCTCAACAACGACTCGGATAGCGGCGCGACCTTCACGGCCGAGCCGCCGAGCAATGGCTTCATCTGGCGCGACAAGCGCTCGCGCCTCAGCGGCGGCAGCGTCGGCAGCAGCAGCGGTGGCACCGCCGGCGCGCTGGCCGACTCGGACGACGGCTCGGACGACGTGACGCCGTACGGCTGGGGCAACCGCGGCTCGCCATCGCCATCGGCGTCGCCCACGCTGCTGCAGCACCTGCCGCCGCTGGTCGACGACCACCAGCCGCCGTTCTCGTCGACGACGACGCGGCACTCGCACCCGCCGCTCAACAAGCTCAACTCACGCGAGCAGCTCGCCGCTCGTCGACGCGACACTGCCTCGCCTGGCTCACCCGGTGGCACGCTGTCGCCTGGAGGCCGCTCGCCGTCGTCCGTGCGCTCTCCTCTCGGCTCGCCGTCGATCTCGCCGTCGTCGCTCGGCCGCAAGCGCAAGCACGACGACATGTTCGAGCCGCCGTTCGATTCGCCGCCGTACGCTGTCGCCAGCCACTTCTCGGCGCCGGCGCTGTCGTCCGACGAGTTCGTCGTGTCGATCCCGCCCGAGCTCGCCGAAGAGTATCACAATCGTCGCCTGCGCTTGCAGCAACAACGCCAACAGCGCCTCGACCAGTACCAGCAACAGCAGCTCATGCAACAGATTCAGCAGCATGCTCAACAGCTGCAACTGCAACAGCAGCAGCAGGCGAGTGTGCACCCACAGCGCCCATCGTTCCTCAAGGAAGAGCTCGATCGCCATCGGCCACAGACGCCGACCGACTCCTACTCGAGGCCGCCGCCTTTGCTGCCGAGCTCTCGCTCATCCTCGATGCCGAGCATCTCGCGAGCGTCCAGCATCGACAAACGCCGCTCGGGCCCATCGGGCTTCACCTCGGCTGCCTCGTGCATCGCGTCGCTGAACACCGTGGCTACTGCTGCCGCCGCCGCTGCCGCCGCTGCGGCTGCGAACTCCTCTTCCTCGTCTGCCATATCGCCACCGCGCTCTCCGGCCTCGGCTTCCTCGACCTCCTCGAGCCCGCGTGATGCTCCTCTCGATAACGCCTTGACGCAAGCCCATATCCAGTACCGCCTGCAACAGTTGCAGCAACAGCAACAACAACAACAGCAACATCAACAGCCACCACAGTCGCCTGATCAGGACTACATGTATCACAAGACCGAGTTCGTTTCGCCACCGCCGTCGTCTCACTCCCACACATTGGCGAGGCGCAGTAGCAGTGGTTCCGGCGACGGCCACGAGGGCAATCCTTTCATCCTCGTCATTGAGGACCCGACGCAACCGAGGCCCAAGAAGCGCCGTGCCAATCTCCCCAAGCACGTTACCAACTTGTTGGTGAACTGGCTCTTCGAACACAGCGCCCTCCCGTACCCAACCGAGGACCAGAAGCAGGAGCTCATGCAACAGACCAACCTTACACGCACACAGGTACGAATCAACAGCAACGACGGGAAGCGGAGGGCGGTGGCCATGAGATTCTCGATGTAGATTGGGGGTGCCGAATTCTTTGCGGGAGAGGGGCAGCGTGGCGGAAGTTCGGCACATCGTTTGAATGGCCTATTCGTGCTGCTATCCTTCCCTTCCCTCCTTCCTTGTTGTGCACACAAGAGAGACTGCCGTATGTATGCTGATCTTTTATTCTGTGTGCGTGTTGCTGTCACTCACAATCTAGATCAATAATTGGTTCATCAACGCCCGACGACGGTTGCTGCGTATCGATCCAGTCACTGGTCAAACCGTTCCGATACATCCCGACGCGAGAACCGAGGTAATGTAAGTTCGGCACTTTGGCGGCGCAACATCATCAGAGTATACCACACTCCCCCTTCTACCTCTACCTCCACTCCACGGTATTCCGTTACTCGAGATCCGTAACGGCAGACGCACGCCATCAATACCAGATCCATGTAGTACTGGTGAATTGGTTTGCGTTGTGCCTTGCGGTACCACGATCGCCATCATCATCTTCTTCAACACCATCAACACCATCAACACCCACATAGTTTTTCTTCTTTGCTACAGTGAACGCCGAGAGCGAGAGCCAAGTCTTTGTAAGTGTTCTCCCTTTGTGTATTCGTTCGTGGTCGCGTGGCATCGATTCTGTGCTTGGCAGCTTTGTGAATTCGCCGGTCAGTCTCGAAGGCCTTCGCTTTATTTTATTTATCAAGTACTCTGTTGTTGTAACGATAATTCTTCATCATAGTATAAACTCGTTCGATATTTACGAAAGTGGAGGCGTTAAGAGCCGGGATGGGGTTGGTTTTTGGGGGTTGGGGTTGGGGTTGGGTGGCAGGCACAGAGGGCAGGTGCAGAGGCTTTTCCTCTTGATCTCTCGATCTCCTTCGCGCTGCTTCTCTTTCTCTTCGTCTCTGCTGCGTTGCAACCTCTGCTGCTGCTGCGCTATCATACTCATCATGTCGGGACGCGGTCGTGGAGGTTTCGGAGGCGGCGGCGGTGGCGGTGGCCGTGGCGGAGGCCGCGGTGGCTTCGGTGGTGGCGGTGGTCGTGGCGGAGGCCGCGGTGGCTTCGGTGGCGGCAGCCGAGACTTCTCGTATGGTCCGCCCGATACTGTCGTCGGTACGCGGCGCGCACCAAGCACCAAGCAGCGCCTCTCTCGCGCGCGCTCGCTCGCTATAGCGCTCTCGTAGTGCTGCTTCTGATGGCGACGAGGCGGCCGTGCAGAGATGGGTACCTTCTTGCATCCGGCCAAGGAGTTCATCGTGTGCCAGTCGACCAACCAGAAGATCCCCAAGTTCAACACGCCCATCTATCTCGAGAACAAGACGCAGATCGGCAAGGTCGACGAGGTCTTCGGCCCCATCAACTCTGTCGTACGTGCAGCCGCATGCGCGCCTATCCTACGAGCTGCCACAAGACGCCCACGAGCGCGGCGTGCTTGCGTGTTGCGCCGTGTACGCGAGCTCACCCGTCGTGCTCGCTGCTTCTCGATCTGCCTCTCTGTCTGCTTCTCTATCTGCTTCTCTATGATGCTGCTGCTGCGCTCGTGGATCGATAGTACTTTACGATAGCACCACAGGAGGGATTCGTGTCAGAGTCTTTCAAGGCTGGCGACAAGTTCTTCATTGCTGAGAACGGTCTGCTGCCGCGCGAGATGTTCCTCGAGGATGAGAAGCCGTACGTGCCGCGCTGCCAGTCACCGAGCGTTCGCGGCCTCGATCTCGATACGCCAGCTCGATACTGATCGCGTATGTGGTGCCATCCGACGTGTGCTGCTTGGTTTCGTTGCTTTGATGATGGGCGTAGCTCCAAGACTGGCCGAGGAGGCCGTGGAGGAGCTGGAGGCCGCGGAGGCCGAGGAGGAGGCCGTGGCGGCGGTCGCGGTGGCTTCGGCGGCGGTCGCGGTGGCGGCCGTGGCGGCGCCGGTGGCCGTGGAGGCTTCGGAGGAGGCCGTGGCGGCGGCGGTCGCGGCGGAGGCTTCGGCGGAGGCCGTGGCCGTGGCCGCGGATAGAGCAGCAGCCTGCACCTCGGTATACAACCATCACTCTTCTTACTCAACCAGCACTCCGTGTCGCATCGCGTCCAACTCCTCGTTCGACGCAGCGGGCGTGTGCGCGTTGCGTGTGCCTGTGGGTTTGCGTGCTTGCTCGATACTGGCGTGCAAGGTGCACCTTGGTGTTCGATTGCAAGCACTCGCGTTCATTGATGACAGGTTGGCGCGAGCTCGTGCTGCGGCTCGTTCTGTGGCTCAGCGGAAGCGCCGGCGAGCAGGGCTGCGGCTACGGCTACGGCTTCGGCTTCGGCTTGGGCTGCGCGCGCGCTTGTGACCACTGCTAGAGCGCCGCGCGTTACGGTCGCGGCTTGAACTACGAGAGCGGCCATGTCGTCGGTGTGAATCGCGCGAGCGAGACCTCGAGCGAGAGCGTGAGCGCGATCGACGGCGGCGATCTCGTCTTCGTGGAGAGCCACGCGAACGGCTCCTGCTTCTGCTGCGGCTCGAGCTTCGACTTCGATAGCGATCTCGTCGACCTCGCGGACTCAGGCTGCGAGATCGCGAGTGCGATACAGACCGAGAACGGGACCGATCGCGTCTTGCCGAGCGGCGTGGAGGGCTGCGGCTACGGCTACGGCTGCGGCTGCGGCTGCGACTACGGCGTATCGCGTGGCGGCCCGAAGTGTAGGGCGCTGCGGCTCCGAAGGATGTTGGGAGGTCGTAGCGGGAAGGAGCGGCCGAGCGCCGTTGCAGCTGTGCATCGAGCTCGCGCGCACGCAGGGCCTCTTCGCGGTCCTTCTCTTCTCGCTTGCGGGCGGCTTCAGTGTGGTCGGCCTTCTCTGGAGGGAGCAAGCGCAGCGTCGTCCAAGCAGTTAGTATCGTGGCAGGGGGCTGTGCTCGCACGCATACAACGCCATACGCTTGTTATCGATCTGCGCACGGATCTGTTGCATGAGCTTCTGCTGGAAGGTCAGCGTCGGCTCGGCAGCAGCGGCAGCAGCGGTGCTCTCCTTGGCGGTGCTTGCGGTCGAGGCTCCTTTGCCGGCGCTGCCATGATCAAGCAGCAGGTGAGAAGCCGAGCCAAGCCTTGCCATTCGCATGAGGGGCTCCGTACGCTGCCGAGCTCGCTGGGCTCGAGGCGGCGGCCTTCGCGGCCTTGGCGCCATGGTTGAACTGGAGATCGATCATGCGCGCTTGGTTCCACCGATCGCCTGGTCGTATTTGTCGTGTATCTCGGCGGCTGGCCGACGGGCTGCTCAATGTCCAATCACCAGGCAGCAACAGCGGCGGCGGAGGTGGTGGCGGCATTCGACGGTACACAGGCATCCCAGAAACACGGTGCGTCGAGATCAGCAAATGCACTTACGACACGACGGTGCAGCAAGAAGCGAGCGAGCGCGATTGGAGCGATAGGAACGTCAGGGAGTCGACGGCGCTGGCAGGCGTCGAGATACGCGGCGGTGTGTTCGGCGCATACGAGGCATACGAGGCCGCGGAGGAGTCCGTGTCGCGGCCATCGTAGTCGCGGTCGTGCTCGCGCGGCGAGCTTGATATCACCATCTCGGTGATCTCGACGGCCTCGCCGTCGGTGTGGCGGGTCGGAGAGTGAGAGCGGGAGCTGCGGCGTCGAGGCCCCGAGGACTCGTAGGCTTCGTAGGTCGGGCTGGCGCGTCGGTCTCGGCGCCAGCTGCTGCCGTCCAATCCGTCCAATCCATGCAATCGGCGTCAGTTGGAAGAGCTCCCTTGCTCTCGCTCCCTCGAGCAGTCAGCAGTTCGTACGATTCATCCGTGGATTGGTGCTTGTGTCGAGGACGCTCGCGGCGTCGGTCGGATCGGCTCGAGCGCTCGGGGGCGTCGTCGGCGGTCGGGGCGTCGGCCTCGTCGCGGCGCCGCAGGTCGCAGAAGCCGCGGATGCCGTACTTCCTGCCCTCGCGCTCCAGCAGCTCCTCCTCGTCGACCTGCTCGCTGTGGCTCGAGTCGCTGTCATTGTCTCCCTTCTCATCACCGTCGTCGTCGTCGTCGCCGTCGTCGAGCGGGGGAGGGGGAGGTATCGGCAGCGAGGTCGAGGTCGAGTCCGAGTACGAGTAGCCGATCTGCGCGTACGACGACTCGCTGCTCTTGGGCTTCCTGCATCGATCGGCGCCTCGTGAGTGCCACGCGAGCATCGGTGATGCACTCCTGCGACACGCACATGAACGACGAGGCGGCGTGCTGCTGCTCCTTCTTGAGGTTCGCGAGCTCGCGCTCAGTCGGCGCGGACTTGTTGTCGTACTGCTTCTTCTCGGCCACCTCTCGGATCCAATCCTGCGCCGAGTCTGCACATGGGAGAGAGAGAGAGAGGCACGCTGGTGAGTTTGATGAGGGTCGGGCTCGCACAACGCCGTGCGCGTACAGCCATTGACTTCGGCCTCGACCAACGAGCGGTACCGCTCGAACTGCAGGCGGTTCTCGAGGTCGCGCCCGATCGAGGGAGCGGCGCCGCTGCGGTGGGGCGCGTCGCTCAGCAGCAGGCGCCCGTCGTAGCTGCTCATGTGCACCGTGTGAGTGGCAGCCGCTGTTGGGCGACCTCGATCTCGCGATCGGTGACGTACGTGTCGACTTGACAGCCTGGCTTCGCGGCCCAAGAGACGCTGCATCAGGGTGCGGGCGAGCGCGCGAGCCGTGAGTGAGTAGCGACGCCGTGTGGCGCTCGGGGCGACAGCGTACAGGCTCTTGGCGGACTCGTGCAGCTGGTACTGCTGCTCGTCCTTGATCGGACGGATCGAGTTGGCGACGATGAACACCCGCTGCAGAGGATCTCCGTTCTGTGCGCAGGCGCAGCGCCTCGAGAGGGTCAGCGTCGTCACGTCGCGTCGCGAGCGCAAGGGGCGCGGCACTCACTCGCTGGGCGTAGTACTCGGCCTTGCGCTCGGCTCGACGACGCGCATCGAGCATGATGCCCTTGATGCGCTTGTCTTCCTTGCGGCACTCTCGCCATATGGAGCTCATGGTGCCCGGATGTCAGGTCGCGAGGGAGCGGCGGCGGCGCTGCTGCTGTTCTTGGTGGCGGCGCTGCTGCTGCTGTGCGGGCTGCGCGGCGACCGAGCGAATGTCCCTCAGGCAATGCCACCATCACCACCATCATCACCATCACTGCCTCGACAGCGGCGTTTATCTTTTGTACACGTTGCGAGCTGCGACTCACTAGCTGGGAATGCTGCCCCGGATTATATACAGCACGCTGGCACGAATACGTTCAGTGCTGCGGCGATGGGCCTCGGTCTACACTGGAGTCGCTGGCTCGCTCGATCACACCGACTCTGCTCGGCTGCTTGCTACTGCTCGCCTTCCACCGATGAGGGTGCTGGCGTCGTGGTCGTGGTGGTCGTGGTGGTCGTGGTCGTTGTCGTGGTGGTCGTGGGGGCGGCGGAGGCAGGAGCAGGAGCTGGAGCGCTCGAGTCGGCGTCCGCAGCCTCGTTGTGCTCGTCGTCGCCATCAGCATCAGCGTCAGCATCGTCGCCATCAGCATCATCGCCATTCTCGTCCTTCATCTCAACCGTTGGTGGCGGCGTATTCGGTGTGGCAGAAGGAGCAGTCCTCTGGGCACGACCTGCGTGAGTGCGTGCAGCCAATCGATCGTTGCTGCTGCCTCTGCTGCGATTGTAGCGCTCCGCCTTGTACCTTGGTTCGGTGGTGATTCTTGAGCGCATCGTGGCATTCGTCGAGCAGCGAGGTCTTTTGCTCGCGTAGTTGCTGATTCGCCATGTTGACGGCCATGTTGTGCATGAGGATCTGCGTCGTGTCGCGGTCGATCTGGTTCATCTCGGCGAGACGCTGCACGTGGTCGGAGCAGCTCGGGTCGAACAGCGACGCGA
>Ga0209935_1005441_pt1 | contig 10826 bp, 9 predicted proteins | sample ThiBio_1000_plan_2_FD_183958 | JGI IMG/M metagenome (GOLD analysis project Ga0209935, IMG submission 183958) | Wastewater bioreactor microbial communities from Cape Town, South Africa - Thiocy_cont_1000_plan (SPAdes) | ecosystem: Engineered > Bioreactor > Thiocyanate-remediating >... | reverse complement strand
TTAACCCCATTCTACAAAATTTAGACATTGTGTTCGTGCTCGCTTCACGTTAATAAAAATATAAGGATATTATTTCTTTTGGTCTTGTAAATCTGTGTTGAAAAATTAAAAGGTACTTGGGAATATGTATGAATATGAATATATTCTTCTACTCATTTGAAACAATAAAATATATTTCATCATTTTTTAGATGAATGCAGAAAATTTTGCTGAACTACTGAAAGAGCTTGGTGTTAATAGTGTATCTGAAGTTATTTTCTACCGGTTGATGAAAAAATAGTGATGAGGTTATTTATATTTATTGGTTTAAAATATAAAAATAAGGAATATATTCATGAATTTGAGAATTTTAATAACGTAAAAATTTTTGAATTCGATGATTGAATGCGTCTGCTACGTAAAGATTTAGTTGACTATCGAGTCTTATTGACCAAGGTACAGCAAGTGTAGTAGCATTAGTACCATTTACACCTGTAATTCCAGCTATAGTAGTGCCATTTAATTGTCCGGCATAAAAAAATTGAATACGATGATTGTTTCTATCAGCAACATACAAATTCTCCATGGGATCAAATATTGCCTCAGTAGGAGCACTAAATCGTGTTGGTGTTGTACCAGAAGCTCCGCTAATGTCTCCAGCAATCAATGTCCAGAAGCTGGAACCCAACACATATCGAACGATCTTTTGAGCACCAAAGTTAGCAATAACTAAACTGTTTGTCAATATATCAAAATATAAGCCTCTGGGCACATGTAATTGTGTATTACTATTTCCTCCTCCATTAAATCCGAATACTAATGTACCAGAATTATTACCGAGTGTATATGACATGATTCGATGGTTTGTATGGTCTGCTATATAAAGTATATTTGATGTTGGATGAAGAGCGATACCACAGGGCCAATATAGTTCATTGGTAGAGTTACCAGCAGAACCTAAAGACAAGCTGTTATATGAAGGAAAAACAATGTTATTTTATTTATTTTTCTTACCTGTACCAGCAATTGTTGTTCCTGAATCAGCTCCTTTACGCCAGAATTGAATTCGATGATTACATGCGTCTGTTATATATAAATTTTCATTTGAATCAATAAGAACTCGTTGCGGAAAACATAATTTATCTGAAGATGAGCCACCTGTTACATTTCCAGCTACTCTTTGACCTATTGAACTACCAAATAAATACTTTTGAATTCGATTATTCTCTCCATCAGCAATATATAGATTATTAGCATAGTCCAAAAATATATCATAGGGAGTATTTAATTGATTGTTAGCAGGACCAGGACTACCACTAATTCCAGCTATTGTGATACCATTGGAATTCCAACGAAGTACAGGTGTTGATATTATTGTTTTTGTTGGAGATTTAATTAAAAGAACTGATAGAATAGTAGCTATGATCAAAATAACAAGTAAAGTTACAATCATAGATGCAATAATATATCGACGTGAACATCTATAAATATGACTAGAAATGAAAATCATCACTCCTCGTTAGAAGAAAGTATTCTGACTTTTTTCTTTTATTTTGTTTGGATCGTTGATGGTAATCTTGGATTACTCCTATTCGATCTAGTTCATCATTATTATTCAACTTCATGTTTGAAAATAAACTGATGGCCCTATGAGGAGTGACTCGAGAAGATTTTGATAATGATTTTTTCATCGAATAATCACTTTTCTTCGAGTTTTCATTCGACTGAAATAATAATATCTTATAAAAAAAACATCTAAAGAATATATATTTCTAAAATTCTGACCGACGATAAATTTCTATTATTCGATTGAATTTTTTTTGATAATCCAATAGTTATGTGAATGATATTGTTCGATCGTTTCTTTTTCAACGATGGATATTTATGCTAAATTTTAATCAATTGAAAATAAAGGTAGAACATAGATTGGCTTTACTTTATGAACAATTGATCGATTATGACGAGAATGATGTGAAACTAATACAATACTTGATTTTCTTCTTTGCATTACTTTACAATTCTTTTGTTCATTTAACTTCAATATCTTATTCAAATGAGACTGTTCTTTTTTTAAAATCTATATACTTTTTCTTTTCTTTTTAAATTCATGATGAATTCTGATTATTTTTTATTTACAGGATAATTTATTCATAGAAAAGAGAACAAAACCTTATTAAAAAAAACAAATTCAAGCAAGATAGAAGTGTCACAAACGCAACAAGCATTACTCTAGCAACTCTCTCAGAGCTTTCAAGTATTATTTCTTTTTTTCTTTTTATACATTAACTAGAATACATTAGCACATAATGAAAGCATAAAGAAGATATTTTGTCTATGCATATAATCAAGCTCAAACATAATTTGAAAAGAGATTCAAATGTTGACAGATCAATCATCTACGCAGACAAGCACAAGTAAAATATAAATCCTACTGTTTAGTTATTGATTAAACTATTTTCATCAATATCATTCAAGATAATAGTATCGGGTAAAAGGAAGACAAAATATATGTGACAATTACTTTCTTCTTATAGATCTTTCAGTCTCACTTCGTTGGAACTCTACAGGTATAACAATACTGGGTAAAGCGGGTGTACCAGGTTCAGCTCCTAATCAAACGGCCGGTCCATACGGCTTGACGTTTGATTCTTTAAGTGCATTATATATAGCTGATTCTTGGAATCATCGAATTCAAAAACTGATCATAGGTACATCAACTGGTATAACTGTTGCAGGCCAAGCAAACGTAGCAATAGGAAATGATTCTTATCATTTATATAGCCCAGTTCATGTGGCATTTGACTCGAATGACAACATGTATGTTTCAGATAGACTAAATAGTCGTGTTCAATTTTTCCCTCGTGGTAATCTATCAGGAACAACTGTTGCAGGTATAACAGGTAACTAGCTGTTCTTTTATAAACTTACATTTAAACATAAGATATTTATAGGTTCATCAGGAAGTACTAATGACACACTCTCTGCAACAGCAACTGCCGTTGCATATGATTCAGAAACTAATAATCTTTATATAGCAGACACTGATAACCACCGTGTTATGCAATATCAATATGGATCATTAGTAGGTAGTGTGATTGCGGGACATGGTGGATATGGTTTAGGTGCCTCTCAATTGTCTACGCCTTATGGACTATATTTTGATATATTTTCAAATAGTTTGATTATTTCTAATTACAATCTGCCTAGGATAGTGTGGTGGAGGGTTGGCGACTACAATGGAACACTTGTTGCTGGGAACGATTCAACATCTTTAAACGGTCCATTTGGTGTGAGGGTCGACCCTATGGGTAATATTTATGTGGCTGATATGCCAAACCATCGTATTCAATTTTTTCTATCTGGACAATTTGTTGGTAGAACCATTGCTGGTATAACAGGTGTAAATGGTACAAATGCGAGTGTATTCAACCAACCTCGTTGGGTAACTCTAGACAAACAACTTAATCTTTACGTATGTGATACAGATAATCATCGAGTACAAATGTTTAGACGCTACTGAATGATAAAATTTTCTTTTGTATTTAAAATCACTTTATCGTTTTCTAAATACACCAATAGAGTCGGAAACGCCATATGGAAAATCTCTATTTTTCCAAAATGTAAACCTTCTAATGATCAATACGCAGTTCCAAATTTTGAATATCTACCTATTAATTCAGACTCTCCGATCGAAACGCACACACACACTCAAATTTTTTTTTTCATAAATCTATTTCTCTTATGAAAGAATAACGTTTTTATTTAATTATAATTTTCAATCTATTATAGTCCAGGATTGTTTGAACCGAAATTTGTTCTCAAAAAAAAAAATAGATGATCATAACTCAGTCGATACTTATTCAACAGAATTCATTCTTCCTCTAGGCCTATATGAAAAATGACACAGATTTTTTCATCAAAATCCTCAAAATCAAGAGAAACCTTTTATTTGTACTGACAGCATATTGTTCGGGAATATGCAAGAAGAAATGAAATAAAAAAAACAATTATTAATTTTTTTTTGTGTTTATTTACTTTTGTTCTATATTTGTTAACTTATATTGATTATTGTTAATCCGATTTTTTTTTCAAAAAAATGACACGACGAATGCCGAGTTCATCGTATTCCGACTTATTAATGCCGTCATTATCATCATTCAATACTGAAATAATCAACGAAAGCAAAAATCTTCGTATGAAAAATGTAATTATACAACAGAATACTTCTTTCTTCGATTTACTCGTCATATTCTTTGAATCAACATTTGTTATCGATTCCTTTTACTTTAAAGACGATATATATACGAAAAATAGGAAACAAATATCTAGATATTTTTTCACTGATTGTATTTGCTAGAAAAATTTGATGTAATGTAAATATTTTGTTTTTAATTATGTAATAGTGTACATGGAATACTAACATGTCGACAATGTCCCAATCGCCATTTGTTGTTCAATCTTCAGTTTCGGAATCAAATAATCGTCAATCAATTACTAAATCTACTGTTCATCCGGTTAGTTTATAGATTGAATTCAATTATTGAATCGAGAACAAAATTTAACATTAAGACAAGATATATTCGGTATAACTCGACGTCATTGTGGCCTAAAACTATCGCTGCAGAATCCAGAAATTCGATAATTCATGTCAGAATCAGAAATGATCCGCCTAATCGTTCGTTATCACAAGTGAGTATAATAAATCTTTGATGACAATTGATAGCCATTCATTCATATTTATTTCATGTATATCAATAGCAACAACAACATCAAATTATGAATTCAACAGCAGATCAAACATCTACTGTTCTAACACAAAGTGCTCCAATGTGGAATTCCTATTCAAATAAGGTTAATTTCTGTTGATATCAAATATCTTGTGTTAAAAACCGTTGATTGAATACTGATTCATTTTCTTATAGACGAATACGTCGATAGATTGGACAAGAACAACGGGTGAATTAGGCGAAATTTTATCGCATGGTCGAAGAGTAAAAAAGAAACGAAAGTAGATGATAATATACTATCATTCATATTCTTTATTGATGCTACTTTAGAAAGGCACCGATCTATTGTAGACCTTGTTTCTGGTGGATTGGAGGTTGTTTACTTAGCGCTCTTTTACTAGGAACACTAGCTACTGTACTTATCTTGAGATTTAACAAGTCCAGTTCAACGACAACTAGTAAGTACATAGGTATTACTTTATCTGATCAAAGAGTTGAGGGTGGGTAGTAAAACAATTGGAAAACTTTTCCATATCTAAGTAATTTAGCATTATCAATATTCTACTTATTGTCTCTTGATTTTAAACATGCTTATAGTTTTATTTCTTTCTGATTTCATAGAGCTGACAGTCTTGACGTCGACTACAGTAAGCACGACACTGACTACGACGACACCCGTTATAATTACTACAACAACCATAACGTCGACATCTAGCACAATATCAACTACTGGATTTATGACTACTACGAGCGAAAGCACCGCATCAACACCCAGCACAACAACAACAACAACTGGGGTTGCGCTAAGTTTCGCTGCTATCACCACCACAACAACAACAGGGGTTGCGCTAACTTTTGCTGCACTCACCACCACAGCAACAACAACAACAACTGGGGTTGCGCTAAGTTTCGCTGCTATCACCACCACAGCATCAACTGCAGTTGGATAATTCACTTTTTTATGATGACTTTCACATTAAATTCTTATTGATAAATATTTTTATTTCGATTAAAAAATACATTACACATATAACTATTGCAGTATACTGATTCCATTTGTATATTTCTCGAATCTAAACTCAACGAAGGTTTTGAATCTGGGAGTGAGTCTTGAATACATTTATTATAAAAAAATATTGGTTCTTTTTCACAGTGAAATGGGATTCAGCTCGCATTGCGCAAGAAATGGAAATTATGTGGTTCATAATGGGTCATTCGTATTTGATTACACTGAATGGCTTACGTCCAATCAAAATCTTCTAGCTTCTCGATAAATGTCTCGATTCAAGCTCAGAACTGCTAATACAATCTGTAACTTATAATTCTTCATCGAACACAAATGTTTCTATGAAACGAAAATAAACTTGCATCATAACCGATATTCGTTGTAAATAGAGAACAAAGCGTTTCAAGTACCTTTTTTCATTAGAGTATATCTTCCTTCTGCTCAACAGTTACTTTCAAGTAATAAATAGACATGACTATATGTGCGTATTTCAATTTTTTTTCAAAATTATTTAAAAAATATGCAAAAATCCGTGCACAGCTCATGTGTAATGAAACCTTTTTTCATTCGTATGCTTTAACTTATGAAACTCATCAGCGAAGCCAAATATATATCTCTACCTCTCTCAGATGAATAAAAAATAAAAATTCAGATTTTATTACAACAATGGCAGATCGAATACATTCGCAGATAAGTAGAAGTAAGACCTGATTATGTTAGTGTCATTTACTTGGCCTATACTCTGATGATCTTCTTCAGATCGGCCCTCATCAATTGAAGTACGTGTTACAAAAGTTCCTCGTCATAGTCAACCCCATTCAATTCACAGTCAGGTAAAATTTCTGCTGCTATCAAGTATAGAACTAATGATCTGTTTCATCTAGTATTATCGTGCAAAGACAAAAGGAAGACGATCCAATACTGTCAGCCATGTAACCATTGGACCACCAACTGATACTTATACTAATCATAATCAGGTTCGGTCAGATTCTTCATTTTCTTTTCTGATCATTTCTCAGTTTAGTCGACACAAAGTGCATGGATAAGTGATGATACTTTATCAAAAACAAATGATTTTGACCAAAAACACAGTTGTGAAACAATCTCCGAAGTTAAAAGATGTATATCAAAATCTCATAACGTGGTTTATCATACGGTAATCAACAGAAAATACTCAAAGCTTTTATAAACATTCTTTCTTTTGTTATTACAATAGATGAGAGATAAACATCCTGTATGGTCGAATTTTAAACATAAAACTTACCATAAAAATGTCAAGAAAAAGAAACGAAACAAGTACGCATAATTAGTTTATTTTTTATTTGATATAATCTTGTTTATCAACAAGTAACGTTCATCGAAAGTCGATTGACTTGACCCTCGACTGAATGTATTAGTGTGCGCGCATATCAAAGTTTCAATTAATAATGATCGACTATACGTAGTTTTTAGTCGAAAATGCTCAATTGACTTCAGACTTTAAGTTCCAATAAAGATTTGTCATCTATTGGGAGTTACTAAACTCGATGTTTTTTTGACCTTTGAATCGAATTTCAAGTGAAATTCCCGATTCTCTGATCTGAATTATCTCGGATCGGACGAAGTTTCAGCCATCATTGATTCCGAAGTGTACATTCTAAAATAAATGTTTTTTTGACCTTTTAACATGATTTCTATTCAAATTCAGATTCTGCGATCTGAATTACCTAGGGTTCGACCGAATTTCAGTCATCGTTCGTCACTATTAGTAATTCGTGATATCATTGTTTTTTTGACCTTTGACGACGATTTTTATTCGAATTCAGATTCTTCGATCCGAATTACATGCGGTGATACAAGTTTCAGTCATCGTTGATTACAATTAGTGATTTCCGATATCAATGTTTTTTTGACCTTTGAAAACGATTTTCACTGAAATTTAGCCTCACCAATGTCGATAACCTTTCGTACGATTAAGTTTCAGCCATCGGTGATTCCGAATGTCAATGTTTGTTTGAGCTTTCAACATGATTTTTATCGAAATTCAGATTCTCCAATGTCAATTACCTCGGGTCGGATCAACTTTCAACCGTCCTCGACTACGATTAGTAATTTCGAAAATGAACGTTTGTTTGACCTTTGAACATGATCTCTATCGAAATTCGAATTGTGCGATGTCGATTAATTGATTACAATTAGTGATTCCTGAAAACAAATGTTTTTTGACCTTTGAAAATGATTTTTAGTGGAATTAGGATTGTCCGGTCTCGACTACCTTTGGTCAGACGGAGTTTCAGTCGTTGTTGATTACGATTACTGATTTCTGAAATCAATGTTTTTTTGACCTTGGAAGACGATTTCGATTACCGAGGATCGGACCACGTGTATGTCATCGTTGATTTCCGATATCAATGTTTTTTTGACCTTTGAACACGATCTTTACTGTAATTGAGGTTCTCTGATGTCAATACCCGAGGGTCGAGCCATCGTCGATTCAAATTCGTGAGTGCGGAAACCGATGTTTTTTTTACCCCAAGAATGACTCATATTCGGACTCCTTGACCTCGAAAACCTAAGGTCCGACTAAGTTTCAACTATCATTGGTCACTATAAGTGAGTTCTTAAATCGATGTTCTTTTGACCCCGATGCAAACAGACAAACAAACGAATTTTTTTCATATGACCCTCCTTACAGTCGAGGGAATAATAATTTATTATTGTAGATATTCTCGTCGATGTCGCTGTGCAATTCTAATGATTGTCCTTCTTCTAGCCATAGTTGCAATCCTGTTAGCACTTTTGATCAAACCATCTTCAGCAACAACCAGAAGTAATATCTACAACGATATCATATAATAACTTTTTTACTGTTGCAGATATCATAGCTGTGCTTCGTTGGAATCAATCAGGTATAACCGTAGCTGGCATTGTGGCTAAATCCGGTAATACTTCCAACCTTTTCAACCGTCCTCATGGTTTGGTGATCGATTTTTCTACTACTCTTTATATTGCTGATCGGCATAATCATCGTATTCAAAAATGGCCAATGAATGCACTAACTGGAATCACAATTGCAGGTCAAGCAAATGGAACAGCAGGACCATCTGTATCTGATCTGGATCGACCCACTGATCTTGCGATCGATTCGACCGGAAACGTCTATATTGCGGATTCATGGAACCATCGAATTCAATTTTGGGAAAATGGTACATCCCAAGGATCAACAATAGCAGGTATAATCACCTTTACAATTCTCTACTAAGAGTCAAATCCACCTGTAACTATATTTTTAGGTACTGGTGGAATTCTGAACATTACACTAAACTTACCGTATGGACTTACGCGTGATCCCAACTCAGGCATACTTTACATAGCTGATACATCAAACCATCGTGTAATACGTTATCGATTAGGTGAATTAGTAGGTACAGTCGTAGTTGGTGGAAATGGACCAGGACCAAATAATACACAGTTATCTTCACCTGGTGGCCTCTACTTTGATTCACCATCAAATAGTCTTTTAATTGCCAATAGTGCTGCTCATAATATTGTTCGATGGGTAATGGGTGCCGATAGTTGGATACTCGTTGCAGGTAACTTGAATGGAACACTTGGCAATACGTCGATGGAGCTTAATTCTGCATTCGATGTTGAGATGGATCCCATGGGTAATGTATATGTAGCTGACAGAAGCAATCATCGGATTCAATTTTTTCTGGTTGGTCAATCGACAGGTGTAACAATTGCTGGTGTTACAGGTGCCACTGGTATTAATTCTACTCGACTTAATACGCCTAGCTCAATGACACTCGACAATCAACTCAACTTATATGTAGCAGACACAAATAATCATCGAATACAAAAATTTTTACGTTACTAAATAATGAAAATCGTGGAGATTTTTTAAGACAACAGCAAATAGAATACGCTTATCCCTTGAGCGCTGCTTTCATTTTTTGTGCGAAAGACGTCATATAAACCTCTGAAATAACTCAAGCATATCCTTAGAAATCATCTTCTCTAACTAGCAGAAGGCATATTGAAAGGTTGAGAAGAATATAAAACATGAACGGTTTGTACTACCCTGCAATGTCTTTAGATTATTCGTATTGAACCTTAAAACGAAGATTTATTGGTTTCATAAGCCAATCACTAGTTCATTCATGGGTGTAACGAAATAATATTCAATTCTTTTAAAGAAAGTCTTTTTTTATTATGCAAAAAGAAGAAGCATTCTACAGTCTTAAAGAAATTTATGATATTCTTGGATAACTAAAAACATTTGATGTGTGCACACGCATAAATAAGCATAGGAAGAAAAATAATTATAAAATTAGTTTTTGGCTGAGTGTCGTGAAAGTTTGACAACAGTTATTCCGCTTGGTTTTTCAATTGATGAATTTTGTAAACTAGTAACACTACCATCCGGATCAATTATTTTCGATTGATTATTTGTTTTATTGTCTTGAGATTTCATGATTCGTTTCACTATAACTGCCGAATGTGGTTTTAATGATGTTGTTTCAGTATTATTTTTACTAGTTTCTTCCAACATTTGAATATTACTTACACGTTTAACACTAACACTAGACTTTGATTTGGCTGATCCAGAAAAAGACGAATCATGCAAAACCAGAGGAACTTCAGAAGTTGATAAATTATTGCTAATACCGTCACTACTATTTGTATTTACAGTATTGGATCTAAAATTTTTTCTTGAAAATAGATTTCGTATCTTATTTTTTGTATTAATTGTTGTTGTGGTTGAATGTTCTGATCTTTTCGCCGTACCATAGTCTCTAGAGCGTTTAGTAGCAGGCATCCTATTCAAAAAACTTAAGTTTTATCTCTTCGAAAAACAAGAAAAACTTACCAAAAAAATCTCCATATACACAAACAACAGCATACAGCGAGTAGAAAACTTAATAAAGATAGACCAAGAATTAATAACCAATTTACAGTTGGCTCTAATATATTCAAAGAGATAATCGTAATGATGTAAATCAAGTAATATCTTACTCGGATCTTTTTTCTTGGTTATCGTCGTGGTGGTAGTTGCTGTCGTTGTTGTAGCGGATGTTGTTGTTGTTGTTGTTACGGTAGTTGTTGTAGTACTTGTTGTTGTAGTTGTTGTT
>Ga0209935_1005439_pt1 | contig 10827 bp, 12 predicted proteins | sample ThiBio_1000_plan_2_FD_183958 | JGI IMG/M metagenome (GOLD analysis project Ga0209935, IMG submission 183958) | Wastewater bioreactor microbial communities from Cape Town, South Africa - Thiocy_cont_1000_plan (SPAdes) | ecosystem: Engineered > Bioreactor > Thiocyanate-remediating >... | reverse complement strand
ATGCTACAAGAGCTTAGAGGACAGAAATCTTGCGGATATCTTACCGTCGCCAGGATTCTATGTATTCATCGTTCCTGCGACCTTGAGGACTTCCTCTCCCCCTCTCGTGGAACCAGAACCCTCACTGCTGCGCCTTATTCGGGGTCTTCAAGAAGTCGAGACGCCTACTTGCGGCAAGAGGAGGAACTCATAAAAAAGTATGCCAACAGGTGGATAGCGTTCTGTGCAGAGGTCGGGGTTGTCTTTGAATGTGATTCAAGAGATGAATGCTACAACAAGACCGTACAAGCCGTCGAGGCGCAGAAAGATACATCCTGGTTTGCTAACGCACAATTGAAAGAATGTTACTTCGACCTTGAACATGTACGTAATCTTCTTGTGGCACTATTTTTCTTCTTACAACCCGAGCAGGTTGGTGTTCCCCTGTGTATTTTAAGGTCAACTCGGTCGCTGATAGATGAGTACAAACCACGAGTCAGCCGAGGCAGCCCTTTCATCAAACTTCCCAGTGTAAAAAATGAGTTTTGCCTCCTTGGATAACGAATGCTCTGCCGAGGGTGTGGAACTCCTTTTTGACACTGGGTCTATGGGTACGCTATTGGGTGCGACAAAGGACTTTGCTGCGTGTCCTGTAGACTTTAGTCGTGTGGGCTGGCATGAACCTATGGAGGGTGTAGGAGGTGCTATCACTGACACATTTGCCATCAAGCTAAAAGGTAATTCTATGCCTGTCTAAGCAATTATCCTAACCTACTTGTGAAAGTGCGCACTGTAGGATCTGATAGTGATTGGATGTCAACAGAAGTTTATCTCCCCTTGTACACACAGGCGACACGACCCAAAAAAATTGATAATGAGGACGAACAACCAAGTCGGATTTTGGGCTTTGACATCATCAGTAGACTACTGGTGCAGATCAATGGGCCAGAACACACCCTCACTGTCGAGTCACCCCACAAGCGCACAGTTGCAACCCCACCACGAGGGCTGCCTACAAAAGACATTCATGTGTAAAGATTCTAGCAACCAATAAAAATATTTTTCACCAAACTCATTTGATAGCCAGGGTTCAAGAGCCAGCACTCACAACAATATTTGGTGACAATATTATGTGTTTTTTCTGAACTCTACAGGGTACGGCTTCCTGGCCTTTATGGCATTGCCGACAGGTACATTCTATAATAACCATATTATATATGATGAAGGTAACACTCACTTGAAAAATGAGAAGAAGCCGCCGCCCCCTCCCTTGGCAGGTTTCTGGGGAGGCAGCGCGCGGGATTGTCGGTGGATGGCTGCGGCCTCGCGGGCTGCGAATTTCTTCTTGAACGCTTCGAGCTTCTCGATGGTTGGCTGATTGATTCCCACCGAAAAGTCGTTGCATCTGTGCATGAGGAGGCAGATCTCCAATAGCAAATCAATCGCGAGGCAGGCGAGGGATGGGTTGCGCAGCCCCTTGGTTTTCAATAGGTCCTTGGCCTCATTCGTTACCGAGGTGATCAGGCGATCGCTTAATTGGATCAGCTCATAAAAGGTAAGAACCTCCTTCATGGCCTTGTTCATGATCCTCAGGTTGGCATCATCCAGCTTGTTTCGCAACTCACACAACGCCTTGATGAAGAACCTCTCCTCCCTCTCCATCCGCTTGAGGCGCGACATCGGCACCATCCTCTCCTCCTCCCCCTCATCGTCTCCATCGTTCTCTCTTCCCTCACCAAAGTAATAGGCGTCGTCATCCTCATCACTCTCAAGCGCCTCGAGACGCAGGTTGCCATAGAGACCCTTGATGATGGCTTTCTCTCGCGCGGCCTCGTCCCCTCCAGAATCCTCAGAGGAGGACCGTTGTCCTCCCGCTCCCCCTCTTCCTCGTTCTCTTTCTTTCTCTTTTTCTTTCTCTTTCTTTTCTTTCTCCATCGCTTTTGCTTCATCATCTTTCTTCTTTCGTTCCTCTTCCTCATTTGCTTTTCTCATTTCTTCTTCCATTTGGAACAGATGCTGTCTCGCCTGCAATATGTTGAATGTGCTCTCCCTCCTTCGTGGCTGCTTCTTCTTCTTAGGGGATGCCACTTGTTGCGCTTCAGCCGAATTATCTGATGGTCCTCCTACTGCTTCTATGTAATACATAGCCAAGTCAGTAATTGTTACACACACACACACACACTCACACACACGAGAGACTTACCATTCAACGCTCCCATATCAATGCCTTCTAATCCCAACGCCAATTCTCGCAGCTCTCCAGGGACAGAGCTTCTTGTTCTGCTCTGTAGCTCGGCAACCAGCTTCTCTCGCTCATCCAGGTCGCTCGCATCTTCCTCACCTTCACGCAACAGTGGGTTAGCGTCCCTCCTGATCAAACCGGGGGAGTTTGCTGAGGTGCGTATCCACTCCACCCGCCCAATCCTCCCACTCCCTCTCGCAGACCCACCGCCAACTTCACCATCCTTCTCCCTCACACCCTCTTCATCTCCCTCTACTGTCCTCGCCGCAGCGAGTTTGATTATCGCTCGCTGCCTCAACTCTACCATCTGCTCACTCAACAAGTCTTCAACAAAATCATCCTCTTTCCTCTCCACCTCACCACCCTCAACGCTACCACCTCTCTCTGCCTTTGTCTCCCCATCCCCTCCCATTGTGGTTGTTGTGGTTGTTGTGGTTGTTGTACCTTGTTGTGGTGATGCTTCCTCAACCGGGCTCTTAATCGCATCCACAACAGGCACAACAGGGGACAACCCCTCTATTATGGCACTATCAGACAACGACCCCTCATCCCCCTCATGCTTCAAGGACTCCCTCAACTGCTGCAACAAGAGTCCCTGATCGGCAGCGAACCGTGGCGGCAGGGTCGAGAACTTAGGGCTACTTATGACCTCCCTCTCAGCCTCCAAAACACCACCCACACCACCCACACCACCGCTCTCTCCTTCACTACTACCTTCTCCTTTATCCTCTCGCTCTTTCTCCATCGCCTCATCGGTCATGCGGCGCAGCATCATAGGAGTTACGGAGTTGCGTCTGTACTTCCTCTCAACGGAGTGGCGCGGAGATACGAGGTAATTATCCATATTGGCGATCTTAGCGAAGATCGCCATCGGAGATACTTCTTGTGGTGATTGGCGGAGGGTACCTGCAGGGGACCCCGCACCACTCCCACCACTCTTGCCACCACCCCTCACCGAGCCTCCTCTCCTAATTGGCTGCTTGAGAGTGACAGGTGTGGCCGGAGGGCTGAAATCGGGGAGGGTTTCTTGGCCGGAAGATCGCGATCTGCCTCGGAGTTTGTCATCGCGGAGATTCGCACTCGTGCGAATATTCATCTCTGCTTCCAATCTCCGGGTGACGCGGTCGCGGAGATCCGAGACAACGACTTCCTCGATGCGGGGGATCGCCTCGGTTGCCGAGATCTCCGAATAGACCAGCTTGAAGACGTCCTGCGAGAGGGAGGCCTTCAACGCTCGCAGATACTCCTCGGACTCTCGCTCTCTCTCTTTCTTTTCGCGTTCTTTTTCCTCTTCCGTTTTCTTTTCTTTGTTCTCTACATCCGTTTGTACAATACCACTCTCCTCTTCTGCTTTCTTTTTCTTTTCTCGTTCCCTTTCTTCTTTCTCTTGTCGTTCTTTAGCCTCCCTCTCTAAGTTGACCCTCAATTTAGCTTCGATTTCCTTTTCTATCTCTACCGAAAGCTCCCTCTTAAGGCTGAGCTTCAACTCGTCTTCCACCTGCACTCTGAGTTGCTGCTTGAGCTTTTCTGTCTCAAACCGCTTCAACTCTTCATCCACCTCCCCCTTTTTAGCATCTTTGTCCTTATTCTTGCTTTCTTTGAGTTCATCCGATAAGGAACGTTGCTAAATATAAAGCAAAAATTAGCGCATGCTGTTTTTCTTCACGGCAAGACTATAGGTACCTTTAACTGCTGGTCTTTATGTTTAGCCAATTCAAGCTCGTACCTTTTAAATTTAGCACATTTAGTAATTACCTCAGAGGTTTTTAGATTTAAATACTTACTGTTCTAAAGAGGCGCGCAGACTCGATATGGTACTGGATGCCTCGGCCAACAAATCCTGATCCTCTGTCTGTTTTTGTTGGAAGAATTTGTTGGCCTTCATAAGCGAGTTCACCACTTCGCTCAAGTTGGCTATTTCCTCTACATTTTTCTCGAGTTGTTGCTTGGCCTCATTTTGCTATATGAGTGAGTGAGAGAGAGAGAGAGAGGGAGAGAGAGAAGAACGCAGCGTGTGCATATGTCGTACCTTGCTTAATTCAGCCTTTAAACTCTTGTTTGTCTCCTTGTGTTTTTTCAAGTCGTCAACCTGTTCCCTGAGCGATTGTATTTCATATTCCATGACAGCGTCTTTACCTGCGGCCTCCTTCAACCGCGCTGTAATATTAGTGTTAGCGTGTGCAGGAGGTTTTGTTGTTGCGGAATTCGATCTTACTTTGATCGTGTATAAGAGCGCTATTCATCTTCTGAAGAGAGACGTTCTTTTCTTGGGATTCCATCAACACAGTCTTCATCCCTTCGACCTGAACGATTTGTTTAATCAAAAAGACACAAACCGCAACAATCTTGTACCTCTTCAGAGAGCACTCGAACACGGTCCTTGTAGGCTGCGTTCAATTTCGCTTGGAGTTTAAAACTGCGGATTTGGTTACGTAGCGCGTTGACATCTTCGGCGGTTTTCGACTGAAGCTCCCTTGACGCAAAGTTTTCTTTTTGCAGTAGCTCGCATTTCTGTGCATGACAAAGCATTAATGACTTGCACGACATGTCATCAAATCTCACCATTTTTAATTCAGACATCACCGCTTGAGCGCGATTGTTTAGTTCTTCCAATTGTCCATTCTCCTCTTCCAAACGTTCTAGATTTTGTAATAATCCATTGTTCGCTGACCTTTGTACCTCAAACTGTAAAAACAGTCAGACTACTACAACCAAAACACAATTGAAAATAGAAATTACCTCTGCCTCCCAGTCTCTTTTCGTCCCTTCAAGTTCGTCCATGAGCTGCGAATTTCGCTCAACCAGCATTTGGCCAATCTGAGCCGCAACTTTAAAATCGTTTTCGCGTTCCTCTATGCAATTGTACACCACTTCCAAGTCTGTCAAGGTACCCGCATCTGACGCTCCAGTTTCTACAATTGTGAAACAATTTAGATTAAATACGCCCGCAAATATCTTCTGCAAAATTTTACGTACTCAGAGCATCCATCGTTTCTCGTAGCAGAGATATAAAGTCAACTTGTGTGTGCCCATCCTCCCCTTGCATCTTTAGGCCAGGGCCCGCTACTTGCTAGCCACTGAAGAGCTCTGCTTGTTGTTGCGCGTTGATTTATTTGGTGGGAACGCAAGAATGAAAATTCCTGGTATTGGTCAGAAAGGCAATGCATGACAAGGGGAAGTTAGCGTCTGTGCTTCTGACTGGTCACAGTTGTTCAGTAGATCTCGAAAGACAAACCCCTTGCGACTTCACAGTAACCTTAGCCGCCGTCTGGAAATTACCCCATGCAGGATTTTCATTAATATGTTTGACAGCTGGTGTTTTGGAAGATCAAGTGCAATGTCATTCCTATGCATTAGACGATACACCGTCAGCAAGCCTAATAGTATTTCAATATGAGGCTCCTTGAAATCCGTTGGAGGAGGAAAATGCTCGCACATGCCTGTAAAAATCGTCCCCCTGTCGACCAGTTTTCTCGGTAATAGCTTACATCCATTGGCCAGATTGGAGTATTTAGACGGCGAACTTGAATGCTAATACATTATCTTTCTACACTCGTACTCCCCTCATGAAGCGAAGCTATCGCACCATCTCAGCACTGAAGCAAGGCCAAGGTCATGCTCTTACCAGCTTTCGGACTTACGCCATTGCGGGTATGATTTTGAGTATCAAGATAACTCCGCCCTAACAATCGCAAACAGCAAAAGCAGCAACACAAGTGAGCGATGAGACCTTACGCCAGACCAAAGTCCTCTATGACAAGATCGCAGCAAAGGATCCCGACCAGAAACAATTCCTTCAAGCCTTCTCAGAGGTGACATCAACTCTGTTGCCAGTCTTTGAGCGCCACCCGAAGTATCTTCGCGTGATGGAGGTAAACTGGTCCCTAATTTATTACAGCATTTATTAATGTTGACATGACAGACCCTGGCGGAACCTGAGCAAGTACATACCTTCCGCGTGCCTTGGATAGACGATCAAGGAAATCAACGGGTTAACCGTGGCTTCCGTGTACAATTCAACTCTGCTATTGGTCCTTACAAGGTGCGATACGATTCAATTTCTTGTGTATTCTAACATAATTCAAGGGAGGATTGCGTTTACATCCAAGTGTGAACCTGTCCATCATTAAATTTTTGGGTTTTGAGCAAACCTTCAAAAATTCGTTGACCTCGCTCCCGATGGGTGGAGGGAAAGGCGGTTCTGATTTCGATCCGAAAGGAAAAAGCGATAACGAAGTGATGCGCTTCTGTCAGAGCTTCATGAACTCGCTTCAGCATTTCATCGGCCCAAATCAGGACGTACCCGCTGGCGACATTGGCGTGGGAGGTCGCGAGATTGGCTATCTGTTTGGTCAATACAAACGTCTCACGGGCAGGGTATGTGTAATTCCCAATTATCTTTTTCGAATTAGAAATTAATGCTTTGATTCGATAAACAGTTCGAGGGTGTACTGACAGGGAAGGGGCTTAATTGGGGCGGATCACTTATTCGTCCCGAGGCTACAGGTTACGGCGCAGTTTACTTTGCCGAAGAGATCATCAAAGGGAAAGGATTAGCTTTCGAGGGTAAGCGCTGCCTCATTTCCGGTGCGGGTAACGTGGCCGAGTATTGTGCCGAGAAATTGATGAGCGAAGGCGCAAAAGTTTTGACCCTCAGCGACTCGGACGGCTTCGTTTACGAACCTTCTGGATTCAACAACGAACAACTCGACATCGTGAGAGAGATTAAGAAGGTTAAGCGAGGAAGGATTGCTGAATATGCTCAAGTGCGCCTTCCCGCTTATTTCTTTTCTTGTTTCTTTGCTTTTGTTTTTTCTTATATTTTCACTTTCTTTCTCTTTCTCTTTCTCTTTCGCTTTCGCTTTCTCTTTCTCTTTCTGTTTCGCTCTCTCGTCCTTTGTTCTCTTGCATTCGTTGCACAAGACTAACTAATCATTTTTATTAATCATAGTTCTCGAAGACCGCACAATACCACCCCAAGGAGAAGCCATGGAAGATTGCATGCGACCTTGCGTTCCCTTGTGCGACCGAAAACGAGATTGATGGGACGGCCGCAACGACACTCGCTAAGAATGGCTGCTTGGCAGTGATCGAAGGTGCCAACATGCCAAGCACCAACGAAGCCGTCTCGGTCTACCATGCCAACAAGGTCCTCTATGCCCCCGCCAAGGCCGCGAATGCAGGAGGTGTGGCTACGAGTGGATTGGAGATGTCACAGAATAGCATGAGACTCGTATGGTCTCGCGAGGAAGTCGATGCCAGGTTGAGAGGCATCATGAAGAATATATTCAGACAGGCCAGGGAGGCCGCGACCGAGTATGGCCAGCCCGACAACATCCAAATGGGAGCCAATATCGCTGGGTTCTTGAAAGTCGCTGATGCCATGGTCGATCAAGGATGCGTTTAATTGTACTTTAAAATAATCCAACAATTGTAAAATAAATTACGAATCCTCACCCCGAATCGACTTCAACGTAGTTCCTGATCCCATTACTTGTTCCCTTGCGCAATCGCAGACTTTTGATTGAAGTGGATACGCGCCATCATAAGGGCCATGGTAGGCAAAAAAGGGATCGACCATCAGTGAACTGGAATCCCGTATCATGTCAGATCTTTCATCTCGCACCATGAGCACTCCTTCCTTTCCTATTGCAAGGCATTTTCCCCAATACTTCGCACTCCATTCTGGATCTTGTTTCAATTCTTTATACTTTCTTCTCCCAGCGAACCATTCATCCGGTTTGCCTTCGACGCGATTACTGGCAAAATTAATTCTATTGTTAGCAAAAATTTTGTATTTTCATTGCGTACCTGCTCTGGCTTTCTATGCACTCGCTACATTTCCTCTTGGAAGCCCCAAGCGCAAATTGTGTCCTCGAGAAATCGAGTCGCTCCTTGCTCTCTGCACACACTTAACATACAAACAACTTGCGCGAAGGCTTGGTGCCCTCTTGCTGCATCCCAAAAGCGTGCAACTTTACTTATACGTCAGCTCTTGCACAAGTTTCAACTTGCGCTTCCACATGCTTTTATCTTTCATCTTCCTTTGCCGCTTGGTGTCCGTTTCCAAGAATTAGCTTCATTGTTGCGGTCTGACAGCAGAAGGCGAGGTATGTCGTCTTGGTTTTCCCGCCTCAGAAGCGCGCCACTGTTTCGCCAGTATGGCTGGTATATTGTTGGAGTTCCGACACTTGCGGGGCTAATCTACATAAATAACAAGGTGTGACTGAAAAATTAGAATTGGCTAAACACAACTAACAGAATTGATGATTTCTAGCGACGAACTGAATTGGCAACTAAAAAGGAACAAGATGCGCTAGCGCAAGAACGGAGAGGTTAGTTGGTTATCGTCCAGTTGGGTTAATTCTAACAAATGCTCAACAGATCGGGAGCGGTTAGACCAGCTCCTTGAAAATAATCCAAAGGCGAAGGATTCATTACAACAATTACGATCTATGGAAAACAGGAAATAAATACATTGAAAGGCAAGCTGCGCAGCGTTCTTCCTTCATGCGATCCCTTCCGGTTCCGTCGTCATGCCTACTGCCTCTCATCCTAGCGATGCTCAGCGACAATCCTTCTTTAGATCTTTCCTTTCCTGTTTTCAAGTTTGTGTGGGCATGTGCCGAAGGAGGCGCGGAAGTTACGCAACGGACGTTTCAGAGAAAACATCAGCCAGAACTAACGGATTGTCAGCAGGACACTTAACAGCGGTAAACCACTCTTCGATTTCTCTTTTTCTACTCCTCGATTCTCACATTAATTCTGATGCGCTCTAGATTTCGGTACTTTTTTTCGGATCTTTAACGATACTCCGACAGCTTCCAGAGCGGAGTGGATATGGAGAACGACGATGGTCTACTCAAATCGGAGGGGAACAACATCCCCTTCGGAGACCTGGTGTTTGGTGACAAGATAGGGGCGGGCAATTTTGGCAAGGTAAAACTCACTCCTCCGCTTCGCATCCTCATCTCCGCTGAGGACCGTTACGCATATCCTAATCCAACTCCTTCCTCCACAACCACCCACTCCACAACTCACAACCGGCTACACCGAAACCAACTTTACTCACCCTACCCTCTCACTACACAGGTGTATAAAGGAGAGTATTTTGGCACTGAAGTAGGTGAGTAGTTGTTGTTGAGCGCGGAGTTAGTCAGCGAATCTAATCAAATGTCGTTCAGCGATCAAACAAGTGCTAAAGATGATGGATGACGGAGATCTGACTGAAAAATATCTTCAGCGAGAAGTTGGATTATTGACGTACGTACTCCTCATCCTACATCCATCTTGTTGTTTGTTATCTCCACCCCTATCTCGCTCTACGCTACTCCATCGTCTCTCGCTGACTCTCGTTTTACTCTAGGGGATTACGACATCCCAACGTTGTGAATTTTATGGGAGTTTGCACACAGGAAGAGGGAAAAGAGAAGACGGTCTATATAGTTACTGAATGGGTTACGAAGGTACTTACATACACATATTTTGTTTATAAAAAAATCACAAACAAACAACTAATATTTGTTTGTTTTTTTTCTTATTTAGGGAAATATGAAACAATTGTTAAGAAACACTGAACGAGAAATTGCTTGGCGGCAACGGGTCATATGGAGTTTGGATGTTGCGTTGGCGATGACTTTTTTGCATTCCAAGAACATCATACATAGGTATATATAACTACCTCATGTATTTATTATTTTGTCATTGAGATACATAACAAACATAATAATAACAGGGATATAAAAACGGAGAACTTGCTTATCACCGAAAACGATCGAATCAAGTTGTGTGATTTTGGATTCGCCCGAAGAAAGAAACGACAATCCGGGCTGATGACTCTCGCTGGCACTATGGATTACATGGCGGTAACTTTAGCTCTATCCTTTCTGCCCCTTCCTTTAACACCGTTGTTTCTTGCTTTCTTTAGCCTGAAGTCATATTGGGTCAAGATTATGACGAGAAATGTGACATATATGGGTACGAACCTCCTATTTCCTTTTTTGCCTCACCCCTGTTGACCCTTTCTCTTTTTCGCGCAGGTTCGGTATTGTCTTATATGGTAATTCCTGCGCAACCAACCGATAACCAAACATAACATTATGAATGCATGTGTGAATTAATTCAACTTTGCAGAAATGATTTGTAGGACCGACCCACCACAACGCACTCCCTCCCAAGCTTTTGACCTAAATAAGAAAAAGCTGGTTATCCCCGCTGACTGTAAGTTACTCCCTTTCGCCTTTTGCCTTTTTAGGGAGGTATGGTTTGCTAAAATTTGTTATTTTAGGCCCTCCCGAGTTTTTAAAACTTGCTGAACAGTGCTGTGAATATGAACCCCGAAAGCGACCCAATTTCAAGGACCTCCTCGATAGATTGCGAGAGCTGAACAGGATAATGGAGGAAAGAGACAAACAGGGACAACAATCGAAGCAAACCGATGAAGCGAAGAAGAAGGAGATCGAGATGGACGCTGAAAAGAAAGCCCTCGAAATCGTCAAGAATCGTCTCATTGGCGCTCAAGCTTTGCTGTCATCTCAGGTTTGTTATCTCTCTCTCTCTCTCTCTCTCTCTCTCTCTCTCTCTCTCTCTCTCTCTTTTCTCGCTCT
>Ga0209935_1005438_pt1 | contig 10830 bp, 15 predicted proteins | sample ThiBio_1000_plan_2_FD_183958 | JGI IMG/M metagenome (GOLD analysis project Ga0209935, IMG submission 183958) | Wastewater bioreactor microbial communities from Cape Town, South Africa - Thiocy_cont_1000_plan (SPAdes) | ecosystem: Engineered > Bioreactor > Thiocyanate-remediating >... | reverse complement strand
AAGCGAACACCAACACCACCAACACCACAACGGCCGGTGTATGGTTCTTTCTCGTCATCTTTGTGATCTCCTCTATCTCCTCCTCTCCGCGATCGTGAGGCAAGTGAGGACGATGCAGCAGCAGCAGGGGAGCGAAGACAATACAGCATGAAACCACAGGCGCAACAAAACCTGAGGAAACGTCGAGAAAGAGCGGGAATGGAAAACGCCGATGAAACATCGTTCCCGATATTGGATGCGAACGATGGATCTTCCGCGATATGGAAGACTCCCCTCAACCTCAACCTCAACCTCACTTCAACCTCAACCTTGGATCGATCGTACACTCTTGCATTGAATAGATAACTTGAATTCAGGTTCTACGTCACATGGAACAACTCTCTATCTATGCTACTCCTCCTGGTCGTGTGGTGGCCGTTCTCCGCTCGATTGCGCCCGGCTCCTCCACTTGTACTGCCATGGGGACATGCAGCAGCTTTGGAGCGTGCAGCAACAGCTTCTTCCGATGCGCCAGCTTCTCGATGCCGAGCTCGGTCAGGTCCTGGCTGGTGAGCGTGAGCACCAGATCCACGTCGTGGTCCTTGAATCCGTGTCTCTCAAAGTTCGCGTGGTACTCCTCGAGCTCGAGGCTGCGGAGCCACGTTCGAAGCGAGAACTCGACCGAGCCTCGCTTGGACGCTGCCAGGCACAGGCGTTGTTGCTCTACCCACACGCGTGCCGCTTCCAGTCGACCCTCCCGCGCCTGCTGCTTGGCTTTCTCGAGCGTCTGCAAGAGCTGCGCCTGCGACTGCGGCACGGCGAGAGGCCGCACCACAAGTGGTCCCACGCTCGCAATGCCATCTACACTCGCACAAGGAGGTTCGATCTCAGTGAACGGTGGCACATTGTGTACAATGTGGCTCCCCCAATCCGTACATGGAATCGGTGGAGCTTCGTCTCTGGGCGGGTACCGGGCAAGGACCACCATGTAGATGCCGGGAATGACCGGAGCGATGAGTGTTCTGGTTCCCGAGCGAAGGAGATCGACTTGTACCGCAACAAGCGGCACTAACAGGTCATGGTCGCTGTTCCCAATAATCACATCAGTCTATGCCAGTGACCCGGAGAGGGAGGGAGCGAGCACAATACTTCTTCGTACTCGTTTTGATACAGGCCGATAAAGTCCGCAGAATGGATATGTGGTTCGACGATCTCCCACGAGATGGTAATGCTCTCGGAGGACATGATGTACGCTGGGCGAACCGAGAGCTTGCAGTGGGTGTCGTTACCTACGCATCGTCGAGAGCCAATCATCAGGTCCGAAGGGTCTCCACCCTCTTGCTGAGGCCAAACTGCTCGTACCGTTGGAGAGCATGTCCTTGTCTCGCTTCGCCGGAATTCTCTCGAGCAGCCTCTCGTGCAAGGGGCCTCGATTCAGCTGCAGCTTCTCGTGCGCAAGCGATGGCAACTCCGTCGTGCTGGATGCAGTGCCATACAGATTGGGCGTCGAATCGAGAGAAATGACTCGATCTCGCGGTGATGAGGGATCGGGAGGAGCCAGAGATATTGACGGTGGCTTGGGGGTCGGGCCATTGAGAGTGCAGTCGGTGGTGACATCGCCTGCTGTTCGCGAGTCGTTCGGCTGCGTGCTCACCACCACTTGATCGGAGCTCGACACACCACCGTTCTCGGTCGTTGGAATGAGGACAAACGTGTGTTGCGAATTGAGGCTCGATGTAGCTGTAGGTGCCCCCCGATAACACGCGTAAGTGCCCAATGTAGCCTCGATAAACCTCGCCAATTGGCACACGTACTCGAACCCGAAGCTGGATAATGTTGCAGCATCTCGAGCACCTCACGGTTCCCGCAGATGTCGGCCGCAGTGTCGCCACCGAGACCCAGGAATGAACCCTGCCCGCCAACAGGCAGTCAGTACAGAGCAATGTCGCGATATTCGCAGGACTCGACGTGCCTGTCGCATGGTTCGATCGGCTCCCGATTCAAGCAGCAGCCGGACCATCTCCACATTTCCTCTCGCAGCAGCAAAGTGTAGCGGAGTTGCGCCCGATCTGAAGGGCCCCCGATGGAGCACATCAACATCCAAGAACGAGTTCAGTGCCATTCGACACGTACCTGCTTCGAGCGTTGACGTTGGCTCGAGCCTCGATCAGCAGCTTGGCCACTCGCGTGTCGGAATGCGAATGTGCCGTGAGGTGGAGCAGTGTGAACTTGGGGCTCTCCTCGTCGGTGGAGTCCACCACCACATTGACCGAGGCACCGCGCTCGATCAGCGCTCGGACTCGGAACGGCCGATCCTTCTGCACGGCATTGATGAGGCAGTCGTCGAGGGTCGCAACTTTGGCGGCTGCTCACGTGGCACACATTCCCAATCGAGTCAACCCGAGTGCCCGTGGCTGACGAGAGAGAGGCAGCTCTCACGGAGAGCACCGACGTACGGCAGCGCGAGATACGCGAGCGAATATCCTTGTTGAGGGCAAGATCAGCCGCGGTAGCTCCCTACGCAGGGTCACGTAACCGTTGCGCGATGAGCGAACTCGGCTTGATGACGGAGTGCACATTCCGCTGACAGCCGCCTCCTCGAGTGCAACATGGCGAGCGAGAGAGCGAGAGAGAGAGAGACAGCCACTCGCGGCCGCTCGCTCGTTACACGCCCGCAATCCAATTGTATGTCTCGTTGCGCGATGGTGCACACAAGTCGGGGAGCAGTGGAGCAGTGAGGAAGGTGGGCGTACGTTCTTGCGTATTGAGCGATCGGCACCCTTGCGGAGCAGGTACTCGAGCGTTTCGCCGTGGCCGAGGGCGGCAGCCATCATCAAGGCCGTATCGCCAGCGTTGGTCTTGGCGTTGATGTCGGCGCCGTTCTCGATCAGCTCGGAGATCAAGTTCCAGCTCTCTGTGCGTTCGAGAGATGGAGATCGCTCAGCACAAGGCAGCAGCAGCGCGAGCACGCATCTGACGCACCCGCCGTCACGGCAAGATGCAGCGCCGTGTTGCCGTCGGCATCAACGGCATCGAGATCTGCACCGTACTCGATGAGCGCCTGGAGCTGCCGTTTGTCGTTGCGCTGCACGGCAAGGTGCAGCGCCGTGCGGAACGGTGGGTTGGCTTCGCGCGCGTCGGGACTGCCACCTCGACGCAGCAGCTGCACGAGGTGAAAGTGGCGCATATCGCGCACTGCCAACAAGACATCATTCGGTGTCGGCACCGCCGATTCGTTGTCGGCTGACGACGACGATGCAGAAGACATGGCGGCTGGCGAGCTATATCGAACAGGACGGCACGAGCGACTGTGCAGAGAGCGAGGCAGGCACGCGGCTGTCGCTCGAGAGCCAGCACAGCGACTTTCTAGCGCCTCCACCGAGAGTTTCGCACGCTGAGAGCCTCGCTGAGAGGCCGAAAGGCTGACGCCAACCACCACAGGAGAGCCTGATGTGATTTGCTGTGGATTGCTGGTTGCTGGTATTTGGGTGTCAGCGGGGACGGGTAGTTGGTATGCGGGTTGGTGGCGGCGAGACGCGAGATTCGCGAGGCAGGGGAGTGTAGGAGAGTGGGAGTGCAGCTGCATGCGAACAGGGAGGCCTTGTCGTTGCTTCCCTCTGTCGCTCGCATCAACATCAACCAACATCAACCAACATCAACCAACATCAACCAACATCAACCAACATCAACCAACATCAACCAACATCAACCAACATCAACCAACATCAACCAACATCAACCAACATCAACCAACATCAAGCAACATCAACCAACATCAACCAACATCAACCAACATCAACCAACATCAACCAACATCAACCAACATCAATCAACATCAACCAACATCAAGCAACATCAAGCAACATCAAGCAACATCAACCAACATCAACCAACCTCAACCAACATCAACCAACATCAACCAACATCAACCAACATCAACCAACATCAACCAACATCAGTCTAACATCAACCAACATCAACCAACCTCAAGCAACATCAACCAACATCAACCAACATCAACCAACATCAACCAACATCAATCAACATCAACCAACATCAAGCAACATCAAGCAACATCAAGCAACATCAAGCAACATCAACCAACATCAACCAACATCAACCAACATCAAGCAACATCATGGACACTCCAGATCGTTCGTATCTGCTACCGCTCGATACCGACATGCAGCTCACCGACGACAGCCCGCTCGATATCTCGTCGACCTCGAGCGTATCGCTGCAATCCCCGCAGCCACTGTCGCCACTATCACCGCTGTCGTCGAGCCCACTCCTCTCGCCATCGCCCGCGGCCTCTGATCTACTCGGCGAGCCCGAGCGCCAGACCTTCTACTGCGTCTACTCGCTCACTCCCATCGAGGACAAGCCGTCGTCGCTGCAGTCCCCTTCGCAACGAACGCCGCTGCCGACCTCGGGCAAGCTGAAGCCGATCTTCACCAACGTGCCGTCGCAGCTCAAGAAGCTGCTGCATCATCAGGTGCTCACCAAGCTGCAGCAGAGCTCCTTCTCCAACACGGGCTCCATCTTCTTGCTGGCTCACGCGCCACCGGCCCAATCGCCGGCGTCCTTGTGCTTCGCGTGTCTCGTATCGTGCATCGCGCCGTCGACCGACGAGCTCGACGCCACGCCCAACGCGCCGTCACCATCCGTTGTTACCAACGCTGAAGGCGCAGACGCGACGCCGCCGACCTCGAGCGCCACCTCGACGCCGCCACCACCACCACAACAACAAGGCATCGGTGCCGAGGGTTACACGCATCTCGTGTGCCTGCTCGTCGACAAGCAGAACCAATTCGACAACAGCTTCGAACTATATCCTTGTCGCGTGTGGCAGTGGTGGCTCATACATGCATGCATACTCGCGATACGATCGACAGACAGCACCTTAACTCGTATTATGATGATGATGATGATGATGATGCTCGCACGTTCATTCCAGATCTCTGCTCGTACGTCAAGAGCGACCTCGCGCCCTTGTTGGCGCAGTACAAGCCGGTTCGAGCACCGCGATCGTTGGCTTCGTCCGGTGGAAGTAGCAGCGGCTCCGACACGCCTCGCAGCGCCGACGCCGCACCGAGCACGACGCCGACTGCCACCAACAACCTCGTGCCGCTGCTCGACTTTGACACACCGGCATCTCCTCGAGTCGATGCCACCGCCATCGCCACACGAATCAAGCAATTGATGAACGTGTGGTACACGCATCACGTGAGTGCGCCCTACTCGCTTCTGCTGCACCAGCAACTCGTTGATTGATTGTTTCGACCGATCGCTGATCTGTTGGTTCGTTGATTGATTGGCTCGTTGATTGGATGGCTAGGTCGAGTACTTTGGACGGTGTGCTCGAGCGATCGGTACCGACATTCAGTACTTACTTCACGCGGCGATGCTCGGTACTCCGATCGTGATCGATGCCGATGCCGCTGACCTGGCTGACCCGTCTCACCTGGCGCAGAACTTTACTCGGTACGCCCTCGCGAGTGAGCGAACGAATGTGCTCGAGGTTGTAGTAGATGTAGTACGAGATCCACAACTCATGCGGCTCGTCGGACGGGAGGAATCCAGGTTCGTCGATGCGTTGACAATGCTGAACCTCGCCAGTGGGCCGATCGTCGAGAAGCCAACTGCCGATCTCGTCGTCACGATCTCACGAGAAGGAACGCTCACGATCGATACTGCTCACGGTACGTACCGCCGAGCGAGCGAATCGACACCCACCCACGACTTGCCTTGCCTGACGTGCACGTGTGTGCAGCTACCACCAACGAGTACTGTTACGAATGGGCCACGTCGCTGTCCAAGTCGTTGAGCAACCCGTTCATCACGCGCCAAAAGATCGAGCAGCGCAAGTTCAAGGTCATCAAGCAGCTCAACGACTTGAAGCGCATGGCTGACCAAGCGCGCCTCGACAACCACGACCTCTACCGCACCTACCAGATCCTCAAGACCAACAAGAACCTCGATGTCATGATGACGATTCTGCGCTCGGACAGCACGACCGCCGACCCGGCCATGGTCGAAGTGCTCGAGGTGATCGACGAGCACATTCGCTCGAGCACCAGCACCAGCAGCAACAGCAACGCCACGACGACCTCCGAGCCGTCGTCGTCGCTGCTCTTGTAACACACAAACACACGACCCACGTGTCTCTCTCACTCACTAGTTCGAACTTGAAGTGATGATTGTGCATATACGAAAAATCCGAGGTCAACAACAACAACAAGAGCTCAGCGAAATCAATCAACAGAACACGCAGTTCGAATGAATGAATGCGTGTGAGTGTGCACACGTCGAGTAGGACGAGGAGCAAGAGGAGAAACGGAGAGGGATTACAGCGTCGTTACTGTATCCTGCGGAGGCTGTTCGGGATCGAGCTGCGCCCACGTGGCTTGGATTCGCTGCTCCATGAACGGCAACAGTCCCATGGTCTCGTCCTTCGGAATCGGCGGCGGCTGCGTTTGGCGGTAGATGGTCTGGCGGTAGTTTTGCTTGAACTGCTCGAAGCCCCATGCATAATCCAATGCGTGCCATTCGTCCTGTAGTGCGTTGCAGTGCGGTGCGGTGCGAGAGCATTAGCGATCGCGAGATTCGCAGTTGGGCGGTGGCGATTGGCGCTTGGCGCTTGGCGTACACGACCCAGTGCTGGCGCCACCATGCGGCCGATTTGGTCGAGGCGAGGAATCAAGCTGCTCAGCGGGTTGAAGTAGGTGCGCATGTACTTGCGCAGGTAGTCGCTGTACGTGGCACGGAAGGATGGCGCACTCAGGATGCGCGTCAACAGAATGCGGCCTCGAGCCTTGAAGCCCCAGGTGTAGATGTCGTCGTCGACCATGCGCATCCAGTTCTCGAAGGTACCGAAGCTGAGGTCAAAGTCGTGGCGGAAGTACTGGAACTTGTTGACATCGGGGTTGAAGTAGAGCCAGTAGTTGTTGGCGTTGTAGATGCCGTCGCTCTGGCCCGACATGACCTCCATCGTGAGCGCGCGGAGGAAGAACTCCACATCAAAGATGGTCTCTGTAAGAGTACAGCATGGAGTGGATTTGATGAGCGCGTATGGTCACGCGACACTGAGGTGGTTGGTTGGTTACGCACGAATGTCCTTCTCAAAGGTCTCATCAGGCGCATTGTTGAGGATGTCAATGAACTTGGCGAGATTGCGGTAGTCGAAAGCCTCCTCGGTTTGCGCCTCGTACTCACCGTTCTACTCATTCATGATGCAACCTCATCGTGAGACAACGGCAAGCAACAGGCGGCCAGCGAGCTCGAGGCGGGTACCTCGGCATAGAGAAGCGGATCGTGACCGAGGAACTTGAGAGGGCCGACGCATTTGTAGAGTTGGCCATTGTTGTTGCCGAAGCGAGACTTGAGGAATTGGCCATCAATGTTCTCGAGCATGATGAAGAGACCCATGGATTGGTCGTTGATCGAGAGCGTAGCGTACGAAGCACGCTGCACCGGAATGTTCTGTTCAGAGCTCGAAGGTTAGTTTGGCTGGCGATGGTAGTGACAGTGACAGCGGCAGCGACAGTGACAGTGACAGTGACAGTGACAGTGAGAGTGATATGTACCATCGAGTACATCTGCGAAATACACCACTTCTCTCGTGCCACTGTAGGCTCGAACGACATGCCCTTGAGCTGCAACTTTTTCAGCTGATAGAAGGTGCGACCTGTTTGATGTTGCAGGCAGCGTGAGAATGGCAGTCGTAATCGCAACGCAACGGAACAGTAGCAGCAGGAGCGAAGGGCACGTACCAGGCTCGAACTTGTTGAACGAGAGCTTCCAGGGCTTCTTGGCCCAGTTACGCGAGATTCCTCCCTTGATTCGCATGCCGACACGGTCGAGTGTCTCGGTCACGATGCCGTTGTAGAACCAGAACTTGACGGGCTGCAGTCGAGTCAACGAACGAGCGAGCTAAGCGTCGATGCCATACGACCGATCCATTCGAGATAACGAGCTACGAACCTTGTAGATATCGGTGTCGCGGTTGTAGGGGTCTTGGAAGAACGCGAGATCCTCGGGCTGGTGGTAGCGAGCGCACAGGAGCGTGTGAGTGTGACTCACAGTCACGAGACGAGACGAGACGAGGGTCATGGAGAGAGGATACCTTCATCTCGATGCGGATCTGAGCAATGGTCGAGTCGTTGTAGATCGGGTGATCGTTGTCGTACTTGTCCCACGAGGAGTACTGCGTGTCGGGGAAGGTCTGCTGGATCGGCGGCAGGCGACCGATGGTGGCCGAGCAATCGTCCAGCGCATTGGTGGCGTTGCACACGCACGTCTGGTACCCAGCCACGGTCGCACACGTGCCGGCATTGGTGCAGTTCTGCTTGCCACACAGTACTGCACAGGATGGCGAATGAGGATGGCGATCGATCAATGAATGGATGGGACGCGTACTGTTGCTGCAGTCGGGGCCCGTGTATCCGGGCGAGCAGACACAGGCGCCATCGAGACAGTTTCCGCGGAGCGTGGAGTTGCTGCAGTAGCTTGGGCAGCCTATCGATCACGGTGAGAGAGAGAGAGAGACAGGAGCCACGCGGTGGATGGCGCGTTGGGCGTACGTACCGCATTGGCCAGGGTACTGCCATCCGAGCGCCTCGCCCTCGCGCGGAGCCGTGATGTAGCACATGTAGATGGCGCTGCTGAGGCACATGTAGTTCATCTGGTTGGTGTTGTTGGTGCTGCACGCCCAAGCTATATCATGGTACCGCACATCAGCCTCCAAAGATCCAAGTGCGTGATTGTTTGGTTTGGAGCAAGCGCCGGCGTACTTGGTCGGTCCCATGTGATGGGCGTACGGCAACGGCGCTCGCAACCCTCAGCGAGAGCCACATCGACACCGAGCTCCTTGGCAGCTTCGAGGACCTTCTCCTGGTACGCCGGAGGCACGTAGACGTGCTTGCGCTTGGCAATATGTGACGACGACGTCTGGGTTCGAGCGCAAGCCAGCACGCGAGCAAGCGGTCGTTAGTGTGTGTGCGAGAGAGAGAGAGAGAGAGAGAGAGAGATGGAGTGAGAGATCGGATTGCGTACTTGTAGCACCAGTGTGGTGAGGCATACGAGTACCACGAGGCAAGCCGTGAGACGAGGCATCGTGGTGATCGGGGGTATGTGCGTGAGGCAGCAGCAGCAGCAGGAGGTGGTGCGCGCGCGGTGCAGCAACGAAACAAAGACCGAACGAATGAACGAACGAAGCTTCCGGTCGGAAGCCGAGGTCCTCCGGCAAACCCACATTACGAGAGAGAATACTGGCCGAGCCTCTCGATGTCCTGCCCGAACCATAAAACCATTACTATCTATCCTATCGGATACTACCCAACATTATCGCTGGGTGTGGTATTCGACTCAAGGTTCCAGCGGTCTCTTGGTGGTTCATTCATTCATTCGTTCGTTGGAGCGAGGCAACCGGGTCCGAAATTGCTCGGATTCTGACCTTCGAACCCGATTCGATATTGCATCGCCGTTGGTGCCACCATCTCGTCCGTCTTGTTAACATCACTGAACAATGGATCCACTTCCTAACTCACGCAAGCGCGCGCGCAGCTTCACGAGCTGCTCGGCGTCCTCGCCCTGCAGGAGTTGGTAAGTAGAGCATCATCATGCCGCGGGAGATGCGACAATATGCTGATACTCATCAGTACATACAAGAGATTGAAGGACTGCTGCGCAACTCGGTGGTAGCTTGAGCAACGCTGCTCCAACAGCATTGATCGAGCGCAGATCAGCACCGCGAAGAAATGGTCCTTCTAAGGCGCACCGGCCGCGTGAAAGGACGCGTGTCACGCGCCAGGGACCAATTGATAAAGGAGGCACTTGTTGATCTGCAACTATCAGCCAGATATAATCGCCCACCATCAAAGGTGTACCATGGTGGTCGACACTTTGATCGGGTTGAGTACCGCGCTCGAAAGCAAGAAGCCACTACCACTGCAACGTACGCCTGATATTCTGCGCCAGGTGCGCTCCGGGGGATTGCTGTTGGGTTGCGGCTAGAGGCTGAAACGTGCGGAGAGCCCAAAGACATGAAGGGCGAAGGAGCTTCGGAATGATTGGTCTTGCGACCTCACCTGGGCGCTGCCAAATCGATGAGGTGGCCGTATAACCCGCACTGCGCTGGTATTTATCTGATTTCTGGTCAGACATCGAGCCCGCAAGACCCCTCGCCTCCCAGGCCCTTTCAGCGTGCTTTCCCGAACCAGCGCAGGCTGGCCGAACTAATCTACCGAATCAAGAGCCTTGGCTGTGGTTGGCTGGTACCGTCGTCGGCGTAGCCATCATCCCAAAGCACCCTGTTTAATGCTCGAACTCCTTAAGCGAGCGTTTCTTCGATGAACTCGCCGATATTGCCTTAAATCCAGGTGCGCTCGGTCGAGACAGAGTAGAGAAGCGAGCAACTGATACTACGATGAGATACACAGCGGGATACACGGAGGGGTAGCGGCAGACGCAAAACAGGGGTAGCGGCGACAGCCGTGGAAGGAATGTCGCCAGTTCCCAGCACGCAGTCGCTTGCTGCCCTCGTTGTCGCCGTTGCTCCTGCCGTGACACGAACGAACGAACGAACATGGGCGCCGTGCAGTCGGTCTTGCGATGGGGAGTGGTCTACCCCTCCAACTACATGTTGGACGTGCTTCAGGGCATCGGACGACAGCACAGCCAGTTCCTGCTCGGTAACTTCGCGCCTGTCGAGAGCGAGGTACACGCGCGTGTTCCATACGATCGCATAGGGGGTCTCGCGTCGATGCTAACGGCGCCACTCGGCCGCGTAGGTCACCTCGACGCATCTCGATGTTCAAGGCGTGATTCCCGAGGATCTGGTGGGCGGCGAGT
>Ga0209935_1005437_pt1 | contig 10832 bp, 14 predicted proteins | sample ThiBio_1000_plan_2_FD_183958 | JGI IMG/M metagenome (GOLD analysis project Ga0209935, IMG submission 183958) | Wastewater bioreactor microbial communities from Cape Town, South Africa - Thiocy_cont_1000_plan (SPAdes) | ecosystem: Engineered > Bioreactor > Thiocyanate-remediating >... | reverse complement strand
TGGTGCATGCTGCGGGACGACACGGCCACCTCGCGCACCGTGGCGGCCTCGGGCGACACGATCTCGAGCACGATGCGGTCGTCGTAACTCTGTGCCGACACCAACTCGGCGCTGTGCTCGAGCCACAGCGAGATCGTATGCAGCAGCTTGCCGCGTGACTCGGCGCGTGGGATCGACAGCATGGTCGCGATGCGCTGGCCGACAATGTTGTAGAACGACGGCGGACGTTCGCTCGACGGCAGGTAGCCGCGGAGGAAGCCGACGTACACCGACTCGGAGGCGTAGACGTGCGCGCCTTGGCCATCGGCATGCATCAGCTGCTGCGCCGTTCGCTTGCTCTTGGCCTCGGTAGCCGACGTCAAGAGCCGCTCGACCGCTGATTGCGATGCCCGCCACGTGGCGGAGGACGGCGATGCCAAGACGGCCGAGTTGGTGGCATTCGCGGCAGTGGAGGTCGTTGCGGAGCTCGGGGGCTCTTGCAGCTGATGGGTGCTGAGGTAATGCAACGGCACCTCTGGTGTCGCGTGGTGCGTCGATCGTACCGACAGAATCGACAATAGCGCGCCACTGAATGCCGCGTCGCCCGAGTCCTTCGAGCAAGGCAGCAGCACGAGGTCGTACTGGTAGCCCTGCAGGTCGCGCAGCAACAACCGATCGTCGAACACAAAGTCCAATCTGGCCAAGCGCAACGTGCTCGGCAGGTTCAAAATCGTGACATCGATACGATCGGCAACATTCATCGACGATGCTGCTGAGGACGATGGAGTGGCCTTGGCGGCTCCAAGGAACGAGATACACGACTGACCTCGTTGGAAGGCCGCCAGGAGATGCGAACTGCCCGAGACTACGAACGATGCGCCGTCCTGTACGTCCCAGTACGAGTCGTAGAACTTGCGAGTCGGCTCGAGCGTGCGCAGCGCCAGGGTCTCGACATGAAAGCTCACGGGATCGATCAGCAGCAAGGCAGCGAGCTGTGGCTCGTGCACTACGAGTCGCTCGATCGCTGGCCAGTAGACCAAGGCCGGAGCAGGAGTGCTCCTGCCGCTGTGGTGGTACGGCGACAGGTACGGCGCCAATGGCAGCGTGTGGGTCGAGGTTGCATTGCCTGCGAGCACCAGCGTCCCGCCGGGCGACGAGATTGTGTGCGCCACCGTGTACGACAGCAACTGGAACGGACTGACGGTGAGAATGTGCAAGGCGCCGCCCAGAGCCGGCGATGCCACGGCGGTGATTGGCGTCGCGTTACGAATGCGCCAGTGCTCGCACTCCTCGGCGAAGCGGGTGCCTCGACTCGAGAAGCGATCGCTGAAGGCTTCCCACGCTGGCGGCGGCAGCTCGGTCGGCACGCTCGATCGACGTTGTGCGGCCTCGGAGAAGTACGGCAGCGAGCCATGGTGCGTGGCATGAAGCTTGCCTCCCGTGTCGTAGACGCTGAGCCACACGCCGGCCGACTCGATGAGCTCGGCGCCGATCGGCTGAGGATCGCTGAGTGCACTGTAGAACTCGCTCGCTGACGCGGCACTCGATCCCGTGGAGCTCATTTGCTGGCTTACGGCATTGTTGTTGCGATCGGCTGCCGCCGTGATCGGGATGCCGTGCTTGAGGAAGACGTCGGCCAGCAGCCGCCTGAGCTCGAGGTCGTACGAGTCAAAGTCGAGCACGTTGGCAATCACGTCACCGATCGAGTCGTGCGGAAACTTCTCGAGGTGTCGCACGATGCTGACGAGCTCGCGCGTCGAGTACGGATACGCCAGAATGCCGTCGTCCGACATGGTGCGGAGATCGTTGAAGGCCGAGGTCAGGAGCGTCAGTAGCTCGACATGCACCGAGGGGCTGTACGCTCGCAGGAGCGAGATCTCGGATGCTTGATCGGGATTGTCGACGGCATGGCACGCGAACGCATCGCCCATCTCGCCAAAGAAGTCGTTGCCCTGAACCGAGACACGACAAGAAACAACCTTGAGCATGAGGGTAGCGTCGGCGGTCGTCCAGGCCCAGCCATCACACGTACCAGGAACGGATAGCCGGGTCGATTGGCGAGGGCGATCACGCGAAACTCTGGATGAATGCGGCACGTTCGAGACGAGGTTGAATCCGACGTGGCGGCGAGGTCGTTGTGATAGAGTGGCGACAGAGGACCCACGAAGCGACGGCCGTCGGCCAGGAGGATCTCGCCATCGACCAGCAACGCCTTGAGCACGCATACGACCTCGGTGGGAGCCTTGTCGGCCTCGTCGATCATGAGCACTCGACCGTACTTCATTGCTCGTACGAGTGGCGAGTCGCTCCAGACGATGACACCTCCAGAGAGTGATGGCGACAGTGTCAGCGATTGCACGGTTGTATCTCGGTGCAATTGAATGTACTCGCGTTCTCGCTGCAGAAGCTGCAACATTCGATCTGCCAACTACACGAGTACGAGAGTCACAGTCAGTTAGTCAGTCGGCAGAGATAGTGAGGAGAAGCGAGCTCGAGGGACCTTATTCTTGCCAACGCCTTGGTTACCAACGAGAAGCAGGTGCTCGCGCAACGTCCAATCCTTGAGCATCGCCTCGAGAATGACGGTATGACGCGGAATCTCGAAGAACACGATCTCGGGCACGAGTTCGGGATTGCGCGGTTGCTGGATCTCGACTCGTACCGAGCCGACTTGCACGAGCGACGGGTTGAGCTGCGTGATGGCGACTCCGGTGTCTTGGTGTGCCCACGACGAGCCGAACGACAAGGCGCTGGTGTGCTCGGTGATGATGCCGACGTCTCGCATGGCATCGAGCATCGCCTGTCGTTTGGCTTGCGGCATGAAGCGCAGCATGCAGGCCGATGCGACGCTGGCGTGGAGTTCATCGGGGAATGCGACACTTCTCTGGGCGATGCGGATCAGTTGTCGCAGCGAGACTGGCTCCTCGAGTTGTATCATTGGGTCGAGGTGTAGCTGGTGAGTCCGATGTGCAAAGAGCTCGAGCTTGGCGCAGAGCTCGTATGGGAATGCTGGAACAATGGTTGCGAGTAGCGTGGCGATACTCATGGATGAAGAGGAGGTTGCTCGAGGTGGCTCGATCTTGGATGGAGGGGAGGAGGAGGTCGGTACAACGATGGCAGTGCTGGTCGGTGGACTCGGTAGCGACATGGCATGAAAGGCGAACATCTGCATGACCTCTGCGTTGAGCCATGGTGCTAGTGGTTCGGGAGGCGTCGCGGTCGCGAGGAGCCGGAATGCCGGATGCACGGCGAAGATGCGCTTGTGCGTGAGGTCATCGATCGAGAAGCCGAGCTCGGTCTGCATGCGTACGTAGCGATCGTAGCGCACGAAGCGAGTGCCGTCAAAGAGCGTGATCTCGCGATCGGCTACGAGACGTAACAGCACGCCCAAGGTTCCGGGAGGCAGTCGGTGGATGCCATCGAGGACCGCCAGGCGTCCGAAGCGCAGCGCACTCACGAGAGGCGTGTCCTGCCAGATGGTCTCGCCGCGGTCGCTCGTGGTGCGACGCTGCAACAGGTCGCGCGCCGACATGTCCTTGTAGAGGAACAGCGTCTCGACCGGCGAGTAGCGCACGAGTGACGCGAAGCAGTTCACCAGATAGGTCTTGCCGATGCCTCGTGCGCCGATCAAGCAAATGTCACGATCAGCACAGTGGCTTTGCAGCATGGCCGAGAGCAGCTGCGCGTGCGCTCGAGGCAATCGAGCGACGTTCGATGGGTCGGTTCGTGCACCGCCACTGACGCATTGTACGGCCATGATGGGAGCTGGTGCAGAGTGTGGCAGTCGAGGAGTTGCGGCAGCATCGGCATCAGCATCCGAGGCGATCGAATAGGCGCTCTCGAGCACGAACGAGAGCTGCAGCATCGGATGTGTGAGCAGCGGTTCGTTGACGGGGACGGCGTCCAGCACGCGATACTCTCGAACTGGCTCCTCGCCGTCTTCGAGAGTGGATCCAACGACGACGACAGCCGAGTCGTGTGGTCGGTGTCGAGCGCTTGCATGGTGGTGTTCGAGATGCTCCTTGAGATCGCGGTCATGCACCGACATGACGAGCGTCGACACCAGCTCATAGGCATCGGGGTTCGAGATGGCAAAGCGCCACGGATACACGCGCTCGATGACACACGCGAGTGGCAGGCTCGGGAACAGCTCCAGTGCTCGAGCGGCAGCGAGGATGCCGGACTCGGTCAGGTACGGCAGATGATGGAATGCGACGGCTCGTCGTTCGACGCCGGCCATCGAGGCCTGATTAGCACCAATGATTCGCAGTGCCTCGGCGAACGACAGCAGGCGTTGAATGACGGCGATCGGAGCCGTGGGAGCGATGGAATCACGCAGCAGCGACAACAAGGCAGGGTTCGAGAGCGGGTCGATTCGACGTGATTGGAAGCGAGATCGCAACGGCGGATCGAGCGGGTTGCCCGAGAACGGAGGTACCGGCACACCGATGGCGATCACTCGGAAGGCTGGATGTACTCGGACCAGTTGCGAGCGTTCTTGGGGTTCAGCTTCAGACTCAAGCTGGTTGAGATTCTTGTCGTTGTTGTTGTTGTTGCCGTCACTAGTGCTACTGCCGGTGGTGTTGTCGCCACTACTAGCCACGAGGGAATCATATCGCGAAGGAGCCACGAGGAAGCGACCATCTTCGAGCGCCATCTCGCGGTTCTCGAGCAGATTGTTCAAGACCGGGAGCACATTTCTATCTCGCCCACCAATCGTGAGAATCGCGCTGCGAGATAGATGGCGCCATGCCATCATCCCACGCATGTCTCCGTCGTGATTCAATGGCGTACCGCTCGGCTTGCTCGAGACCTTCGAGCACCAACACGCGCCCGTGGATCGCCGCTTGAACCACGGCTTGATCGACGTACACCGCAGTGCCGCCACGTACAATCTCTCGGCGTTGCTTCAGATCCGACTCGGTGGTGTCTCGCGTGATGGCGACGTACTCGACCTCGCGTCCAGTGACGGCACAGAAGTGCAGCGCCAGCCAGCGACGCAGCGGCCCGCCAGCACCGAGCAACATCACGTCCTGCCCAAGAACGTGCTTCTGCATCAGCCAGCGCACATGCGCCTTGCCTTCGCGGGTGTTCGAGAACAAGTCGCTCTCGAATCCGAACGGAACGAGCTCGACATTGGCAGACGACAGCAGCGCTCGACGGCGCGTAGTGCTCGCTGTTCGATCGTCATCCTCGTGCTCGACTGCCGAGGTCGCAGCGCCATCGACCGTACGCAGAATCGCATAGAGTCTCTTCTTCGACGACAGCGCCATCGCTCGCCACAATCTCTCGTTGGCACCACCTAGAGCGGGACCACGGTCAAGCACTCCCGACGTTCCCGAGCCGTGAGGAGCAAGCCAGAGACGCGAGCGGGCCACCACAAGACAGCGCCATCGAGCAAGCGAGGAAGAGCGAGATTCCCACTGACAGCGAGATCGAATCCGGGGTACCTAAGCCTGAGGAGTACTTTACGAGTAGATTCACGACGCCAGCCGCGAAGAACTTTACCGTTTTTCCAGCTCGAGTGCTCAGAGGAGCAGTAGAGGAGAGAGGAGCAGAGGCAGCCACGTCTCTCTCTCTCATCATTCGCTTCTCTTCCCGCTGTCGCTCGTACGTACGGAGATCGTTCGATCGATCAACCGAGCTTCGTGGCAACCGTGTGTGGACTTCTATCGAGAACGACCTAACGACAACGAGGCTCACATAGCGACCATCAACGTCAGGAGCTCCAGTTCGTGTGTGTGATCGACCGACCCACTCTACCACTCTATCTCTCTCGAGCTCTCTCGCACACTCGAGCTACATTGTTGCCAACCGACCTGCCTACCTGCCTCTTCATTGATCGATTCGTACCATCATGTCGTCGACCTCCACATCGTCGTCCTCGTCGACGACCGATCCCGAGCTCAGCAACAGCGGCACGAGCGATACCGATTCTCCCGACGGCTTGGTGATGAAGGGCTTCTTGTTGAAGCTCGGTGCACGGTGGAAGACGTGGAAGCGTCGGTGGTTCGCGTTGAAGCGCGGCACGACGATCGTCGAGTACTTTAAGACGCAGGACGAGAAGGAGACGCCGCAGGGCTCGATCGATCTGACGCTCATCACGGCGGTCGAGGAGTGCGAGAACAACCTCAATCTCAAGAAGGAGAAGAGCGAATGGGCCTTCCAGATCGTGACCGCCGCTCGTACCTACTATCTCGTTGCTCCGGACGAGAGCACCATGCGATACTGGATCAATGGCCTGCGAGAGGTATATGTGGCTCCGCGACCTCGCGTGCAATGCACCACGTCGTCGTCGTCGTCGTCGTCGTCGCGGCCCATCTGACGCTCTCTTCTCTACGCCAGGAAACCAAGCGCATCCAAGACGGCAGCTTCATCAATACGCTGCGTCAAGTGCCGAACGAGATTCGCGAGCAGATCGAAGTCGAGAAGCCACAGTACGGCCAGCTGTTTGTAAATAGTACGTCTCCACACGCTCGTGCATCATGATGACAACACGAGCCAACCCATCGAACGCTCGCGCTTCTGTCCGTTGTAGTCAAGGAAGCCATGGGCCTTCCATTGTCGAGGGAGCGTGGCCACTTGGGCGTGTATTGCGTGCTCACACTCGAGAAGCAAATGGTCAAGACACAAGGTTCGTGTGAGCCTCCTTGAAGCCTGGTTGATGCGCGGCTCCTTGTGGCTGATGATGCTGCGTCGTCGTCGTCGCATCGTTCGATAGTGGTCACCGACTTTGCGAACATTCGTTGGAACGAGGGCTTCTTTTTGTATGTTGCCTGCTGTTGCGCCGCTACCTGCGCTCCGCTTGTGGATCGAATATTCATCATCAGGCATTCGTATCGTGTCGTTCAGTGATGTGACACAGCTCGAGCGAGCGGCCAACACCGAGCTCGTGATCGCCGTTTGGGCTCAAGACATTTCACGCGATGGTGGCCAGTTCATGGGCCAACTCAGCATCCCGATGAGCGCCGTCTACCACCAGAAGCCCGTCGATAGCGTACGAGCAGCGCCTACCGATCGAGTGCTCGAGTGCTCGAGTGCTCATTGAATGCTTGGCTATCATGCAGGTCTTCCGTCTGCGTCCGTCGAGCAGCGCTGGTGGCTCAGTGCAAGGCTCACTTCACCTCAAGCTGATCTTTACCAACATCTACGTATGTATCGTATGGTTACAGCCTGGTGTCGCGCCTCTCCTGACTGGTTCTCTCTCTCTCTCTCTTGTTGCACGCCACAGAAAAAGGTTGGCGTCGATGACTTTGAGCTGCTGAAAGTCGTTGGTCGCGGCAACTTTGGCAAGGTCATGCAAGTGCGCAAGAAGGATACTGGTCGCATCTACGCCATGAAGGTGCTTCGCAAGGACACGGTCATTGCCGCTGATGCTGTCCAGCATGCTCTCTCCGAGGTATGGTTGTCTGCTGCTTCGTTGAGCTGCTCTCTCTCTCTCTCTCTCTCTCTCTCTCTTTCTCTCTTACTCACGCGATGCTATGGCAATGATGATGACACAGAGTAATGTGCTCAAACGACTGTCGCATCCGTTCATCGTCAACCTCAAGTACAGCTTCCAGACCGAGAACAAGCTCTACATGATCCTCGACTACCTCAGCGGTGGCGAGCTCTTCTACCACCTCAGCAACGTCGATCGCTTCTCCGAGTCTCGAGCGCGCTTCTACGCCGCCGAAATCGTCACGGCTCTGGGTTACTTGCACGAGAACAGCGTTATTTATCGGTACTTTCACAGCTCTGCCGCCACGAGCTCGTGTGTGTGCGCGTGTGTCTCGCCCTCCCCGCTCACGGCTCCACATCCCGATCTCTGCTCTTCCAGTGATCTCAAGCCGGAGAATCTGCTTCTCGACATTACTGGTCACGTGTGCCTGGCGGACTTTGGTCTCGTCAAGGAGGGCATCAAGTACGGCGACAAGACACACACCTTCTGTGGCTCGCCGGAATACCTCGGTACGCCGTAGTTGGAGAGAGCGCACACGCACACGCACAAGAGTGACTCGAGTACTCAAACAACATATCCAGCTCCCGAGATTCTGCTCGGCGAAGGATACAGCAGAGGCGTCGACTGGTGGGCTCTGGGCACCTTCCTCTACGAGATGCTCGAAGGCTTGCCGCCGTTTTACGACGAGGACATCAACGAGATGAACAGGAAGATCCTCAGGTGCCTACCTTTCTGCGCCGCCATCTGCGTAACTCACGCAGAGAGACTGATTCGCCGCTGCGTGTGATCTTACCTGTTTAGTGCGCCGCTATACTTTCATCCTGAGCACTTTTCCTCGGACGCCAAGTCGCTGCTGCGTGGTGTATGTAGCTGCCGCTCGGTCTCGTTCGCCTGTTGGCACGCGTACGGCTAACACATCCTGACACTCGCGACAAATAGCTCTTGCAACGAGACCCTCGCTTGCGTCTTGGCTGCGGACCGGGAGATGCAGAAGAGATCAAAGCACATCCGTTCTTCAAGTCCGTTGATTGGGAGCGCCTGTATCACAAAGGATACGAGCCGCAGTTCAAGCCCCACTTGGTACGTGACGGTGATAATGACGGAGGCGGCAGTGGCCGTTCGGATTCGCTCACCCATACCGCCACAAAACAGCAAAGCATCGAGGACGTGCGATACTTTGACCCCGAGTTCACGAGCCAGACGCCCAAGGATTCGTTCGTCGAGTCGTCGCACCTGACTGAGGGCAAGCAGTCCTTGTTCGATGGCTTCAGCTACGTGTCTACGTCTGCGTTCGAGCAACTCATCAAGCAGCGGCGAAAAGGTGCGCCATCTCTCTCTCTCTCTCGCTCGATCGACGCCCAAATGGTACTGACTCGAGCAATGTAGTCGGTGGTGCGACGCGACGATTGGGAACTCCATCCGAGATCTCGACCGCTACCAGCACGTACTCCGAGTCGACTGCATCGGGCTCGTTCTTTGACACTGGCTCGACTTAGACTCGCTCGCGCGTCTCGTGTGCCGTTATGTTTCTGTTCTTTGCCGCACACACAGCCACCACCACCCCATCCCTCCTGCACTTCGCATCGATCTGTCTCGTGACTCGAAGCTCGGCATGCTATCATCATATTCACTCTCGCTCTCTCGCTCTCTCCCTTGCCTTTCTCGTTTGTTCTGTTTTTGATTTTGATTCTCATGCTTGCCCTTCTCTCTCTCTCTCTCTTGATACGCCCACCCATCAATAATGCTGTTTGTCTTTGACCTCGTGCAGACAACTCCTATCATCGCTTGTGAATATAATACTACACTCGAAGAAGAAGACCTTGTTGGTTGTTGCTCACCACGTTGCTCACTCGCCAACTCAACTCACTCATTCGATCGAGTCGCCCAGAGCGCCGGCACCGATCGAAGAGTGGAAGCTTTGCAGCAGCTCGACCAGCTGGAAGAACGACGGCGAGACGCGCGCGTTGGCACGAGCGCCGGCCTTTCGAATCAACTGCGAGCACGCCGTGAGGGCACGGATCTGGCGCACGCGTGTCTCGTTGGCGCTCAGCGTGATCTGCTGCGCCACGGTCGAGGCCGAGAGGTACAGGTGGTGGCGGAGCGCGCTGTCGATCGTCTGCAGCAGTGCCGTGAGCTCCTTGACGCTCATCTTGGCGCAGTGCACGGTGGCGAGCGTCACCATCTCGAGCGCAATGTCGAACGACGACGGGTGGTGCTGCTGCAGGAAGCGGCTCACGGTCTCGCGCAGATGCGGGTTCTTGCCGATGACTGGCGACGCCACCAGACAGTGGACGAACGGCATCTCGGCCGCGATCGGCGGCCATGCGCCAACGACGCCATCGGCCTCACCGCCGAGCGTGCAGATCATCTCGAGGTGCTTCTCGACCGCCGCCGAGTCCTCCTTCTGCAGCCGAGTCAAAATGTAGTACAGCGCAATCTACACCGAGCCGCCGCCGTGAGTACACCGCAATGACTGCACTGCTGCTGGCTCGGGAGGCGTGCCGCGTACCTTGCGCGCAAGCGGATTCGACGCAAAGATCTCGCGGTACGAGTCCTCGATGGGAGTCGGTGGCTCGAGCTCGCGAGGCTCCGGTGTCTTGGTGACCTTCTCGGCCGGCTCAGCCTGCGGCAACGACGACAACACTAGCGGTTACCTCTCTACTCTCGCCTGGAGTGGCATCGGCGGCAGCGGTGGCAGCAGCAGCGTACATCCACCACCAGTGCAATCTCCTCGCCGATCAACGGCGTTGGCTCGGCTTCCTCCTCGATCGGCTCTTCGCGTTGGGCCTCTCGAATCTTGTCATCCACTATTCATGCGCAAGTGCGTGTTAGCGCTGCGCACGCACGATGATGCATCGAGCGAATCGACGACGTACGAATGCGAGAGGCCAGCAGCGGGAAGAAGGTCTGCATCACCTCCTTCTCGGGTCGTGGCAGACGGAAGTTCTGGTCGCGGATCATGCTGCGTGCCTGCAATCCAAGAGCGAGCAGGTGCGTAATGTACTTGAGCCGTTCGTCGTCCTTGGGAATGGCCTCGCGTTCCACCACGGCCTCGAGATAGACAAAGATGTTGCGAATCAACGTGTGTGCTGTTCCGCACGAACGAAAGGTGAGTGCTCGATGCGACCGCTCGATCATTTGTATCGATGATCATACATGCAAACGGATCGGCAATGATCATGGCCAGATCGCCCAGCACCGGATCTCCGGCAGGAATCGCTTCAAAGTATGATTGCATCTAGCGCAGCCCAACCCATCATTCAGCACAAAGAACTTGCAGCCAAGCAGCGATTCCATCGTACCTCCTTGATTCGACGCAGTTCGAACGAGCCACCGCCAATACACGCATCCATACACCACGCAAACTTGTGGCACGGGTCCTTGTCGTAGATCTGCGATCGATTGCCACTCT
>Ga0209935_1005435_pt1 | contig 10833 bp, 12 predicted proteins | sample ThiBio_1000_plan_2_FD_183958 | JGI IMG/M metagenome (GOLD analysis project Ga0209935, IMG submission 183958) | Wastewater bioreactor microbial communities from Cape Town, South Africa - Thiocy_cont_1000_plan (SPAdes) | ecosystem: Engineered > Bioreactor > Thiocyanate-remediating >... | reverse complement strand
TCCCTTTTCCTTTTCCTTTTCCTTGCCCTTGTCTTCCTTCTCCCCGTCCGGCGCTTCAATGTGAATTGTAGGAACTCCAAGCTGCTGAGCCAGCACAGGATTACTGTAACACGGTTGGCGAACATTTAAAAGCGAAAACATCAGTTACATACCTTCCTTCGAGGCTACTTATCGAGCTGAAAACAGCATTACACGCGGTGCATATGATCGGATCACCTGACCTTCTGTAAGTAGAGTGCTCACTGACACACGCGACATACCTGTAGCAGTGAAGGCCTCCTGACTCAGGGTGGACAAATCCACTCGAAAAACATTCGTGTCTACCCTCCGAAACTTATGGGTTTTTGTAGGATTTGTTGCTGATCGTGTTTCAGCGGTAGGGTGGGAAGAGGAGACCGACTTTATAGAGTGTGATCTAATTCCCTCGCGGAGTTCATCCTCTTCGAATTCGTCTAATTCCTCCTTATCCTGTTTCTTATCCTCCACAACGGCCGCTGGTGAACCCCTTTTCCGTAGCGCTTCTTCTTTGACCAAAACGTACTCCGATGCGAACTGCATGTTGTGTTCTTTGCTCCTCCTGTCTCACTTGTGTAAAGGAAAGGGCTGTTGTCTTTGTTTGACTTTCGGCGCAGGCATTTCATTTCACTGATTTGGAGAATGCAGGCACCAAGTAACGAAATAACAAGAATTCACACCAGCAAGCTTATATTGCACAACATGCATATGGTTGAATTCCTACTCGCCGACGATGCCACCTTCTTTGGAGATTCGCTAATCTGGTTCCTCATTTATACTTCCGAGATCACGACGATGTACGAGAAACCCTCTTGGTAGTCATGAGAACAGTGTGGCGCTACTCGCAGTAGGCAGCGAAGGTACTGGTTGCTTTCTGGCACGCTGAGGACCTACGGCATATTTAACACTGAACCAATTAGGTGCCGTAGTAGGTACCAGCTTTGAAATCGGGAAATGTTGCCTCTAGGGCCTTCCATAAAGAACCTCCAAAGGGAGCGAGAATATTCCTCCCCTATGTAGAACGGTGAGTAAAAGATCGGTGCGGCGGGACATGCTCACCATCGCTTGTACGAACTCCGACCTCGACACATCATGCCAGTTATCTGTATCATTCACATCGATGCCTACTTCTTTGGCATATTTATAAAAGGCCCGTTTGCGATTTTCCGCATTATACCAGTATCCACTGGGTTTGTTCTTCTTTATAGAAGGAGTACGTTGTAGTGCTGGGAGTGATTAACGTTATTGTGATGGACAACTAAGGAAGGGGATAAATGCGTACATGGTGGGGTTTTCTGTTCTTTCCAACTTTGCACAGCATCTTGCCATTTCACATCTGTCCTTACTCGGTACAAGGTAGGTAGCTTGGGCTTTCTTGAGGAGAGGAGAAACCCGTAGTGCTTGAAGCTCACAACATCCCCTATTTGAGGCCGCCTTGCTGTTGTGTCTTCATGGGGATCCATGCCTGTAATAAATTTTACACCATTTGGTCTAGTTGAGAAAGTGAGACATCAAGAAAGCTTGCTGGCAGGGAGAGGAAGAATCACAGTTCACAGCGCCACGTGTTAGAATCTACAGACCCAACCACCAAAGCCTCCGCGTCTCTGAATTTCTGAAAGAGAGAGACGATCAACAAGTTGTGCAGGAAAGAGAGGATAAGTACTTTATATTTGAGATATCCTCGTGATTTGCCCGGCTGGTAAGGAGCTGAAGGGTCGCGGAGGATAATACCTTCCCCTCCCGTATGTACAATATCTTGGAAAAGTCGCTGAATATGTGCAGCATCGTTACAAACAGTCTTTGGCGCAAGTTCAACGTATTGATGCAGTTTTGGACCGAGATAGTCCTCTATAGACAGCTTTAGCTTCATTCTAGAAGCGAGAAGAGCTCTTACCGATTGCTTTATACCGCTCGGCATAGCTACCCGCATGATTGGGTACATCAAACACCATGTATTTAAACCTACTCCAGTCTACCGCTGCTGAGGGAGTTTCGTTTTGCTGCAATAGTTTGAAGGCTTGCTGGTAGGATCCGCGTCCAAACCTACAGGGTTATTAGATTTGCAGGTGAAGGTGGTGTCATACCAGATTTCACCATCGAGAAATAGAGAGTCGGGCAAAGCATCAGCAATAATGGAGGGTACCAAGATCTTTCTCCCTTGCCGTCCAAAAAACGCTCTCTTCTGTGGATTCCATAAGGCTCGAATCCCATCATACTTCTCGAATAGCCACCTATTATGGTAACGGTTACAGTGGAAAAGAAACCATTCGAGCCTTTTACCATTTGCTGTGCTCTTCCTTTATATTTGTCAGGAAGGATGCTATCGCCGGCTTGCCGATACCTTCAACCGATTTGATGTCTTTCCGTAGGAACTTTGGACAGTGCTGAGGAATAGGATCCTGCTGAAGGAAGGACACCTCTTGTAGCAAGTCCGGTCGTGCTTGTTTTATCGTTGCCGAGAGGCTAAATCATAGGAAGAGGTTATTTATTTCAGGTTGCACGCGCGCTTTATTACCTCTCGATTCTACCATCCCACCAGCAGGGAATCAGGATGAGTGTGAGGCCGTTGTCCCTAGCAGTTTGTATTACGAGCAAATCCTTTTGATGCATCTCTGTTGGTGGTAGCAAGGGGTTGACATAGTGTGATCTTTCCTTGATTGTAGTTGTCAGGGCAGAAGAAGTTGTTTAGGGCATGACTAACCATGTACTTAAAGCCAAGATTCAATGACGGATAGAGGAAATCCAATCCGTCCAACAAGCCTTCAATCTTAACATCGGCATTGTCTGTCTTAACTTCGTCATGCTATTTGAATAGGGTTAGGGATGAATAAAGAATGAAGGGGATTGAAACTTACAGGAAATAGATTAGCTAGAGCCTTGGATAATTTGGTTTGGCGCGCGGAGGTGCCGCGGAGAAAGTAGCCCTTTTCCCACAGGTACTGAGGATATTTCTCCTCCAATAGTTCTGCCAGCTCAAACCGCGTGACTGTCGAGGGTAGTCCTAGCTGTCTCAAGTCGGTCGTTTGGACTGAATACCAATCTCGAGGCTGTGGACATTCAGAGAAATGAGGAAGGTAGTATCGGCAAGAAAGAAGCTTACGTCTCTTATTCCCAGCCGTTCTTCAGCGGCTTCTAGCGTTCGCATTAATCGCTCCTTTCGCGGGGAGATAGAGATCTCGGGTGAAACGAACTTGAGAGCTGCCGCAAGCGTTGTATGATACAGCAGGAGCTCACTCGCACCGACAGCCGCCAGGTGCTTTTCTGTCACGTTATACCAATCGGACGGCTGACATCAAATTGAAAATAGTGTCATTCGCGTTAATTCCATCAAAATGATACCTTACGGATGTTCAGTTCCCTCGTCGCCTTTTCCAATAACACCTTACAATGCTCCCGCCAGTGTCCTGAAGGAGTTAGGCGCAAAAAAAGGTCTTAAGGAGAGTACCCTTCCACCGAGCTCCCGCCAACATCCTGTTTGCCTTCTCTTCTTGGAACGGAATAGCAAAGCACCACAAGATGATGGAGGACCCGCTCTCTTGGGAACCCGAGGATCTTGCAAAGATTGAAGCTTACACACTCTGCCTTGAGGAAAAGTACCGAGAGAAAAAAGCAGGGAAGATCCAACATTTCAAAAATCTTCTTCGATTAGACGTCAGTCTGCGAGGTAGCATTTCCAAACCCGCGCTTGACGTAGCGGATGAATTACTTGCCGACTCATCTACAAGCAGTTCCGTAAACTCTCTATTACGTTCACAACCCCTCCATGTAGAGGAAAATCCTGTCACAGGTAGGACTATTTCTGTTAAGTTTTTTTGATTCAGTACAATTCCCTAGTAAGCCAGCGAGATTCCAATACGGCAGAAGCGGCGTCACTATCTATTGACGCTGAAACCACAGGCAATCATGATGCAGAGATCCTCAATCGCGTGGACTCCTCCGCAGAAACACAACTTCCCGATCAGCCAAGCTCACCCGTGGAAGTTGACAAACTCCAGCAGTCTGGAGAGGGACAACAGAACAAAAGCACGAAAAGAAAGAGAGAAGAGGAAAGTGTACAGGAACTAAAGCAACCTAAGGAGGCAGAAAAACCTAATAAGGAGGTGAAGGAGGAGGGAGGAAGTAACAATAATCATACAAAATCGAAACGAACACCAGAACACAACAAAGGCCCCGAGAAGAAGAAAAGGAAACAGCAGAAACCTGCCTTCCAGTGGATTGGACAGCCGATCAAGGTGCAAGGCGGCCGTAAATATTTCAATGGTCTGGTAAGCGACGGTGTTAAATATTCTGTGGGGGATGCAGTAGCATTACGATGGCCTGAGGATGAACTCTGGTACCTCCAGATTACGAGTTTGAGCAAGATAGGTACGCGTAGTAACAGTGCCTTCACACCCATTCCCTCTGCATTTAAATAACCCTCCTTTTTTGCATAGGCAAGCGCAGATACATTGCTGGCAATTGGCTCTATAAGCCAGAACACACAGACACGGGGAGGTTACCGAGCCATCATTTAAAAGGTGAGGTCTTCACACTAAATCTTTTCAACATTCTAACTCCTTTTTTCTATCATCCAGAGCTCTTTCAAAGCACCCACAAAGACGAAAACAACGTGGAGAGTCTCGTGAAGAAGATAATAATTTTACCTGAGAGTGAGTTCTTTAAGCCTGGCCCCAAACCGCAAACTTGGCTGGTGCGACAAAAGTACAACCACAACACAGGCAAATTTTCATAGATAAAGTAAGAAAAGGTGGTTCACAACAGACAGCGTCTACTGAGGAGGAAAGGGATGTGATTGGATTGGACTCTCTACTGGGGTGGGCCGACTACCCACTCATTTCAGTGCTGGCCCTAATCCTCCTTTTGGTTTGCGATGACGATATATGGCAAACACAAAAAGAAGGGACATATAGCAAAAAGTGCGAATGTCATTTTATGCCCGATCAAGCAACACAGGGAACACGAAGGCGGGCTTCGCTTCAGTATCGTTTCGCACTCTACTAGTTGTACTTAGGTGTCCAGAAGTCGCATACATAGAGGGCGTTGAGGTTGGTGGTAAAGCCCTCGATTGTGCAGGTGCCTGAGGCGCCCTTGAAACTTCCGACTCCACCCACAACGGCAAGGGGCGCTGGCGAAATGTCGACTTCGACAAAGTTGACTGCTCCGTTAAGCACCAACTGGTCTCCGTTGTTAAAGAAGTGAACGATATTGCAGATCTGATAGAGAGGGCCGGTGTTGTTAACGGCCGGTGTCAGGGTACATAGGCCAACGTCGAATCCGAGCAGCTCGGTGCCGGTGGTATTGTACACAGAGTTAGCCCAAACATCTGCGAGTCATATCACCGGTGAGCAACAACGAAAACACAACAACCGCTTGGAGTTCGAGAGGCGTACCGTTCTGGAGAGGAGCAGTGCCGTAAAAGAGTGGGCTAGGGGTGACTATGTCAGTGGTAGATATCTCCAAAAGGGAAAATGTGTGATGAATCCAGTCTCTATCCCCATAACTGTCCGTGGAGGCCACCTGCAGGGTCAGGAGGGCTACTGCCATCACAGCGAGGAGCAAGATCTTTTGAGTCATAACGGGTTAGGTGTTGATGGCTTGCAAAGGTTCTTGGTTTTGTTGTATGCACCTCAGGCACCGAAATACTTTATGCATGTATGCTTGCTTCTGACGCTTTAATATTGGCGCCTTGGAACTCAGCGACGTTATCGGATGAAAAGTGGAACTGGCAATACTAAGTTGGAGCTCTTTTTGTGTTGCTGCTGAATTTTCGGTGCTGTTTTTCACCGTCCAATCACGACTTGGTCGCATAGAATAACCTTTCAATTCTCAGGCACCGAACTCGTTTATGCATCTTAGGCAGAAAGACTGCAGCTGAAATTTCGGTGCTGTTATTCGCCGTCCAATCATGACTTGGTCTCCGACATAACGAGCAAATACTACTCTGAATGCACAGTTGGCAGATCTGGCGCTTTGTCTCTGGCATGCACGTTCCCGAACCCCTTTCTCTCAAAACTGACATTAACTAGTATGATTGTACAACGTGCACAGTATTTCCTGGAAGATCTACTTTAGACTAGAGGTGGTCCACCTGTCAGTCACCAACCATCCTTCAAGAGTATCCAAAATTGGTTCGCATGAATCCCCGCAGGCCCTCATGGTCCCTATTGAGAGGTCCCAGGTACTCGCCGTAGAACTCTCGCGTCCACCAATCCTTCGACTCGAGCGACGTGGTGAACTTGTACAGGTATCTGTCTACCTTGATCCATTTGGGCGGGCTATCCTTGGGGAACGGCGAGCTTTCAATCAACCTCAATGATTTGGCATCGTTGTGCAAAAGCTTGTACACAAAGTGCACCAACCCTATTTGTGTTGTTGGGTCATTGGTAAGATAAGGTGTACAAGTGAACTTTGTACTGTAGTACGTACAAGGGTTGTTCTCATATGATTGCATAGCAGCGAACCATATCTGCCAATCTATTCTTGATTGGTATGGGGCAATTACACAGGGTGCTCTGCTGACGTTGCCTGGTTTGCACTTGAACTCGTATTCAAGCCATACCGTCTGATTTTAGAAAGAGTTAGTTCAGCGAGCGTAACTGGAGGTTAATGCTTACATTTGGTCCGATATGCGCATCTGATGTCCCCTTGATGATCAATTCAGGTCTAACTTTCCCGACTGATCCAAAAGCGCCATATGTATTAACCAACTTCAGCTTATCGAAGGACCTGGGTTGTTTCAAGGTGCATTTAGCTGGGACTATCTCATTGCTAAAAATTACCTATTCATCGCTTGTTGAGGTGAGATGAGATTGGATACTGGTCCAATGCTCAGATAGCCAACCAGCAACACAAACGCAATAGTCACTAACAGCCGTAAATATTTGCCTAACCATCGAACAGTGCGCTTTATAGACGGATTTGGTGGGTGCTTCTTGCCTTGTTGTGGTTTGCTAAAAGCGACTATTTTAGATACTTGAAGAACGGAAATGATGTAACTGGGTCTGACTTACGCTTTACGACCCACCGAGTGCAGCTCTTGCACTGAAGCCAATCGGCGGTTGAAGGATTTGCTTAAAAAGGGTGATAGGAAAGTAGACAGGAAGCGATCGTCTAGGCAGGTGATGGCCGGGCATATGGTGAGCCAGTTGAGGAAGGAGAGGTTGCCGGAGAGGATGAGGATGCCTTGGAACCCGATCTGAATGACCCCCGCGAGGTTCCGCACATGCCGCCATGGAGCGAAAATGAACCAAGGTGCTACCAACTCGACAAAGTGGTTGACGGCCACCTCGAAGGTGTGGAACCATCGAGGATTGTAATGAAAGTACCATGAGAGGGGATTGGGTATCGGTTGAGTCTCGTAGTGGTAGTCCATACATCGCAAGTCCACCCAACAAGTATCAGCGCTTCTTATTTTTATCAATCCCTAAAACAAAAAGAGTTTAGTTGTAGAACCAAAAAAATAAAAGGAAGGTGAAGTGTACCGCTCCCAACATTATTCTGAATATCAGCCATCGGCATAACAGTATCATCAACACTGAAGGTGGGGTATGGCGAGGTAGCGAGTCCCATGACCAGAGGGGACACAAAAACATTGCTAAGAATCCCGTCTCTAGTAACTGCATTTCCCAACCATAGCCTTGTAGAGAACAAATTAGCGTTGGATGTAGTCGGTATATTGATAGCTACCATAAAATAGTTGTCCTACATTGTCTAGTGATGTATACAGTACCCACAACAAAAGCATCACCGGCGCAGGAGTAAACCCGAAGAAGAATCCTGAGAAAGATAGCACAACACCAAGTACAGCCGCGCTCTGCAATGCCCAGTCAGAGCTATCATACCAGAAGATCGTCGGGTTCTCCCATAAATAATCTGAAGAAAATGTAAACAACTACTACAAATTGAACATATTAACTTACTTGTAGTGTGGTAATTCTTTACTCGCTCGAGATAGAGTGGAGCGGGAAGCAACCCTTTGCTACCGATCAAAGCCTCATTCTTTAGGAAAGCGTGAGCGCGTTAACGCTTGTATCAATTTCAATCTGACAGCTACCTGATTGTAAGCAACGAGGAAAGCCACGAAATACAGAAAACAGACCATTCGCACAAACACAATTCGGGTCAGCCAATACGTGTTCTCTCCAAGTATTGGAGTCACATTCCCTTGTGCCGACGCAGCATTCTTGATTGATTTTCGTCTTGGTTTCTTCTGCTTTTGCGACTTCGCAGGCACATCATTTGAAGGCGATTTCGGTGATTCCATTTTCGCTCCCTCCGCCTTTGCTGAGATAACGATGGAACCGGCTCCCATCTGACCCAAATGCTTTCGCTTGGAAGGCATCAGCGAGCAGCCTGCCAAGCCTCCCGCAGCACACAAGGGGGCGAGGGTTCGAAGAAAAAGGCGGTCAAAGAAATTATTAGGAAGCTTCGCAAGAAACCGCCGCAGTTGCATATCGTCAATCGGCGGTAGGTAGCGATGCAACAAGAGGAAGGGACACTAGAGGTCTCCGACGACTCGCAGCTGTTTTCTCCCCTCTCCCTTAACGACAACGACGTTGAGGGATCCGAAATCAATTCGTTACCAAGCACAAGCATTTGGGATGCCCCGGTCCTCGCTAAGCCGGGTTCACTCATCGCACGGGCACGACTATTGAAACAGAGGGTTTCCGAGTACGCCGCGAAGTCGATGGCATGTCAAGAAATAGCGGCGGTGGCTTCGTACGCATCCCCTATATAGGGCGCCCTTGCTAACTCCGATTAACGTCGTATTAGATTAGCTACGCCTGTTATAGGGTCTTATCTTTCAAGTCAATCCGTAAGTCTTGTAAATCTTTTCTTTGTGGTACGTTTCCCTCCATCTCAAATCGAGATTTAACAAGTAATTTGACTCTTGATAGGGTCATTTGGGCCCGACAGAACTTGCAGCCGCTGCTCTGGGCAATGTATATTGTAGTGGTGAGAACGCCCAACTTAATCTCACGCGCTTTCACTGATTAATGCATAATGCAGTAACTGGGTGGAGTATTGGGATTGGGCTGTTGATGGCGATGGACACGCTTAGTTCACAGGCCTTTGGAGCAAAAAATTATCAGGTATGATTATTCTACCCTCTTGCCCTTTTGTCATTCATCTCTCCAACCTTTCGAAAAATAGAGGGTGGGGATATTGTTGCAGCGAGCGATTCTGGTGAGCTTGATGAGTTGTGTGCCGGTGGCGATATTATGGTCGTTCACAGAATATCTCTTGTTGTTAGCCCATCAGGAGCCAGGTGAGAGACTACCTAAATGCTTCTTCCTCTTTTGTCTTCTCTCCTTTCCTTTTTCTTACGTTTCCTTCCTTTTTATTCGTTAATTATTTGTTTATGTAACTAGAGGTGGCAAGACAGGCAGCTATTTATGTCAAGTAGGACATCACTTTCTTCCCCCCCCCCCTCTCCTTTGTGTGATAAAGTTAATAGGTCATGACCATATGTTAGGTTATTAATACCCGCATTGCCACTCTATTTTATATTCGAGTGCCTCAAGCGATACTTGATCGCACAATCCATCGTGGCTCCCACTGTGGCAGTCAGTGCGGCATCTGTTGTTGTAAATCTGGTAGCCAATTATTGCTTCATCAAGATATTTAATTGGGGGTAAATATTATAATATTTGCGGATGATCCGATCGATCTTTCTCCATTATTTACATTTTTTCCGATCTCTATTTCCTATCCAAATATAGTATATGGGGTTCAGGCTTGGCGATGAGCATCACCTATTCGGCCATGCCTTTTATGATGATTGCGTTGATACTGATATTCGGGATGCACAAGAAGACTTGGTAAAGAAGATGGACACATCCATTGCTTTTAAGATAGCTAAATTTATATCTATTTTAGGGGCGGGTTCAGTTGGGCGGCGTTTAAGGACTGGAAAGAATTCTTGTTCCTGGGTATTCCCGGTATAGTCATGCTGTGCGCTGAATGGTAAGGCTGCCCTTACCGAACCTCCCCCCTCAGCATTCTCACTAACGAGAATAATCAGGTGGGGCTTCGAGATCCATGTGTTTCTTGCTGGCCTGTTGGGCACTGTGCCTCTAGCGGCGCATAGTTTGGTCGGGAATTGCCTTGGCATCTTGTACATGGTACCCCTGGTAAGCATCTTCTATGACACTCGCTGTCTCTCGCTGCTCATCTCTCACACCACTGACAACTCACTAATGACTGAACACAGGCTATGGGAATAGCAGCATCTACTCGGGTAGGCAATATGCTGGGTGCCAACGACCCCAACCGCGCCCGTACTGCCTCCAGAGTATCGATTGTTATCATGACAAGTACATTTACCTCTATCTTTACCTCTCTACCTCTCCCTCACTCTCGCTCACTCTCCCCCTCCTCATTCTCATGTCGTTTTTCGCTTCTCGTGCTGACATCCACTTTTCCGTTTCAGTCTGGGTATTGTGCATGGCTGTGGTTATTGTGTTGGTGAGAAGGATATGGCCTGCGGCATTCTCGGACGATCAAGCTGTGATCGACCTCGTTGCTCAAGTGTTGCTTCTCATCGCATTTTTGCAGGTACACACTCCCCCCTCTCTCTCTCTCCCCGTACTTTACACTCTACACTCACCACACCCAAAGATCTTCGACGGCATGGGTGGAGTCACTACGGGTATATTAAGGGGTTGTGGCTTGCAGAAGATCGGAGCGATCGTCAACTTGGTTGCCTACTATGCCCTGGGTGTGCCTGGGGGTGCTGTGCTAGCCTTTCAGGCAGGACTGGGAATCATTGGCCTGTGGCTCGGTAACTCCACCCTATTCTCACTATCACCCTCCCAC
>Ga0209935_1005434_pt1 | contig 10836 bp, 9 predicted proteins | sample ThiBio_1000_plan_2_FD_183958 | JGI IMG/M metagenome (GOLD analysis project Ga0209935, IMG submission 183958) | Wastewater bioreactor microbial communities from Cape Town, South Africa - Thiocy_cont_1000_plan (SPAdes) | ecosystem: Engineered > Bioreactor > Thiocyanate-remediating >... | reverse complement strand
TGAGTAGACGCCGTATACTGAAGATCGAGCGTATCAATTGTTGAGTCTATGCGATCCATTGGCATCGGGTCGGTTGAGCTTCATACAGTTTCGACGATTGTTCCTCGAGATAGCGGCACGAGAGGGCAACGTGAATCTCTCGGCCTCGTTGCAACTCGCGTGTGTCGAGGCCGGAATCTTGGCACCTCAGGAGGAGCCGCCCGAGGCATTGTTGAGCGACTCGCAGACGTTGCGAGTGGGCGATTGTGAGCTCGAAGGCAGCAACCACAGCGCCGATGGATCATCTGGATCGCTGCGCAACAGCGCCGAGAGTGCGACGGCATCGCTCTCGGGCGAGAATGGGGCGCTCGACTTCAAGTGTACGCTGTGCGGCGGCGTGCTCACGGGCAACGTGCGCTATCACTGTCTGCAATGCCAATCGGTCGATCTGTGTGCCGAATGCCACGAGAAGCTCAGCAAGCCCGAGTTTGCGCAGATGCAGACCATTCCGCAAGAGCCACCGGCTCGCGAGTTCTACTACTACCCGGCGTTCGGACGCAGTCTCTGGTTCGCGCACGAGCACGAGCACTACGTACGCGAGTTCCGACACTGCCAGCCGTTGCCTCCGAAGCGCGGCGGAGCGGCGTTCCGAGTCGCCACGACGTACCAGACGCTCGAGAACGCTCTGCGCTACTGGGGCGACGAGCGCTTCCTCGGCGTGCGCAGTGACTTTGGACCGACGACGGCCGAGAACGCCGAGTCGCAGTTCCAATGGCTGAGCTATCGGCAGACGCTGCAACGCGTGATCCACTGCGGCTCGGGCTTGCGCACTCGCTTCGAGCCGCGTACCTTTGTGGCCATCTGCTCGATCAATCGACCCGAGTGGCTGCTGGCCGATCTCGCGTGCGCCAGGCAGGACTATCCCAGTGTGCCGATCAACGTCAATCAAGACCTCGAGGGCCTGCACCACATTCTCTCCTCGACCGAGACGCAATGCGTCGTATGCAGCGCCGACCTCATTGCGACGTTCGTCGAGGCGATTCGAACCACGCCGCCCGACAAGCCCATCAAGGTGCGACTGATCGTCTCGATGGACGACAAGCTTCCGTCGGGCGCGCTCGAATCGACCAACGCACTCGGCATCGAGCTGCTGCGCTTCTCGGAGCTCGAGGCCATTGGCAGCGAGTCGATCGCACCTGCGGCCGTCGCCAATCCGAGCGATCTCTACACGCTGACGTACACGAGTGGCTCGACTGGTGTACCCAAGGGCGTGATGTTCACGAATCAGACCTTTCTGAATCGCATCTGCGTCGGATACGGCATGCCGTTCCCGCTCGTGACCGTGAGCTTCTGTTCATTCGCTCACTTTATGGTACGAGTACCTTAAATCGAACTCACTCACGATTATCTGACAATGTTGACGATTGTTGGCGATTGTTGTTGTTGACATTATTACTTTGTAGGATCGTCAAATGGCAGCATTGACAATCCTCTACGGAGGCCAACTCGGCTTCTACTGTGGTGATCTGGCGCGTATCTACGACGACTTTGCAGGCATTCGACCCTCGATGCTCGTCAGTACGCCACGCATCTTCAACCAACTCTACACGGACTTTCGTCAGGAGTGGGCGTCGGTCATGCGCAAGTATCCCGTGTCGGACCATGCACTGTTGCGCACCAATCTGCTGCGCAAGTATGCACGCAAGATGGGCGGCAATCTCGAGGTCGTGGGTACCGGCGGTGCGCCGACCAGCGAGAGCGTCAAGGCCTTCTTGAGCGAGTGCTTCAAGTGCACGGTCAACGACGGCTACGGTGCCACCGAGGTCGGTTCGATCTACACGTTCGACACGGCGACATCGTTCGCGAGCGTGCAGTGCAAGTTGATCGACGTGCCCGAGAGCGGCTACTTTACGACCGACAAACCCAATGCACGAGGCGAGTTGCTCGTGCGTTCGGACAACATGGTGAACGGCTACTTTAAGGATCCCAAGGCCACGGCCGCAGCGTTCGATGACGACGGCTGGTTCCACACGGGCGACATTGCCGAACTCAACAGCGAGACCGGTGGCTATACCTTGATCGATCGCAAGAAGAGCATCTTCAAGTTGGCGCAAGGCAAGTTCATTGCGCCTGAACGTATCGAGATCAAGTTGCAAGTTAACAAGTTTGTCCGACAGGTATATGCCACGATAGAGTTGGCTCAAGTAGTGGTAGTCGTTTTCGTCGTCATTGTCGTCGTCGATCATGAAGGCTCGTTGACTGATGAACTTCGTACACAGATCTTTGTGCATGGAGAATCGATGCGAGAGTATTTGGTGGCCGTCGTCGTACCGGATCTGATGATGATGGAACAAGCGGCGTTCGAGCGAGGCATCGACTTGCCACCGTCATTTGGCGCGAGCGAGCAGAGCAAGCTCGAGTTCTACTGCTCACGACCCGAGTTGCAAGAGATTGTACTGGGCGATCTGACGGTGACTGGCATCGAGCAGAAGCTCCATGCGTACGAGATCCCGAAGCGCATCCATCTCCATCCACACGCCTTCACGTTCGAGAACGGCCTCTTGACCTCGAGCCTCAAGGCTCGCCGTCCGGGACTCGAAAAGTTCTTTGCGCAGCAGCTCAAGTACCTGTACAGCATCGACGATCTCGAGGCCGATGCCAACATGGACCTCGCTGCCACGCCGTCGCACACTGCTCCCGTCAGCGAGTTGCTCTTGTTCTTCCTCACGAAACGACTCGGGCTCAAGTGTTCTGGAGCACCCAATACTCCGTTGATCATGGATTCGTTGACGGCTGTACGATTGATTTCAATTGTAAAGCAGGTACGATCGATTCGATTCGATTCGAGTGTCGTGCATCTCCACTCCATTATACTCAACAACACATTGAATGGGGAACGACGTGTGATACAGGAATTCTCGATCGAACTGCCACTGTCGGTGTTGATGAAGGAGCCGACCTTTATGCAGTTGGTTCGATTCATCGAGTCGCACGAGAGTGGCGAACCTCCGGTCGACACCGAGTACTCGAGCGATAGTAGTAGCGTCGCCGAGATGATTGCTGCCGATCGAGCCATGCAACTACCACTCGACCACTCGGTCATCTCGATCGGTCAAACCTCGGGCCACAAAGCGCTCGAGAGTGCCATCACCGCACCGACCAACGTTCTGGTCACTGGAGCCACCGGCTTTCTTGGCGCGTATGTCGTGCGCGAGCTCTTGACACAGGCCGACGCCCAACGTGAGCAACAACGCCGCGAGTTGGAGCAATTCCTCGAGCACCAGCGTCGCTACGGCGGCACGAGTGCTTCGCTGCCGCCACAACCGCGAGGTGACATTCGTGTTGTTTGTCTCGTTCGTGCGGCGTCGGATGCCGAGGCGCAGGCGCGCCTTCACAAGGCGTTGGAGGAGTCGCAACTCGGTCTCTCGGTAGCGCAACTGGCGCAGATCGAGGCTGTAGCTGGCTCGGTCGAGCAGAGCCGCTTCGGATTGTCGGAAGCGCGGTATGCGCAGCTCGCGAGCTCGATCGACACGGTGATCCACAGCGCAGCGTGGGTCAACTCGTTGCTGCCGTACCCGCGGCTGCGCGACTCGAACGTCATTGGCACGGTGAACATACTGTCGTTCTGCACGACGCACTCGCTCAAGCCGCTGCATTTTGTGTCGACCATCGGCGTGCACGGTGGCTCGGCCGAGCCCGAGGAGGTGCCGCTGCAAGAGAACCGACTGCCGCACTTGAACGGCTACTCGCAGTCCAAGTGGGTCGCCGAGTGGCTCGTGACTCGTGCCGGTACGATGGGCGTGCCAGTGACGATCTTCCGGCCGGCGATGATCTGCGGCGACTCGCGCACCGGACACCTGAACGCCGATGACTTCTTTAACCGGCTGCTGCGAGGCTTCGTCGAGTTGCGTGGCTACATTGACGACGCGCAAGTCGTGTACGACGTGACGCCGGTCGACTTTGTCGCGTATGCCATCGTACGCATCAGCCAGCAACTCGGCAGCCAAGGCAAGGCGTTCCAGTTCTCGAACCGCGCACAATCGCCGTCGTTGCAGGCGCTCGGTCGCGCCATTACCTCGTTCGGCTACACGAACATCGAGCCGCTGTCGTCGGCACAGTTTTGTGCGCGACTCGAACAGCGAGCCAACGCCGACGCCAACGCACACACGCAAGCGGCCAACGGCACCACCACACGCACATCGGCTCTCACGCAGTTGCTGCCGTACTTTGGTGGTGGGTTCAATCCCGATCACGGTGTCATTGGTACCACGCAGCTGTGCGATGCCCTGCTCGGTTCGGCACGCGAACGACCTCCTCCGATCGACGAGGCCTTCATTCATCGACTGCTTGCGTTCCTCGCGGCCAAGAACTTGCTTCCAACGGCACAACAGTAGTAGTACTACTCAACACTGACTCTAACTAACTACCAATCGCGCATGGCTGCGCACCTATACCAACACGAACTCTCTCTCTCTCTCTCTCTCTCTCTCTCTCTCTCTCTCTCCGTTACCACATCCATTCATTCATTCGTTCAATCGTGAAATCCATGTATTTGCTCCAGCATCAATATATACGGTCTCACATGTGCCCGTATCCAACATGCACATACGCATCGAAAGATAGATAGATAGATATGATAGCGAGGATGCGCTACTCCTCACAGCCACGTGCCAATCAAAGATACGAGAAGATCTCGAACAGCAGCTCGTTCGGAATCATCGACATCACGTCCGACTCATCGGCCAGCGATCGAATCATCGTCATCGTCGACACTGCTCGCTTCATCGATGACGGTGCATCTCGATGACGCTCTGGTCGCCATGTGAACTTGGTGTCGGGAAGCCATTGATTGGCTCCAATCACATGCACTCGATGACCTGCCGAGAAGGCGATGAGACCTCGATGCTCGTCGAATGCAACTGCCAACGGCTTCTCACGGCCACAATTGAAGGATGAGATGTGATGGCCTTCGTGAGTGAATGCTTGCAATCGACAGTTGCTAAAGTCGGTGACGATGATTCGACCTTGATTGTCGACGCACACTCCATGCGGGTCCTTGAACTGGCCTGGTTGATTGCCTTCGGAGCCGAACTCGAACAAGAACGAGCCATCGATCGACGACAATACTTGCACTCGATGATTGAGCGAATCAACGACGATGACTCGCTGTCGATCATCATCGATCGCAACGCAAAACGGCCAGTCGAACTCGCCAGGCTGGGTTCCTTCCTTACCGACCGAGAACAGGAGCGAGAGATCGATCGACGACAAGAACACCAATCGATTGTGGTGGGTATCGGCGATGACGATGCGACGATGATGCTTGTCGATCGCAATGCCGTGAGGATAGTTGAGCTTGATACCTCCTGATCCATGCTGGCCGATGCACGACAAGAACGATTGCTCGCTCAATGACCATGATTGTACTCGATAATTGGCGCTATCAACGATGAGGATGCGATCATTATCGTGATCGATCGCGAGGCCCCAGATATTCTGGAAGTGGCCTGGTCGGCTGCCTTTCTTGCCGAGCTTGGACACGGGCGAGCCGTCATTGGTATACGAGTAAACGTGCACGACATTACCGATGGCATCCGAGACGAGCAAGAGACCTCGACGATGGTCGAACGCCAAACTAACCGGGCACGGGCCATCGGTGGCGCGGCGTTTCTTGGTGCCGATCGTGAGCTTGATTCGAGCATCACGAGCAAGAGGATCGTCTCCCATCTCTTCCACTTCAATCTCTCTCACAACGACAACGAGATGCTCCAAACTCCAAACTGCTCAAACCAAAGAGATGAAGATATGAAGCTCTCTCTCACACGAGAGCCCAAGATACGAGAGCCCGAGATACGAGAGCCCAAGACACGAGATACGGGAGGCCAAGACACGAGAGCCCAAGATACGAGATACGAGACACGAGAGCCCGAGATACGAGAGCCCAAGATACGAGAGCCCAAGATACGAGAGCCCAAGACACGAGACACGAGGCAACGAGCTACGGGAGCCCAAGACACGAGAGCCCAAGACACCAGGCAACGAGCCACGAGCCACGGGAGACCAAGCACGCAACGAAGCAACGAAGCAACAACGAACGAGATTCGTGGCATCTTCCCAGTGCACCGGTCCTTATCAAGCAGCGTTCTTGATTTTGCAGTGCGCCTGAGCCGTCGCCCTCCTGCTGCTGCTTCTGTTGTTTCGTTGCCTCGTCATCACCACCACTCGATCCCTCTGCGCCTCGTGGATCATCGTACCTCGCCTCAATCCCACCAGAAGAGTAAATCATATCATCGATTGATATCATGTCGAGCGAGCCCAAGCTGCCGCAACCCGGCCGGCGCAACATCCTCGTCACGTCGGCGCTGCCGTACGTCAACAACGTCCCGCATCTCGGCAACCTCGTCGGCTCGTTGCTGAGTGCCGATGTATTCGCACGGTACGGTTCGGTAGCGATACTCCTCCACGATGGAGCTGATTTCGAGCGTGGCGCCGTACAGCTACTGTCGCTTGCGCAACTACAACGTCTTGTACATCTGCGGCACCGACGAGTACGGTACCGCGACCGAGACCAAGGCGCTCCTCGAAGGTCTGACGCCACAGGAGATCTGTGACAAGTACTACAAGATCCACACCGAGATCTACGAGTGGTTCGGATTGCAGTTCGATCATTTTGGTCGTACGACGACGCCGCAGCAGACCGAGATCGCGCAGGACATCTTCCTCAAGCTGCATCAGAACCATCTGTTCCAGACCGATCAACTGCCGCAGGTATCAATCCAACTCACATCTTGATTGGATCATCTGACTACCAGCAGAAGCACTACCAGCAGCTCCAGCAGCAGCACTAGCACCAGCAGCAGAAGATTGGTATCGAGAAGCATACTCATCTCTCGTCGTATCGATACAGTTGTTCTGCGAGCACTGCCAACGATTCCTCGCCGATCGCTTTATCGTGGGAACATGCCCTGCGTGTGGAAGCTTGGGCGCTCGAGGCGATCAATGCGACATCTGTGCTCGACTCTTGACGCCGCAGGATCTCTTGTTGCCTCGATGCAAGGTCTGCAACAAGAGCGACATCACCGAGAAGATCTCGACCCATCTGTTCCTTGATCTGCCTGCGCTATCGGTGCGTTTCATGATGCCAATCGATCAATCGCATACTCAACAAAAGACCCACACTGAGCGAGCGAGAGAGAGCGAGAGAGGTTACTGACTCACTCTTGCTCTCGATATACGTATCTCTCAGGAGTCCTTGTCTGCACGCAACGAAAAGTCCTTCGCCGAGGGTATCTGGTCGCCGAACGGCGTGGCGATCACGCGCTCGTGGATCGACGGTGGTCTCAAGCCTCGTTGCGTGACGCGCGATCTCAAATGGGGCACCAAGGTGCCGCTCGAGGAGTACAGCGACAAGGTGTTCTACGTGTGGTTCGACGCTCCTATCGGGTACATCTCGATCACGGCGTGCTACACCAGCGAGTGGCAGCAATGGTGGAAGAACCCCGAGAACGTCGAGCTGTTGCAGTTCATGGGCAAGGTGTGTGTGTGTGAGAGAGATACTACTCTCTGGAGAGAGCGATATTCTACTATGCAATTAGCTAACCACTCACTCGGTCGTGTGCAGGACAACGTACCGTTCCATTCGGTGATCTTCCCAGCGTCGTTGATCGGTACCAAGGAGAACTGGACCTTGGTGAATGGCATCAGCACGTGTGAGTACCTCAACTTTGAGGGCGCCAAGTTCTCCAAGGGCGACAACATTGGTATCTTTGGGGACACGGTGCGCGACACCAACATTCCGCCCGAGGTGTGGCGCTACTACTTGATGGCCAACCGCCCCGAGCAATCGGACAGCAACTTTACGTGGGAGGACTTTCATGCCAAGAACGACAACGAGCTCGTCAACAATCTCGGCAACTTTATCAATCGTGCCCTCAAGTTCGTGGCGTCGCACTTTGATGGAGCCGTTCCTGGGATCGAGGCACCGCTCGAGGAGCTAGACACCGTATGCCTACGCGTTTCTTGCAAGCAGTGACTGCGATATCGACTGACGGTTGTTGTTGCGCTCGTGTCGTGTGCGTGCGTGCGTGCGTGCGTGCGTGCGTGCGTGTAGAAACTGATTGCCGATGTCAACCAAGTGTTGACGCAGTACGTGGCTCACTTTGAGCGAACCAAGCTCCGAGAGGCGTTGTACGAGGTGTTGGCCGTGTCGCGTCTCGGTAACCAGTACCTCCAGGCCAACAAGGGCTGGGAGTTGATCAAGACCAACAAGGCTCGTTGCGCCACGGTGTATGCTGTCGCGAGCAACCTCGTGTACCTGCTTGCGACCATTGCGCAGCCGTTCATGCCACAGACGACCGACAAGATCCTGGCTCAGTTGCAGCTGCCCGTCGGCAGTCTCGAGGGAGATCTTGCAACCTCGTTCGACGTGCGCGCCATTCCTGCCGCTCACAAGCTCGGCACGGTCGATACGCTCTTCCGCAAGATCACCGACGATGAGATCAAGGCGCTCAAGGCGCGCTTCGGACCGCACGACGCACCTACTGCCACTTCCAGCTCCTCGAGCGATCCCGCTGCTGCCGCTGCTGGTGGCAAGAAGAAGGGCGCTGCGGCGGCACCGGCTGCCGGCAAGAAGCCAGCCAAGGGCGCTGCGCCACCGTTCCCGTTCGATTTGCGCGTCGGCCACATTGCGACCGCCGCTCCGCATCCGGACTCGGACAAGCTCTACGTGCTGAGCGTCGACCTCGGTGAAGCGACGCCGCGCACGATCGTCGCCGGCCTGCGTCACTTCTACACGGCCGAGCAACTGATTGGCCGCGACGTGTTGGTGCTCGCGAACCTCGCACCTGCCGATCTCGCTGGCGTCACGAGCCAGGGCATGTGCCTCGCAGCCTCCTGGGGTGCCGGCACCGACGAGTTGGTACTGGTCGCGCCACCGACCGGTGCTGCACCTGGAACGCAGGTGATTGCGCAGGGCGCTGAGGCCGCGGTCCGTGACGTCGTGACGCGCAAGGACATCTCCAAGATCAAGCTCAAGGTCGTCGAGAACCACGCGGCCGTCTTTTCCCATGGTGGTAAGAGCTTCCCGCTCGTCAGTGCTGGTGACAACCCAGTGCCCGCTACTGCACCCAATGCTCCTGTCAACGCTTCGATCAAGTAATCGCTCTCTCTCTCTCTCTCTCTCTCTCTCTCTCTCTCTCGCTGAGCCATTTTGTCTTGTCGGCACATCCTCCAATCATTCGACGACCATTTGATGATTGTCACTCACTCACTCTCTCACTCTTCACATACGCAGTAAGTTTAGTAATCGTAATAGATAGACAAACACAGCTTATACTCGCAACAATCTCCATCTCGCTACTTTGCCGGCTCTTCTTGCCGCTTCTCGAACGTCAATTGCAACTAGATTCGACCATACACGCGCGCATCATCAGCAAGTGTTAGAGACGCTTGAATATGCTTCTTCAGCAACAGCAGCAGGTTGACCAGCATTGACGTACGACAAAGCGACACGACACCGGGTCCCAATGTGTGAAGAGCGCCTCCTTCTTGTCAAAGTCCTTGACGATCTTCCAGCTCGGAATCTTGAAGCCAATGGTCTCGTACGGCTCGGCGGCGAACAGGAGATACTGGAATCGCTTGTCGGGCTGCTCGATGCGTTGCTCGTACGTCGACATGAAGCTGTGTCGAGGTTGCATGCCTTCCTCGATCTCGGGATAGTCGATCTCGAATCGCAACGACTTGAGCCCGGTCTCGGGGTCCTTCTGCTTGATGACCGTGTAGCCCGGGCGTCCAATCTTGACCCGGCGTCGAACCGCAGGTTTCGAGCTGCCGCTGCTACCGGCCGTGGGCGGCATCGACGGAGCAGCGTCTTGTTGCTCACGAGCCGCACGACGAGCAATGTTGGTCTGATGGCGTTTGCCCTGTGTGTGCGCGAGATAGTTGCCCTCGTTGTTGTGCAGCGTGAGGCACAGCTTGCACTCGTACGAGCCAAGGTGATTCTTCATAAAGTATGGGTCCTTCGAGATATCTGAACAGAGAGGAGAGGAAGGAGATCAGATGAGTAAACAGCAGCGATATCGATAGGTAGTGATAGATATCGATAGGTAGTGATAGATATCGATAGGTAGTGATAGATATCGATAGGTAGTGATAGATATCGATAGGTAGTGATAGATATCGATAGGTAGTGATAGATATCGATAGGTAATGATAGATATCGATAGGTAATGATTGATATCGATAGGTAGTGGTAGATATCGATAGGTAATGATAGATATCGATAGGTAGTGATTGATATCGATAGGTAATGATAGATATCGATAGGTAATGATAGATAATGATAGGTAATGATAGATATCGATAGGTAGTGATTGATATCGATAGGTAATGATAGATATCGATAGGTAATGATAGATATCGATAGGTAGTGATAGATATCGATAGGTAGTGGTAGATATCGATAGGTAGTGATTGATATCGATAGGTAATGATAGATATCGATAGGTAATGATTGATATCGATAGGTAATGATTGATATCGATAGGTAGTGGTAGATATCGATAGGTAATGATAGATATCGATAGGTAGTGATAGATATCGATAGGTAGTGATTGATATCGATAGGTAATGATAGATATCGATAGGTAATGATAGATAATGATAGGTAATGATAGATATCGATAGGTAGTGATTGATATCGATAGGTAGTGATAGATATCGATAGGTAGTGGTAGATATCGATAGGTAGTGATAGATATCGATAGGTAGTGGTAGATATCGATAGGTAGTGATTGATATCGATAGGTAATGATAGATATCGATAGGTAATGATTGATATCGATAGGTAATGATTGATAT
>Ga0209935_1005430_pt1 | contig 10840 bp, 14 predicted proteins | sample ThiBio_1000_plan_2_FD_183958 | JGI IMG/M metagenome (GOLD analysis project Ga0209935, IMG submission 183958) | Wastewater bioreactor microbial communities from Cape Town, South Africa - Thiocy_cont_1000_plan (SPAdes) | ecosystem: Engineered > Bioreactor > Thiocyanate-remediating >... | reverse complement strand
TGAAGTAGTAGGAACGATCGGCAGTGACGATCTCGAAGGGGCTTCCTTTGGGGACCTTCCCAGTTCGCGAGCCCTCAGTACTCAGCGTTTCCTCGAGATCGAACGGTTTCACCTCCATAATCGTGGCACAGCGAATGACTTTAGGCTCATCGGTGCTCTCCTTCCTCTTCTTGTGGCATAATTGAGCGTCCTGCAACCACACCCATCGGCGCTTCCACTTCACTGCGCGGCGATGCCTGAGGTAGCCCTCCAGACGGGCACCTTCCATATAAACAAAACACTCTGTCTTCTCTCTCGTCGGCATGTGTGCTTGTGTCGCCTAAAGAAGGAAAAATCTCCCAGATCCCAAATTGAGGAAAAAGAAGCCTTTCCTGTTTCTAGATAGAACTTGATGATTTACAGACTCCTATCTTCAGGTTTCTTATATTCCATGCCTATCAATTCAAAGATGTCTTGTTCGCTATTCACCTCGAGCGGTTGTCCAACCTCGCCAGTCTCTCCAACTTTTTGATCAGCAGGGTTAATAAAAATGGGAATAAAGAAGGGGATCTGATACATACCTGGACGCAGCGAGTACTCGTTGAGAGTGTAGCCTTTTTCTAATCAAGAAGTTAGCGGAAAACAGAAGGAGATGAGTATTGAGATACCTAGTGCAATTGTCCTCATTTGTTGATTGAAGAAATCGCTGCCAGTGAAATACAGCAGGCCGCAATAATAGTTCTCATACGGAATCATCCGCAGATCGATGCGCCTGTGGAAAGGTTTGCCAGCTTCGACTGGAGAGACAGCCTTTTCTTTTCCTTTTTCTTCTTCCTTTGACTCAGTCTCTTTTCCTTCCTCCTCTTCTTCTTCCTCTGCCTCTTCCTTAGCCTCAGCGTCTTTCTTCTCTTCCTTTTCTTCGCTCTGTGCTGCAGGCGTATCTTCCTTAACAGGTTTTCCAGGAGGGCCATCCTTCTATTAAACAAGAAGAAGCAATGAATTAGCTGGGCTTGCTTATCTGCATGCAAATCTATCATACCAATAGACAGACCCCCTTGAGAGAGGTAATGATAAGAAAATTTTTGGCAGCATCTAAAAATTACGTACCATGTATTTTGTCTTGCCATGTGAAATATCATCGGTTAAGAATCCGCTCTTGTGTAGCGCTGCAACGATGCGAGGGAGGTACTGATATTGTGTCATCTCCTTCGTGCTGTTTGTGTACTTGGGATGGGTTATCAACAAGTCTATCTGTTAGAGAATTGAGCGTTAATAGCATCATATGGAATAAAGCAACATGCATCACTGCTTTGCGAGGCTCCTCGACGATAACTTCCTGTGTGGACGTTACCATTATATAATTATTATTTCTTAAGATACATACCACATGTGGTTGCTGAAGTGAGAGAATACAAGCGATGCGTGAGGGCGTTAGTCTTAGTTGTTGCTTTATGGGAACAGTACCAATGAGCTTAGGATCTATTTTCTGTATCGCGTCTTTTACATAAGCCTATTTACAAAGTGAAGCAAGTAAAATCTTTATCAAGCCGAGAAGAACATGGTAGGTACCTCTAGAATCTGCATCTCACTGCGAGGAATTTTGGGCTTCAGCTCGTAGAAGTATTTAAGGCCTTCGTTGTCGAAGAGAAAGCATTAGCTTTGCGAAAACGTCAAAGAGGGCTGAGTGTGTTACCAATTAACTGGTGATGGTTCAAGAGGTGTTTGTGACGCTCAAGATCTTCGAGAGTGTGAATACCGTGCTGGTATGGGGTGTTAGCGACTTTGGTTTTCTTTGTCTTTTTGTTTTTCGATACCTCTTGCACGAACTTCTTTGCTGCTGCGGGGCCGATACCCGAGACTTGCTGCATTAGATCAAGCGCCATCAACTCGGGATCGTTCTGATATGTTTTCAGTTTGTTTAGCTTGCCGGACGCAAGAATTTCATCGATCTTGGCCCCTATTTTAGCACCTATGCCATCCAACTCTTGTGCCTCTTTTCCCTTTAGACAAATAGAGTTAGTCGCAATTGGTGTTACATATCTAAGTACCGATGTGATCTGCTTTGGGTGTGCCTGCAGTGCCTTAACTAGAAAGCGTATTGTTATAACATAAAATAGCATGTTTCTCAGCAACAAACCTGCTTTGCTATAGGCTCGAAATCGATGCATCTGGCCTTTGGATTTTTCCAAATTACCAAGCTCTGATAAAATTAGAATTATGCCGCGGGAGGGGGTTTCCGTGGTACCTTGCAGTATCTTAGTAAGCTGTTCGTTGTAGTTGGGATGCTTTTCGAGGGTGAGCTCTGTTGTATGTCGATTGCCTTGCGTCCTTCTAATTATCACTTTTTCTGGTTCTGCGGCGCTTGATCCTCGCCCTCCTTTTCCCTTTGATGGCTTTGGTTCTGCAGCTGTTTCTTTCTTCTTCTTAGTCTCGGGCCAAGCAGGTTCATTTGATTTTTCTTTAACAATTTGGCCTGCGTTGTCCTCGCCTTCCTTTTCTTGTTCCTCGTCATCCTCGGTTCGTTTTCTCTTTGTTCTAATTACCCACTTATCCATGGTATCAGATGATATTGCGGTCGTTAAGTTGGATCGCCCCTCTGTTGTTGGGCCGCCAGCGGTAACTCGACTGTTGGGGACTGACAAAAAATTGCAATTCCAAGAAAACTTTAAGCTCGAGGTCGATGACTCGTTCCGAGTTAGCCAGCCGTAAGCGGGCCAGGAATGAAAGGGCGCAAGAGCAAGACGATAGGACAAGTACCTGCCTTGGCCAGCTTTCATGCGAGGTAATTTTTTTCTTTTTTTGCTTTGTTTCTCGTTTTCTTGGAATGGTTGGGCAGCTGCTTAGCCGCACGAGGCAAGTGTATTTAGTATTTAAATATTAAATAGGTTTATTATTTTCTCGTACTATTACTTTTCCCCTTGTCTTTAGGAATAAAACATACTACTTCTACCAGACCCTGCCAATGAGGCGATAAAGCTTATGCTTTCAACAGGACTTCGTTATTGTCCTTCGCCTTGTTCAGAGAAGAGGGAAGAAGAGTCGCCAGAACAAGACAGAGAATGATCATCGGTCATATCTCCCTCTTCTTCTTCCTCCACCTCCTCTTCTTCCTCGCCGGTGCAACTTGCCTCGGATGGTGCGGCCAGGGACTCTTCCCGTGACGTCGGGTTGGTCCCATTCGCGTTGGAGGAGGAACCTTCTCCAGCAATGCCTTTCCTCTCCGCAGTGGCGGGTCCTTTCCCTTTCCCGTTCCTATTCTTCCTCCTTCGGGCTCCTTCGACCCATTGCCATATAGTCCGTCGTCCGGTGCTTCCCACCTTCTTGACGATGTTCTTATGAAGTGACAAGGTAGCGCCTATGGTATTCTTCCACGTGTGCTTGCCTTTAATCTCTTCAGAATAGTCCTCCTGCACCCAATTGTATATCTCTCCCACCGTCCCCTCACCGCCATGCCTTCGCAGCACTCGCTCCAGCCGCTCCGCCCAAGTGATCGCAGGAAAGACCAACGCACCTCTCTCGCCGTTGCACCCCATACCCTCATCCTTCTTCTCCTCTTCTTCCACTCGTTCCAGCTTATTGTACTCCCCTCCATCCTCGCTTTCATCTTCTTCTTCCTTCTCGGCTTCGTCGTCCTCTCCTTCTTCTTCATCCTCACTGACAAGTTTCCAGATGGCTTTCTTCTTGCTTTGATGATGTGCGACAAAGAGTTTCTTGTGAAGGGACAGCGTCGAACCCACGGTGTTCTTCCAACTGGGTTTGCCCTGGATGTCATCGGGAAAGCTTTCCTCGATCCATCCATAGATCTCCGTCACCGTCCCTTGCCCGTGTGCACGTAACACAGCAGCCACTCTCTGTGCCCAGGTCAGACGACCTCCACTGCTACCACCAACACCCACGCCACCACAACCCGCCTCACCCACTAGATCCATCGCACCGCAACTCTCACCACCACGTAGTGTTGCGCTGCTGCGCACATCTCCGTCATGAGAGCTGCTGGTGCTTCTCCTCCTCCTTTTGGTAGGCATCCTCGGAGACGACTCCTCGGCACAACTATCCGACCCCCCATCGCCGCTCTCCGACTCTCCATCCCCTTCCACCTCCTGCTCCTGCAGCTCCTCCACCGCCGCACCGCCCTGCTCTCTCGCCGTCGCCGCGAGAGTCGCTGCGAGTCTCCATCGAGCGTCGCTGCGACCCCCGACCTTCGCGAAGCGACTTTGCTTGCGTCGATACAGTTGGACCCTGACGGCGTTGTGCCAGTTGGTATCCACCACCAGGCTAATCTCTTGCGGGAACAGACCTTTGATGGTCTCGATGATCTCGCTCAGAGATGCCTCTCCCCCTCGCGCACGCACCGCTGCCTCAATGCGCGGCACCCACAAGCGCGCCGAGTGCCTCCTCTTGCGTTTTTGAGGAGACGCCGACTCTGCGCCACTCGCTCTGGTGCTTTTGTTGCATCCTTCAGCAGAATGAGCCGGACGCGAGGAAATTCCAACACGTGTGGCGGCTCCTGGAAGCGGGAGAGGGATGTGCTTGCGCCCATTAGAATGGAGAGGTGGGTTTGTGCTGCGGCGGGAGAATGCGCCGTGATGAGGATTTGCAGGGATTGCATTCTGATTGAATATCTCCTCCCTGCGGAAGTAATCGCTGCTTTGTTTGGCAGCCAGCTCAATTTCCATAAAATACAACTTCTCATCCCTGTTATAACAGAAAGACAAGAGAAAAGTTAGTTCGCGAACAAAAAACCAATCGAGCGCAGGGTTGACGGAAAAAAATTTGATTGTTAAGAATAGCGACTATCAATTAGCTGCATGGCACGACTTGTGGAGAACAAGAGACCAGCAAGACAACAGAATAATAATCATCAATAATACAATTTCAAAAAATAGTATGCTTTCCATAGGAGGCAATAGCACAATAACAACCCGGCATGCGCAAAATTGTAAAAATCAGTAATTACCTCTTTGTAGGTTCGAGCGACAGCATTTCTATGTCCTCCTCACAGAACAAGCTATCTGAGTCCCCATCCTCCTCCATCTCCTCTCCGCCCCACCACCGCACACACAAAGAAGAAAAAGAAAAAAAAAGAAGCCGAAGCCAGCGAAAACCAAACCGCTCAAATGATTCCTCTTGCCAATCGCTTTTCATAGACCCCAAAGCCAACAGCGGAGAGGAGGGATCCGTTGGTTGTTATGGTTATTGCTTTCATCTGCTGATCATGAGTTGGGGAAGTGCTCCTGAGCCGTACGTATTCTTTGTATTCTTGTCTCTTCTGTTGTTGCAGACCTTGAGTGGTTATATGACTGATGATTGAATACATGAAGGTATGACCTTTTTCAAGCTTCCAAAGGCTTTATTGGCGGCACTCTTGCAGGGATGGCGGGGTGTTTCGTAGGTCACCCCTTTGACACAGTTAAGGTATGTTTTACCTGCCTTCTTATCTCTTTGCACTCCCACACTCGCACTCGCGACAAACGGTGGTTGATCCGCTTGTAGGTGTATCTGCAAACACAAGAGCGAGTGAATGGAGTGTATCCTTACAAAGGGCCAATAGATTGTACACTCAAGATCATTCGAAACGAAGGTGCAGCGAGCCTGTTCAAAGGTATGTCCCCCCCCCCCACGAAGTTCGATGTTCACTTGACTTTGAACTTCAATCAATGGAATTGACAACTTTCCTTATTTATACAACATTCCAGGTGTGTTGCCGCCGCTGTTGGGTGGAGGCGCTATCACTTCCGCATGCTTTGGAGGGTACGACCACGCGTGCAACCTCATTTCCTACTGTACATGGAACACGGAGAACGGACCGCGTAGATACCAACACAATATCGACCAACTCTCGATGCCCCAAATTTTTTTAGCTGGGATGCTGGGTGGCATACCCGCAGTACTTGTGACATCGCCTTTAGAACTTGTAAAAACGCAACTGCAAGTGCAAATAGGTAGAGCAACGCTTCCCCTTCCTGTGCTCTATCTAAACACTGAACAAGGGAACGGACAACAAAACGGTAAGCCGGGGTATAAAGGCACATTCGATTGTATTCGTAAAATAGTACAAAATCGAGGCATAAAGGGCCTCTTTCAAGGCGTAGGGGCTACTGGATGGAGGTGAGTTGATTCTTCCCCGCTGAAGTTTTGCTTGCAGCGCTAATCTATAAAAACCTTTTTTGGTACAGGGACATTCCTGGTAGCTATCTCCTTCTATGAAGTTCTTTCCTAATTATCTATGTTCAAGGTTATGGGACGTATTTTGCTGGGTATGAGCTTTCACGGCGGCTCTTAAGTGACGACGGCAAGAAAGTGGCTGAGCTCAGCGCCCCAAAACAATTCTTAGCGGGAGGGATTGGCGGCATTACGGGATGGCTCTTCGTTTACCCTCTGGATGTCATCAAATCGCGAATTCAAGCCGAGTCTTCGCAGAGGAAATATACATCCACCTTAGATTGTGCGATTAGGTAAGTTCTTGAAGCTCACAACCAGACATTCACATTAGTTTTCATCCTGTCTAGAACTTGGCGAGAGGGAGGAATTAGAGTATTTTTTGTTGGTCTAGGAACCACGCTGTTTCGGGCCTTCCCTGTCAATGCTGCAACCTTCTTCGTGTATGAGGCATTTATCCAAGTAGTTGGGCAACCAAACGTAAAATTAAATTCATCAGACTGATCGAATCGTATTTCAAAGCAACCTGTAATTGCTTTCGAGGAAATATCAGCAAGATCGGCGAGAGGCACACCACAGGTTTCGCTGGCTTTGCCAAGACAGCAGAAAGCAATACACGACGCTGCTCGAGAAGAAAAGATAGGAGACCACATTTCGTAAAAACCATGAGGCGCTCAAAATCGACGCTCCTTTCTCCCATTCGATCCTCTAACAATTCTACGCCTTTCGCTTCTTCAAGCAGGAACTTTCCAATATCCCGCCACCATTCGTCCGTGTCAAAGGAAGCTATCCTCCCTTGGTATACAAGAGTTGGCAAAGGAACCCAAATTCTTGCTTCTCGCAGGACCTCTGACATCCTCTCTGCTCGGTATTTTGCTAGTGGTAGGTGAATTCGCTCATTAGAGCAAGATTTGAACCTCATATCCCTAGTCGGGCGACAACAACAAGAACCTTGGGTGGCGCCGGGCGCTGCTCCGCCAGGAGATACCCTGAAAAAGTATGCCAGAGATCTAACGCAAGCGGCTCGCGAAGGCAAGCTCGATGACGTAATTGGCAGAGATGCAGAGATTAGACGCACCATGCAAGGTACGGAACTTGGTCAAGTTGAATCTCCTTCTAACGTTTTATGTAGTACTCTCTCGCCGAACCAAGAACAACCCAGTTCTGATTGGCGAACCAGGCGTGGGTAAAACGGCTATTGTAGAAGGATTAGCGCAGCGAATTATCAACGGTGATGTTCCCGAAAGTTTGCGAAACAAGAAGATCATGTCGTTGGATATGGGTATAAATCATCGATTCGAAATGCTTTTTGTTGTAATGTATGTAACAAATCTTTCCGCACAGCCGCACTTGTCGCTGGTGCCAAGTACCGTGGCGAGTTCGAAGAAAGGCTGAAGGCCGTGTTAAAAGATGTTCAGGACAGTAAAGGAGAAGTGATCCTTTTCATTGATGAAATGCATACGCTTGTTGGTGCTGGGGTATGTACTAGTCGTAATAGCAGCGCTGGCGCCTCACACATATGTATCTTTCTCTCAGGCTGCTGAAGGTTCCATGGATGCCTCCAATATGCTGAAGCCAGCCCTGGCCAGAGGCGAACTTCACTGGTAAGGATCTTATTGTTTTCATTCGTGGTTGTATTGAACGTCCCCTCAAAAAATAGTGTCGGCGCGACCACCTTGGATGAATACCGCAAGCGCATCGAAAAAGACGCGGCTTTGGCGCGAAGATTCCAGCCTGTTGTAGTTCCTGAACCGACAGTCGAAGATACCATATCCATTCTCAGAGGATGTATGTATACTACGCCTTGTTAGGAAATGCTAATTATGGTATTTGGGGAAACACAGTAAAAGAAAGATACGAAGTGCATCACGGTGTACGCATTGCTGATAGCGCTATCGTTGCTGCTGCCGTAAATTCCTATCGTTATATAAGTGACCGATTCTTGCCAGACAAGGTACTGAAACATACGCTTTTCGGTAACAATGTATTCAACTCTCTTTTACATCAAATCAGGCCATAGATCTGGTGGACGAGGCAGCCAGTAGATTGAGACTACAACAAGAAAGCAAGCCAGAGGCGTTAGAAAATCTTGATAGGCAAATCATTACCCTCAAGATTGAGCTTTCGGCTCTTCAAAAGGTAACACTATCACTCCGATACCGATAGATAATTTAACAGTTTTCAACGATAATAGGAAACGGACCTGAGGTCGAAAGAACGACGCGAAAAGGTAGAAAAAGAGATCCTTAAAAAGGAAGCCGAGGCAAGGGTGTTGACGCAACAGTATCAAGAGGAGAAGTATGTGCCCCCTCCCCAATCAATAGCGCGCTGAAGTACTAAACGGGCATTAATTTGTAAGGTCTCGTTTGGAGGAGACACAGCGTTTGAAAGAGCAACTGAAAACATCGAAAGCCGACCTTCAACGCTGCCAGCGCACTGGCGATTTGGGTCGCGCTGGTGAATTAACATATGAAGGTACGCAACATTGAATCCTATTTTTAAATACAAAAGGCGTATTTTGACTACCCCCCTTCCGCAGTCATACCTTCCTTGGAGAAGAAACTGGCGTCCCTCGCATCAGGCTCAGAACAAATGGCGATGCTTGGAGCAGAAGTTACCGACAAGGATATAGCAGCTGTGATTTCCCGCGCTACTGGCATCCCTGTTGATGTAAGCGAGAATTAAATCAATCATGTTCTTGAGCCTAACGTACGTACGTTCAACAGAGCCTGCTGATTGGCGAACGCGAGAAATTATTAAAGATGGAAAGCCTGCTGGAAAAGAATGTCATCGGCCAGAAAGAAGCTGTAACGGCAATAAGGTACTCCTGCTTAAGTGATATGACGAAGTATCAAAACTCTTATTTTGTACCAGCAATGTTATCCGCTTGTCTCGCGCTGGGCTGCACGCACACAACAGACCTTTGGGAAGCTTCCTGTTTCTCGGACCCACGGGTGTCGGCAAAACCGAACTATGTAAACAACTCTCGGTGTTTTTGTTCGACAGTGAGGCGGCAATGGTGCGCATAGACATGAGCGAATATATGGAACGGCACACGGTCTCGCGACTTCTCGGAGCCCCACCGGTACATCCTCCGTTTCCTTTCTTTTTTTTGAAGACATTCGCTTAACCCAGCCTTGTTAGGGTTATGTCGGTTATGAAGAAGGTGGGACCCTAACCGAGGCTGTGAGGAGGCGACCCTACCAAGTTGTTCTCTTTGACGAATTCGAGAAAGCGCACCCAGCAGTACATAATGTCTTGTTGCAGATGCTTGACGAAGGTCATCTTACGGACTCACAAGGCCGTAAAGTAGATTTCAAGTAAGCCCCCCATATAGGTAAAATTTTCGCTTTGCTTATCTCAATTATTACATAGGAACACAATCATCATCATGACCAGCAACCTTGGCGCTAACGTTCTCGCCAATCTACCAAATGTACAATATTACTCATATTCATCACATCTTTACTTAATCCTATTTCTACAGGATGTACCTAGTAGTGCGGCCAGAGAAGGGGTAATGAAAGAAGTGCGCAGCGCATTCACACCAGGTACATTTCCCATATTCTAGGTTTGACTTAACTTCCTTACCTCGCTAGAATTCCTCAACCGTATTGACGAGATTGTGCTGTTCAATCGTCTAACACGCGAGTCAATGACCGCAATCGTGGATGTGCAAATGAAGAATGTTCATAAACTACTCCAAGATCGCAAGATATCCCTGGAGCTCACAAGGCCTGCGCACAAATGGCTCGCTGACAGCGGCTACTCACCGTTCGTGCCTCCCTTTCCCCTTCCCGAATATTTTCATTAACTCAATATAATCAACAGATCGTATGGCGCTCGGCCCTTGAAGCGTCTCATTCAACGCAACATCCTCAACCCTCTCGCAACAATGTTGCTTGATGGCAGTGCCAAGGACGGCGACATCATCAAGGTGGACGTAAAGCATCACCTCTTGTCTCTACCACAGAGCAAAGACGAGGAAGAGGAATATGAATTCGAGCCTCGCCTCTCGCTGACCCCTATCAAGAACATCTTGAGCGAGGGAGCCGAATAAGCCTTCCCCCTCAAATTCCCAACCTATACAACGCGACCACGAAGCAAAGGACAAGAGCGGTGCAGGGATTCAACCTCGCTACTCTTTCCAAGAGTTTTATTTCCGGTTTTTTTCTGGCATGCAACTCAGCCACCTTTCAAAAATTACGAAAAATTGTGGAATGTCTGCAACAAAATAAATTCAGTGCGGTTGCCTGCGCCACTTTCTTTTCTTTCCAACAAGAAGAAACCTTAGCTAGGAACCTCTCCAGTTGCTAGTAGCGCGACAGTCTCACAACCTCGGAAACATACATACATCCCAGCATGAGTTTTGCCGAGCAAGAAGAGAAAGGTTTTGATTTGCGCGAGACCAAGATTCAATTGGTCAACACCGTCTGTGCCTCCATGATCGCTGAGCCCCGCTTTGACGACAAGGAGGACTCGGGAGCCGTTCTCATCGTCTCCCTCGTTGACAGGATTTCGCAGGGTGATCCTGAATTTATCCTCAAGCTCGCCGTGTACGTTCGAAATGATTTGAACATTCGTTCTACCGCGAACTTCCTGTTGGCGTTGGCCGCTAACAGCAAGCCCTGTACTCCCTTCTTGAAGAAGTACTTCAAGCACATCATCCGTCTGCCTTCGGATTGGTTGGATGTGGCGGCGC
>Ga0209935_1005429_pt1 | contig 10840 bp, 14 predicted proteins | sample ThiBio_1000_plan_2_FD_183958 | JGI IMG/M metagenome (GOLD analysis project Ga0209935, IMG submission 183958) | Wastewater bioreactor microbial communities from Cape Town, South Africa - Thiocy_cont_1000_plan (SPAdes) | ecosystem: Engineered > Bioreactor > Thiocyanate-remediating >... | reverse complement strand
CCGGTACAAGATTTGGATCGGCTTCTGCCCAGATGAAAGCATTCATGGACTCGCTCGGTCAACTCTGGATGACTGATGCGCTTGTCGGAAAGATTGGCAGTGCATTTGCCGGATCGGCTACCCAGCATGGAGGAAACGAAACCACCTTGTGGAGTCTCATCAGCTTCCTGTTCCATCTCGGTTTTACTGTGGTGGGCGTGCCCTACACCTGCAAGCAGCAGATGGGCGTGGGCGAGATTACTGGTGGAAGTCCCTATGGTTCTACTTACATCTCTGCCGGTGACGGTAGCCGCCAAGTAAGCGACAACGAGAAGGCCATCGCGCGCTTCCAGGGCAAGCACGTCGCTGAGACCGCCAAGAAACTCAGGCACCACTAAAGAAGAGAGGTCTTGACTTGTATTTATTGTTTATCATATGATAAAGCGCCCTTTTGGAACCTAGTACATATGCCTCCTTACCTGTCTACTTCTTTTGCTTCGTTACTTTCTCTTTTTTGGTACCTTTGTATCTAAAGGGATATATTTGTATCTTTATTACAGTCTCGCGCAATTCATTTTATCTTTTATTCGCAACGATGACAAGAAACACAAGGAGTTCGTATTTGGGCTTTGTTGCTTTGTTCTTCCTCCTAGAAGGCGCACTGACTGCACCGACCTGTCAATTGTCTTCTACGGTCACTACCACCGCCACTTACCATAGTCAATACGATCAGTATGTTCGCCGCGGTTAATCTCTAAAACTTACCGATCGCTTTCCCAGGGCGTTTCAAGACAAGTCAAGCGTAACGGTATCATGCTCTCTGAATCAGGAACCTGCAAGCACTCTTCAAGTAACTGCCGTAAGCACGACTTATAATCCGAACGGCATACTCTGTGGATCGTACGCTTTTCGAACCTAAACTCCTAAACAAAAACTTCCCTCGTTTGCCGACCCGGTCCTAACTTCCCGCAGATGCCTTAACGTTACTGGGCAGAATGGGAGCACGGTTGTGATGGTGATTGATACCGGAGGAAACCAAATCGATATGAGCGAGCACGCCTTTGGCCTTGTGGGTCCCGTAGTTGGTAAATATTTCCCGCCGTACTATTGACATTCTCACGCCCGTAGACGGAGTTATTCCTATTAGTTTCTATCAAGTGCCTTGCTACGGCATAGTTACAGGCAACGTTGGATATGTCTTCAAGGCCGGGACTACACCGGGCGGGTACTTTAACATCCAAGTGCAGCAGACTCTCCTCCCTCTCGACGCTGTAGCGGTGACAGATGTCAATTCGAAATGGGTCAACCTAACCAGACAAAACTATTATTTCTGGCTCGCCCCCGGAGGCGCAAACATTAGTCCTACCTTCCAGATTCAAATGACCAACCTCGCCACAGGCCAAACAATCCAGGACTCCATCACCCAAATACTCAGCTCCGAGGATCAGGTCCTGCCAGGAAACGTGCAGTTCACCGACCCAACAGGATGCACCCCGCCTCCCTTCTCCCCGACTTCTGGGTCCTCCACAGGCGCCGCTGGATGTCATCAAGGTTATGTATTCGATACTATTAGGGGTATCGTTCGGCCTCGAGACTAGCTAGATAACATAAGACGTTTAACTCTAAAGGTGTTGTGCACTATTTAATGAGTCTTCAGAAATAAATACAGTAAAGAATACAAGTCCCTCCTTTCTTTTGCCCCACCAAAAACCTCATGGCCTCCTTCTGTAAGGGACCTTACATATCACAAACACAGACGGCGCACAATGATGGGACTTGCGGCTTCGTCTGTAGCTTCTTCCACCCTCTCATGGAACAAATCATCGTTCTTTTCGCTTGCGACTTCAGATTGGCGTGTTGGAGAGAAGGGTTGAGTCGGGCTATCAGGTTGTTGTTGAAGCGGCTGTGAGTCATCATTCGCAACCGGCCTTCTGCTTGTCGTTGATGGCCGATACCCCGAATAGGGAGTCCCACAGTCGCGATAACGGGAATACGGTGTAGCATTACCCGCGGGATGATGCGCGGATTTCGATCCGATGGTTGTTGCGGGCGTGCGCACCAACGATTTGACGTGTTGTCGAGCAGGTGTCCTCGAAAGCGAATAGGTATGCAATACCTCGCTCAGGTGTGATCCAAAGCAAGCTGCAACGCTTGGTTGTTCCTTCGGGCGTGCCAATGCCTTGGCCAACGGTTGTTGCGTTTGCGAAGGTGGTCTGCGTGGTGTGGTAGCGGTTTCTGTTTTGGGTACGTAGGGAGAGCTGGCTGACGAATCGTGGCGAGCAGTGGGTGCACAATTCGTTAATGTCGTCGTTCGAGGCACATTCGGGGTGTTGGAACGGTTGTACAGGGGCTGAAGGGTTGATCGCCTTGTGTCAACTGTTCGCTCGGAACGAGGAGTGAACATCGTTTCTCTTGGGGTGAGGTGGACTGAACTGACACGCTCCGTCCGTGGTTCGGCCTTGCGTTGCTTGTGATGTTTCGAGATACGCACAGCCCCTGAAAAGATTGAGGCTCTGTGATTCAGCTCGTTGTCCTGCAAAGTCAAGATTAAACTAATGAGCAAATATGGATAGGAAATGAGCCTACCCTTTTTCTTCTATCTTGTTCAAAACGATCAATTGTGTTCATTTCATGAAATCTTGCTCTGATCAAGAGGGTTAATTTTGCACAAAAATGAGGAGAGGAAGGCAATTGTACTCTTTAGATACACGGGGTGGCTTTTGCTCTGAAGCACAAACTTTGCGCTTCTTTGTGCCTGCTGGAGTGTGGTCCATTACGCTTTGCAGTTTCTGACAACGAGAGCAAAGTTGTGCAAACTACCGTTACAAGTCGTCCCGCCATTTCGTTCTTCTCCGTCTTGCGAAGAAGAAATGTTCAAAAAAGCACATCAGCCACTTCTCACTTTTACGAAAAGTCCGCAGCAGTTCAGCTAAAAATTTGTAACATGCAGGTGGCCAAAGTTCATTAATTTTGAAGACAAGCAGAAAGAAGAAGGCGGCACCATGTCCAATAGCCTCAACAACGACGAGTACAGCTTAGTACAAAGCTCTACTACCGGCGAGATCCAAGCAAGTGCTGTAGCTCGCCTCTACAACGCCAACGGATCTTCGTGGTCCTATTCCGGCCTCTGGGGCGCGGCCATCCTTGTTCAGGATAAAGGAACCAGCTTCTTGCGCCTCATTTCTCTAGCCGATGGAACAACCTCCTTCGAGCAGGAATTGTACGATAATTTCGAATACCAATCACCGACAGGATTCTTTCATACCTTCGAGGGAGCGGATAGCGTTTGCGGCCTCTCCTTTGCTGATGAAAATGATGCGGGCAGCATATTTAATGCTGTGACCAATGCGGCCGCAAGTCTAGCAAGCTCGGGCGGTTACAATGAGCCTGTAAAAGGTCCTACCCCAGCTCCCCCAACCCGCCCAGGTGGTCCTCCGCCTCGCCCGGCTGCTCCTATACCAACGATGAACTCACCACGCGAAGCTCCCTCGGCATATGCATCATCGACTCCGGCTCCCTATTCGGCTCCGTCAACTCCACCGCCTTCTTATGCGCCAAGCCCTTCAACACCGGCTCCATATTCAAGCCCGCCTACCGTGCCCGCACCCTATGCAACCCCATCGCCAGCTCCCGCCCCCAGCATCCCTGCGCCTACAACTGCTACTCCCCCGAAAGCCGGAAGCGGCATCAAGAAGACCGACAACAAGAAGGAAAAAGGAAGCAGCAGATTCGGCGCCATGTTCAAGAAGGTGACGAACACCTTGGGTATCGGTGATGAATCTAACCCTGGTGACAATGTCGTGCTTTCTGGACCCGTAAGTGATTAGTTTATTTCGGCGCAACATAAACTTACTCTTTTCCTGATAACTAGACTGGATTCAGACATGAATCTCACATCGGTTGGGATCCTACGAATGGGTTTGAGATTCGTAACATCCCGCCGGAGTGGCGCAAACTCTTCCAGGCCGCTGGTATCAAGAAAAGCGAACTGAGAGATGGCGAGACCGCCAAGTTTATTATGGACACCGTGGCTGAGGCGACGATGGGTATTAATCCCACCTCGCGCGTTGGACCAACTGGTGGAGCTCCCCCTCCCCCTGCTCCTGGCGCTCCTCCTCCGCCTACGGCCTCAGGTCCCCCGCCTCCGCCACCACCTTCGGCTCCTCCGGCACCTGGTGCTCCGCCCCCACCTGGCCCCCCTCCCCCGCCAACCCCTGGAGGCCCACTAGGCGGTGGCGGTTTGTTGGCTGGCCTTCAAACAGCACATCTTAAGAGTGTCGGTGATCGCCCTGTTCCCGACCTCAAGGATCTAAACGAGGAACAAGCCGGAAACTTGGCTGTCACCCTGCAAAAGGCCATGCTTGCCCGAAGAGTTGACATCAGCGGCGGTGGTTCCGATGACGAATTCAAATCTGATGATGAATGGAGTGACTAATTTCTCCCAATTTGGATTTAATCCGATCGATAAACAAATCTTCAGGTGATTAATGATTTATTTATTTACGTGTTGGTTCTTCTTGACAGTGAGAGAGGGGGGAAGAAGGTTCTTCTCCCTCTACAAATGTGGGCTGTCGCGTATGAGACATTGGCTGAGTTTAGTTGGCCCTCTTGGTCAAGAGCTTGCTGGCGAGGGGCTTGCGAAGTGAACCGCACATGCCGATGAGGGTGCAGACCTGCTGGGGATCCTCGTTGTTCTCAAGGTATTGAATGACTGCGGGGATCTCAGTGTTGACGAAGTTGGTGCACTCAGCGCGGTAGGTGGATGGCAAGAGTGCGCAGGCCTGGCTGAGGAGAGTTTCGATTTCCTTGACAGTGGCGTTCTGGGCCAAGTAGCCTTCTACATACTGCACAAGAATGGTACAGACTGAAGAAAGACGATAGATAAAAGGTACGTTAGCGGCTTACTTACATAATCTGATTTACGTTACGACAAGGCGAGAGCTGTTTGTTTACCTGTGCATTGCATATCAGCGGGGTTCTTTTCTTGCACCTTCGCAGAGACTGTGAAGGCGAGCGCAAGGGCTACTAAGCAGAGAAGAGCGACTTTCATTGCGGGTGCTGTGTGTGGCGTGTGATACGTTGTGTGAACGTTTGTTTAACAATGGTGTGCTGGTTGCCAAACCATTTCGTTTGCATCTTCATTGGGTGGCATGAGATTCCTAATTTAGGCAGAAAAACACGCAGATGCCCGCTGAAGCGAAAAGTCGCCTCGGTTCATCTCCGGAAAAGGAGAGGATGGAGGAATCCCACTTGGCCGTTTCATGGCCGCTAAGGGGAAGTGACTAATGCAACTTCTTATTGGCATTCTAATGCTCTGCTTTTGGGGGTTGAGGGGAAAGGAATACGCAACAGCCTTTCTCCTAGTATTATATTTATATTTTGTTTACGTACAAGGCGTGCCGTCCATGAAAACACAACAGGCTTTGGGGAACAGTCCAGTTCGTCCTCGGAGTTCACCTTTCCACATATCGGAATCCGCTTCCATTTCAGTCACAAGGATGATGTCCTCCTCTGTAAGGCTCAACTGGTTTTGAGTTTAAATGGAAATGAAATCAGATGTACTGGTTGATGAGGGGGTGGTTGTTGTTGTTGTGTTGTTGCGGGTGTTTTCTCTTTCTTATCAACAATGGTCTAGATCTGGAGAGGAGAGTTGCAAGGAGGATTCTTCTTACCTCTTCTTCTTGTGCGGCTATATAAGGCATAACCGATTTAACCATGCGCAAGTACAAAGGTTGATATTTCACTTCCTATTTTGTTGTTTATCGGGAAAGGGGCAGCAGTTAGTTAAAACTCGAAGACATGAATGTTTAGAGTTTTCCCCACATACCTCAAACATCTTCTCATAGTCTTCTATCATGGTGAGTGTAATGAGATTGATGCTTTGGGTGACTTGAATGACGTCTTCTTCGGGAGGTCGGGGTACTAGAAAAAGGAAGGTGAAAGTTCAGCGAGCGATGTTGTGAATGTGTAGGTGGGAGAGTAGTACCATTGGGTGGTGGTATCAACAGGTTCGGTCCAAACACCTTACTCAGATTTGGTGCTGTCATCTTGTTTAATTTGCTGTGTTCTTGCACTTTATGTAAGCAGAGCATCAGCCGCTTTAAAAGGCATTTGTTGTAGTGTGGCAGTTGATCTATCATAGTTCGCAACAGTACTCTTCGGTCGGTGTGCGTTTCTGAATGGAGATATAAATACTCATAAGAGAGACAGAGAGAGGTAAATGACATACGGAAGGCTATGATAGCGCGTTCGAGGAAAGCATCATACAGTTCGAAGGTGAGGAGAGGTTCGGGTAGTTCGCGTATATACATTTTAACCAGATCACAGGCCACGTTGTGATCGGTAATTTCCCATACCTCCACTTTGTGCCCATCATTTAGTCGGCCGCTTTATATGAAAAAGATCAGAAGAGAACCATCGAAATTTAGGATTTGTTGTTGTATGAGTGGAGAGAGGGTGTGCGAGGAAAAGGGGTGGATGCAAAAAGGTCATCATTGGCATACCGGACTTGTTTTGTGTCGTTGGAGTTTCCTGCGAGCCGGAAGAGACCTTCCTTTTGTATGGCAGTTTCTTCGACGAATAGCATCAGTTGCTCGATAAAAGGTGGCATGCACCTTACAGGATCCACCACCTCTGCAAGAGGAATGCCAAAGAGACCTGATCATTGATGATAGGGAATGGAGAGGTGAGAAGGGGTGAGGAGAGAGTGAGAGAGAAAGAGGGGGTCAAGGTACCCACTACGGCAGTGTTCCTGTAATTGCGCGGCCCTGAGATAGAGACAACGGGAGGAGGCTTATTTCGTGGCGAATTGGTTTGCAAGCGAGCCTTCAGGGTGTTCTTCAGTCGTCCCCCGGACAAAGGCCCGCTGGTATTGTGGGGGATGGCTTTCCTCAGGGTGTCGAAATTCAGATTTGCCAGCGAGGCGGCTCGTTTCACCTTCTTGTTCTGTTCTCCGTTGGTCGGGTTCAGCCCTGTGCCCATAGTGACCAGTTTTCTTGTGGTCACTGGGACGAAGGTCAACTCTTCCTCCTCCTTCTTTTTCTTTTTGTTCTTCTTTAGCGTTTTATCTGTTGGTGACAGCGGCGGAGAGGTGTGTTGTTGTGGAGGCGAAGTGTGTTGCAGCGGTGGAGAGGTGTGTTGTTGTGGTGGTGCAGAGGCATAGAGCGAGTGCACCTGTATGTGTTGATATTGTCGGGGTGTGGGGGGTGATGTAACTTGTTGGTGTGGTTGTTGTTCTTTCAGTGTTGTTTCTGATCCGTTCGCTTCATCTCCAGATGAAGCCCCCTCTGTAAGGGTAGAAGAAAATCGTAGTGGTTGCATCATGCTTGCACCGCTCAACCCAACTTGCCCATGTCTCTTTGACCCTATCAGAGTGACTCGTTGTACCTCGCGCGCCGTCTCTGCAGGGGCAGGCAAGGTATGAGATTATCTTGAGGGACAACGAGAGTTTGCCTCTTTTCCGTCCAGCCAACAATGTTCCTATTTTGTTTGGCGGTTCGGTTGAAATCTGTCTGCAATAGAGCATTCTTTCCTTTTCAGTAGTTTTAACGATCTGTTTCCATCCTGTTTGGGGAACGTGCCATGTGCACTGTGAGTAATCAGTAAATGAAACAAGGGCTAGCAGCAAACAATTAGAGTGCGTGTAAGTGTGATTTTTTACAATAACTTAACTTAACAAAACCTGTACATAGCGTTCTCGTCGTAACCATCACTCAATTCGGGTCTATCGAGACGACACGCGTTCCTGCTCCCTACAACACAGGAGAAATGATTAGCGTCATCGTTAATATGGCATCACAACCTGTAGCAGATGAACACCCGCGGAACCAGAGAGTATTACTATTGTATCGAGTAAATACGGGACAGGTTAACAAAGCTTCATTATACATGTTTGTGTCGATCGAGTTTGGTAATCTTAGAATTGAGGAAGGGCAACATCTGCGGAATCAATACTGTCCCGGTAACGACAAGAGACACGCTCACCAAAATGCCAATGATAAATGCGTCAAATGGAAGTCCCCAATACAGGGTTTCAACAACTGAGTGACAGGTAAGATTAAATTTCATATAATTGAGCTGGAATGAAATTACTGATGTTAAAAACAACTGGCTCTGGCCGTCCGACCTTGCGGTACGTCACTCCCTCGGTTTCGGCTGTAACCTTCACAAAGGCGTCTCCTTCTGTGGAAGGTAGTGTCTAAATTTCAATTCAAATGAGTCTTGATTCGTTGATGCAAGCGTTACAATACCGAAATGTGCCCATTCGCATCTGTTTCGAACTTGGTGATTTCTGTGTTTAGTAATTTCCTGCCTGTTGTAAACGCCGAAGATACAACGTCAATCGAAAATATTGTTGGTGTCTGAAGTATATATGGTAAATGAAAGGTGGAGGTGTTATGTTACATACCGTAGCTGGATATGAGATCTTTACTTCGTATTGTGTTGAAGGTTCAAGTTGCTTGAGTTGATAAAATAGAGTTTCCTGGTGAAATATTTTCTGATTCATAAGTTCTTGATCAGGCATTAATTCAGCCCATCTTCCACTTGTATCAACTTCTTCTTCAACAGACAGCGTAGCACCTACGCAGAGAGACAGCAGGCACACGAGTAGAACAACTGCCCTGCGCTTCATGCCTCGTCTTCCGCTTTGCGTTCCAAGAAAAGGAGACCTTGCGCACAATGTTCAGGTCCACACGCAGGCTGGCCGTCCCGTTCGGGACGAGGTCCTCTTCCTTGCTCTTCCTCAGCCCTGGGGGTCTCGCTGTTGGAGGCCTTTTTCACGCACACCCAGCGGTAGGAATTTCATCAAGCTACTCCACCGAGGCTCCGGCAAAGAAAGTACCGATTGAATTGGTTAAAGAATTACGCCAGAAGACGGCCGCAGGAATTCTCGATTGCCAAAAAGCCCTCGCTGCAAGTGACAATGATATGAACAAGGCCTTTACCTGGCTGCTGGATAAATCTCGCAAGAAGTTTGCAGAAAAATCTAGCAGAGTAACTGCTCACGGCTTGGTTGGGGCCGCTGTTGATGATGCCGCAAGGCGAGGAGTTTTGGTGGAGGTATTGTTATTCTTTTTGGTTTCGCTCAATTCTGATCTTTTCCCAAGATAAACACTGAAACAGATTTCGTTCCACGCGTGCCTGGATTCCAACAGCTTCTTCGTAATATGACTCAGGCGGCGCTGAGAGAAGCTAGTGGAGTGTCCCCTTACAAGGAAACAGAGGGAGTGCATGACTTACCGGTTGAATGGATGAAGGAATTTCAGTTACCGGGGATCATATCGCCCACTCCGCTCTCTGTTGCTGATTCGTTCGTGTTTGTTTTCGGCCAGGTATGCTGAGCCTTTCTTTCGTTCTGGTGGTTGATTAAAGCTTGTTGTAGGTCGGAGAGAACTTGACTTTGAGGAAAGGTTCCCAGATCCTAGTTGGCGAGAACGTAAGTGTTCAATAATACGCAGTTCTCGCTAATCTTCTCCTCAGGGTGTTGTAGGAAGCTTCCATCAAGGATTAGGTCTGAAGGGTATGGGTACTGTGGCAACCCTGGTAGCTTTAGAGTGGCCTAGCAGTGCGGGCTCTGTTGACAGGAAGGCCGCATCCGACTTTGCTTTCCAGCTTGCAAAACACGTCGCAGGTACTTTCAGCAACATCCCTCTCTTTCCCTCTCTCCTCTTCTCGCTGCGCCTCAATGAGCTATAAAGGATACTCGCCGAAGTACATTCACGCTGAAGAGATTCCGAAATCGTTGATTGATGAGGTACGTAACAGCATTGTACTTGAACGACATCATGCCACTAACATCATCAACAAAATTTAACAGAGAAAGAAGCGTCCGAACTTCAACCAGAAGGCATTGGTGAAGGAAGTGGTTCTCATGGAACAGGAGACTATGAGAGACGGCGCGAGCGTGTCCCTGCGCCAAATTCTGGATGAGCAAAAACAGAAGCTCGGCGTGCCTGAACTGGTGATTAAGCATTTCCTCCGTTGGGAGGCTGGCGAGGGAATCGAAAGGGAAGATTTGAACTTTGCAGAGGAAGTCGCAAAGGAATTGAAGAAAAGAGAGAAGCACTAAGAAGTGCTGTACCCTCGCATTCCCAGTTCTCTTGTTGTACTGTCTCTTCCTCTTCCTTCCTGGAAAAACACGTTGTGCAAGCAAGAAGGAAGCGAGAACAAAGCCTGCTGCAAGAGTGCTTGCTCTGGTCCTCCAGGCATTGGGTTCATGAGTCATGAAGCGCGTACCTGCACCACCAAAGCACTGGTTGGATCCCAACAATCAGCGCCGATTAATCGAAGAGATAGGAGTTAAATTAGGTGTAAAACAGGTGAACATCTCCAGATTGAGAAAATGCGCCTTACATTGCGTATTTCATCCTGTCAGTTATCAGATTGGTACACAATTCAAAGAGTAGATGTGCAAAAGCACCAAGGCGCTTCTGTATTATCCTATTATTCCTCGTTGCGTGAGGCGTTACAACGATTGTACCCTGAATATCCATGGGAACCTTCTCGATTTTTCCGTGCCAGCCGAGCATCTCGAAATCATTGGCGCGATGTCAATAATCAAAAGGAAATGCTCGAACGGGTCGGTAAGCAGCTTGGAGTACAACAGGTTAGAGGCATTGAATATCTCTGTAGCTAAGTTTGCATTCTGAATCAGATGTCGGATTGGTATTCAGTGTCGAGAAATCAGGTAAAGAGCCAAGCACGTGGGCTCTTTCGGCATCATAACACGGTGGGCGAGCTACTGCAAGCTGTTTATCCGGACTATCCGTGGGATCTATCCAAATTCCATATGCACGGGTACTGGGAGGATGAGACCAACATGCTAGCCGCGTTGGAGAAGGCAGAGAAGCAGCTCGGCATT
>Ga0209935_1005428_pt1 | contig 10841 bp, 10 predicted proteins | sample ThiBio_1000_plan_2_FD_183958 | JGI IMG/M metagenome (GOLD analysis project Ga0209935, IMG submission 183958) | Wastewater bioreactor microbial communities from Cape Town, South Africa - Thiocy_cont_1000_plan (SPAdes) | ecosystem: Engineered > Bioreactor > Thiocyanate-remediating >... | reverse complement strand
CACGCGGGGAGGACGCAAATGACGACGACGCGCGCAACCGCGCCCGCCATGGAGCTCAGGGGCGTCAGCGTCTCCTTCGGCTCGGTCAAGGCGCTGCAGGACATCGACATCAAGGTCTATCCCGGCGAGGTCCATTGCCTCCTCGGCGACAATGGCGCCGGCAAGTCGACGCTGATCAAGGTGCTCTCGGGCGTGCACCGGCCGACCGAGGGCGAGATCCTCGTCGATGGCAGGCCGGTCACCTTCCGCGGCCCGCGCGACGCGCAGGAATGCGGGGTCGCCACGGTCTTCCAGGACCTCGGCATGATCTCGCTCATGAGCATCTCGCGGAACTTCTTCCTCGGCCGCGAGCTGACGAAGAGCCGCCTGCCCTTCTCGCGCATGGACAAGGAGCGCCAGGATCAGGTCGCCCGGCAGGCCATGGCCGATATCGGCATCGACGTCCGCGACCCGACGCAGGCCGTCGGCACGCTGTCGGGCGGGGAGCGGCAGTCGGTCGCGATCGCCCGCGCGATCCATTTCGGCGCCCGCGTGATCATCCTCGACGAGCCGACCTCGGCGCTCGGCGTGCATCAGGCGGCGATGGTGCTGAAATTCATCATCGAGGCGCGCATGCGTGGCCTCGCCGTCGTCTTCATCAGCCACAATATCCATCACGCCTATCCGGTCGGCGACACGTTCACGCTGCTCAATCGCGGCCGCAATCGCGGCACCTATGCGAAGTCGGAGATTTCGCGCGAGGAGGTTATCGCGATCATGTCGGGCGGCGAGGACTTGCGGGCCGTCGAGGCCGAGATCGAGCAGTTGCTCGCCTCGATCGCGAGCCGGAACGTCAGCGTCCCGGCCGCATAGCGTCCGCTTCCGGAGAGAAGAATGACCAGACTGAAGATCGGCGTGATCGGCGCCGGCATGATCACGCAGGTCGAGCACATCCCGAACCTGCTCGCGCTCAAGGAGCTCTTCGAAGTCGTCGGGGTCGCCGATCCCTCGCAGGCCTCGCGTGACTTCGTGACCGCGACGCATGGCGTCGCAGGCTTCGCGACGGTGGAGGCGCTGCTCGCCGAGGATCTCGATGCGGTGGTGATCGGCTCGCCCGACCCGCTGCATCATGAGCAGGTTCTGGCGGCGCTCGACCGTGGCCTGCACGTCTTCTGCGAGAAGCCGCTCTGCTACGGGCCGGACGAGATCGCGGAGATCATCGCGGCGCGCGACGCGACGCGGCGCATCGTCCAGACCGGCTATATGAAGCGCTTCGACCCGAACTATCGCCTGGCGCTCGAGAACCTGCCCGGCACGGCCGAGACGCTGCGCTACGTCGCCGTCGAGGTGAACGACCCCGACGCCTGGCCGTTCATCGCGCACCGGCCCTATTTCCGCGGTCAGGACATTCCGCGCGACCTGATCGAGGTGACGATCGCGAAGCAGAAGGCGCAGGTCCGGCGCGCCATCGGGGCGGAACTCTCGCCGCTCGCCTTCAAGGGCTTCACCAGCGCCTATTCCTCGGCACTGATCCACGACATCAACGCCGTGCACGGCATTCTCGACGTGCTCGGCGTCGGCGACGGCACGGTCGTGGGCGCCGAGCTGTTTGCCGGGGGCGATGGCGGACAGGGCGCCGTGCGCCTCCTCGATGGACGGGCGCTCTGGAACATGGTGCATCTGACCGTGCCGGCGCTCGCCGACTACAAGGAACGGATCACGCTGTTCTTCGACGACGCGATGCTGGAACTCGCCTTCCCCTCGCCCTGGCTCAACCACCAGCCGACGCGGCTCACCATCAAGACCTCCGACGGCCATACGCTGACCGAGCGCTCGCTCCGCGCCGGCTATGGCGAGGCCTTCGTCGAGGAGCTCCGCGGCTTCGACGCTGCGATCACGGCCGGCGCGCCGGTGGTCAATCCGCCGGAACACGCCCTGCGCGACATGACGCTGCTGGTGGCGATGACGCGGCGGTTTGCGGGGTTGGGGACCGTCTGAGGCGGCGGCGCTTTCACCTCTCCCTGAGGGAGAGGTCGGCGCGAAGCGCCGGGAGAGGGTTTACGGCCTCTCCGGAGAATTCCCTAAGCCCTCTCCCGCCGGCCTGTGGCCGTCGACCTCCCCCTCAGGGGGAGGTGAAGAAAAGAGTCGGCGTCACCTTACCCCGCCCGCAGCGCGTCGCGGAAGACCTTCATGCCGACCACGTCGAGGTCGAATTCCCTGATCCATTCGCCGATCACCGGCGTCGCGAACAGCTCATATTCTTCCGTGCGGATATGGGCGTCCGGCGGGTTGATGGTCTCGAAATCGCCGACCGTGTTGAAGTGCAGCGACAGGAAGGTGAGACCGTCGGGAATGCTCTCGAACATGGTTCGGTAAGCCGTCTTCGCATCGGTCTTGCGCGCCCAGGGCGTCTCGAGAACGATGTCGAAAACCGCCTCGCCGGCTGCGTTCATCGCCGCGATCTCGGCATCATAGCGGGCATAGTCCAGTTCGCCGGCATAGCTCGCCGGATTGTAGCCACGAAGGCTCTTCGGCAGCATCACGGGCACGCCATATTCGGCGCCGAGCTTGCGATAGATCGCCGTGAATTCCGGCATCTGCGCCGTGCCCATATGCGCGTCGAAATGGGTGATATCGATGCCAGCCGCGACCGCCACCTCAATCTGGGCGCGCAGTTCCGCCTCGACGGCGTCAGGATGCGCCTTGCGCGCCTGCGGCACGGTCGGCCAGAAATAGCCGTACTCGTCCGTGAGGCCGGACGACTTGGAGACGCCGGTGAGCGGGCGCCAGCGATAGGGCTTCTGCTCGCTGGTCAGCGTCAGATGCACGCCGAGATCGAGCGCCGGGTGCTTCGCCGCGATTTCGACGGTCTCGGGGAACCAGGGGCACGGCACCATGACCGAGCCCGACGAACAGTGCCCCAGCGCCGAGAGCTCGACGAAGGCCATGTTCGCGCCATGCGACATGCCGACATCGTCCTCATGGATCACGACGCGCTTGCGGGCGGGCTTCTCGCTCATTCCTTCATTCCCCTTCATGTCAGTTCGCGTCCCGTCAGCCGACCCGGGCGACGAGATCGGTCAATGCATCGAGATCCGTCTCGTCGCGGCGGAAATGCCCGGCGACGCGGCCCTGCGCCAGCACGGTGATATCGTCCGCGACCGAGAGGGCGTGACGGAAATTATGCGTGATCAGGATGACGGCCTGGCCTTGGTCGCGCGCGGTCAATATGTGGTCGAGCACCTTGCCGGCCTGGCGCACGGCGAGCGCCGAGGTCGGCTCGTCGAGGATCAGCAGCGAGGAGCCGAAGAACATCGCCCGCGCAATGGCGAGCGACTGGCGCTCGCCGCCGGAGATGTTGATGCCCTTTTCGTCGAGCCCGCGCTCCCAGCGCACGCCGAGCTGATGCAGCGCCGAGCGCGCCATCGCATCGGCCTTCTTCAGATCCAGGAACTTGAACGGGCCGAAACCCTTCTGCGGCTCGCGGCCGAGCACGATGTTGCGCGTGACCGAGAGCAGCTCGCACACGGCGAGGTCCTGGAACACGGTTGCGATGCCGCGCTCGCGCGCCTCGGCCGGGTTGCGCAACACGACGTCCTGGCCGTTGAAGCGCAGCGTGCCGCCATCCGGCGGGAAGACGCCGGAGAGGATCTTGATCAGCGTCGACTTGCCGGCGCCATTATCGCCGAGCAGCGCGAGGATGCGGCCGGAATAGGCCTTGAGCGAGACGTCGACCAGCGCCGTGGTCGCGCCGAAGCCTTTGGAGATATGGTCGGCCTCCATCACCGGCACGGCGCCGGGCGGGATCGGCTCGATGGTGCGGCGGCTCGCCTCCAACTCGCCGGACCCGGCGCCGGACGGGCGCGCACGGGTTGGCGGCTGATCGGGGTTCAGCGGTTCGCTCATCCGGCTTCTCCCTTTCCTGCTGCGGTCTCGGCCTGGATCGCCGCATCGGCTGCCGCGCTCGATCGCTTGAAGCCGCCCAGCGGCTTGGAACGGGCCATGCGGCGGGCGACGTCGGTGTTGAGGATCACGGCGCCGACCACGATGACACCGGTCAGCGTGCGGAAGAAGTGCCCCGGCGCGCCGGCAAGCACGAGGCCGACCTGGATCATGCCGAAGGTGATGGCGCCGAGCATGGTGCCGACGACGGAGCCATAGCCGCCGGAGAGCAGCGTGCCGCCGATGACGGTGACGGCGACGGCCTGCAGCTCCATACCCTCGCCGCGCAGCGCATCGACCGAGGAGAAGCGCGCGACCTGGATGATGCCGGCGACGGCGGCGAGCGCCGAGGTGAGCATGAACAGGATGATCGTGACGCGATCGACCGGAACGCCCAGATTGCGCGCCGCATTCTCGTTCTGGCCGCGGGCCTGGATCCAGTTGCCGAGCCGGCTCCGCGTGAGCAGGATCGTCGCCAGGAGGGTGATGGCGAAGAACCAGACCATCGACATGCGGAAGCCGAAGATCAGCGGTCCCGACATGACGTTCTTGAACACCGCCGGGATGTCGACCGTCATCGGGAAGCCGCCGGTGAGCGCGATCAGCACGCCGCGCCAGATCAACATGGTGCCGAGCGTCACCACGAAGGAATGGATGCGGAAGCGCACCACGACATAGCCGTTCAGCCCCCCGAGCAGCGCGCCCACGGCCACCGCCACCGGGGCCGCGATCACCGGCGACAGGCCGAAATCGCGCATCAGCACGACGCAGACATAGGAGGTGAGGCCGAGCACGGCGCCGACGGAAAGGTCGAAATGGCCGCCGATCATCAGGAGCGTCACGCCGATCGACAGGATGCCGAGCTCCGAGGCGATCGCCATGATGCTGATATAGGTCAGCTTGGTCGGAAAGAGCGCCGGGCTCAGGATCGTGAAGACCACGAAGAGGATCAGGACGGCGGCGATCGCCGTCGATTCCGGCCGCAACATGAAGCGCCTGAGCGCCTCGCCATAGACGATCCGGCGCGACGGGACCGTCCGTGCCACCCCGCTTGCGGGTTCGTTCGTCATTACATGCCTCGATCGGGATCGCACCGCAGGACGAGGCCGGGAGGGCGGCGCGCCGCGCTCCCGGCCGAAGGCGGATGCCGCCTAGCGGTAGCCTTCCTTCACCAGCGCGGAGACGCGCTCGACATTGTCCTTGTCGACGATGGTCGGACCGGTGAGGAAGTAATTGCCCTCGATCAGGCCGTATTTCAGGTAATGCGTCAGCAAGAGGACCGGCATGTAGCCGCGCCAGAACTGCTGCTGGTCGATCGTGAAGGCCTGCCGGCCGTCCTTGATGGCGGCGAGCGACTGGGCGACGATGTCGTAACCTGTGAGGATCAAGTCGTTGCGGCCGCTATCGGCCTTGGCGGACAGGAAGCCGTCGATCACGTCGCAGGTGCTGGTCGCCGCGGCCGTATCGGGATGGACGCGGAGATAGTTGAACAGCGCCTCCGATTGCTGGCCGGGATCCATGGTCAGTTCGAGGAAATCCGCCTCGATGCCGGCGGCCTTGAGCGCGTCGATCTCCGACGTCGCGCGGAGCTGGCAGCTCGCATCGCCGGGCTGCTGGTTGGCGACGACCACGCGGCCCTTGACCCCCATGGCGAGCAGACGCTGCGCCGTCAGCTTGCCCGCCGCCGCCTCGTCGGAGCCGGTGCGGAAGAGGAAGAAATCGTTGGGATCGCGGATCTGCGCGCCCGAGGGCGGCGCGGCGGCGCTGCCGAAGGCGATGCCGGCTTCCTTGGCGCGGGCCGCGATCTCGGCATAGGCCTTGTCCTCGGCGAAGGCGCAGACGGCGATGCCGTTGGCCTGGGCCGCGATTGCCTCCTCGATCTTCTGGACCTGGTTCGGGATGGTCAGCTGGTCGGGATAGACATAGGTGACCTTCACGCCGAGATTCTTGCCGGCCTCCTCCGCGCCGCGCGCCAGATAGCCATGGAAGCCGGTCGGTGCGGCGCAGCCGACGAAATAGATCGAGATCGGCTTGTCCTCGGCGCGCGCGGCATCCGGCGCCGATACGAAGGCCGCCACCGTCAGGAGCGACGCGGCAATGGTTCCGGCGAGCTGCCGGATTCCGCCGGGTTGCGCCACCGGCACGCCCTTGCGGGAACGAGACAGACTGCGACATGCGATCATGCTGATTTCCCCTGCGTTTTCTTCTGGAGCGAAGGACTTGAACGACCTTTCGACCCAGACGCTAGGCGGCTATCAGTCCTGCACCTAGAGCCACTCCGGCCCGATCTGCGGGGGCCACTTGCGCGTGCAATCTTCAGTGCGGCGCGGGGGCGCCTTTCGCCCTGCCCCGACCCACCGACCGCGCGAGCGCGTCGATGACGGCGGCGTCGGGGACCTGCGCGAAATCGTCGTAGAAATAGCCGATGGCACTGAAGGGATGCGGGGTTGCGAGGCAGACGAGTTCGTCGACCTCGCGGCGGAGCGCGGCGATGACGTCCGGCGCGCCGACCGGGACGGCGAGGATCAGCCGGGCCGGCTGCATACGCTTTAGCGCGATGATCGCCGCCTTGACGGTGGCGCCCGTCGCGACGCCGTCGTCGACCAGGATCACCGTGCGGCCGGCGACGCGCGCGTGCTTCCTGTCGCCGACATAGAGCGCACGGCGGCGGGCGAGTTCGGCCCGCTCCCGCGTGCAGACCGCCTCGAACGCCGCCTCCGTGACGCCGGACGCCCGGATCTCGGCCTCGTTGCGCACTATGACCGGCTCCGGCGCGTCGGCGATGGCGCCCATCGCGAACTCCGGCTCGAAGGGAAAGCCGAGTTTGCGCACCAGCAGAATGTCGAGATCGGCGTCGAGGGCGGCGGCGATCTCCGCCGCGACCGGCACGCCGCCGCGCGGCAGCGCCAGCACCAGCACGTCCTCGCCACGATACGCACCCAGCGCGGCGGCAAGCTGCCGGCCCGCATCGCGGCGGTTCAGAAACCGCGTCATGACGACCTCCCGGCCGGACGGGCGGGCCGCTCACGCCTCCGGCACGTTTTCCTCGAGTTCCTTGAGCCAGACATCGGCGACGGCGTCCGAGGGCGCGCGCCAGTCGCCGCGTGGCGACAGCGAGCCGCCGGACGACATCTTCGGCCCGTTGGGCAGCGTCGAGCGCTTGAACTGGTTGGAGAAGAAGCGCTTCAGGAACAGCTTCAGCCAGTGCCGGATTTCGGCGAGCGAATAGGCGCGCTGGTCGCCTTCCGGCAAATCCACCGGCCAGACGCCGCTCTCCGCATCGCGCCAGGCGTGATGCGAGAGGAACGCGATCTTCGACGGGCGGAAGCCGTAGCGGGTCAGGTAATAGAGATTGAAGTCCTGCAGCGCATAGGGGCCGACGATCTGCTGCGTCGACTGGATCGTCTGCCCGGCGTCGCTCGGCACCAGCTCCGGCGAAATCTCCGTCGCCAGGATCGCGTAGAGCACCTCGGCCGTCGCCGCGTCGACATCGCCCGAGGCGGCGACGAAGCGGATCAGGTGCTGGATCAGCGTCTTCGAGACCGAGGCGTTGACGTTGTAATGGGACATGTGGTCGCCGACGCCGAAGGTGCACCAGCCGAGGCCGAGCTCGGACAGGTCACCCGTGCCGACGACGAGGCCGCGATGGCGGTTAGCGAGGCGGAACAGATAATCGGTGCGCAGCCCCGCCTGGACGTTCTCGAACGTCACGTCATAGACCGGCTCGCCCGCGGCGAAGGGATGGCCGAGATCGGCCAGCATCTGCCGCGCGGCCGGGCGGATGTCGATCTCCTCCGCCGTGACGCCGAGCGCGCGCATCAGCGCCCAGGCATTGGACTTGGTGCCTTCCGAGGTCGCGAAGCCGGGCATCGTATAGGCGAGGACATGGCTCGCATCATAGCCGAGGCGCTCCATGGCGCGCACGGCGACGATGACTGCCTGCGTCGAATCGAGGCCGCCCGAAACGCCGATCACGGCCTTGTCGAGCCCCGTCGATTCGAGCCGCTTGGCGAGGCCCTGAACCTGGATGTTGTAGGCCTCGTAGCAATCCTCTGCGAGGCGCGCCGGATCCGCCGGCACATAGGGGAAGCGCTCGACGATCCGCTCGAGCGGCACGACCTCGTCCGGCGCGTCGAGATTGAAGATCACGCTGCGGTAGGGCGCCGCGCGGTCCAGTTCATCGCGCACGCAATCGCCATAGGTGTTGAGCCGCATCCGCTCCTGGCGGAGGCGTCCGAGATCGATATCGGCGGTGGCCAGCGTGGCGCCGCGCGGGAAGCGCTGGCTCTCGGCGAGCAGCGCGCCGTTCTCGAAGATGGCCGCCTGCCCGTCCCAGGCGAGGTCGGTCGTCGATTCCCCCGGCCCGGCCGCGGAATAGGCATAGGCGGCGACCGTGCGGGCGGACTGGCTGGCGCAGAGCAGCTTGCGCGCCTCGGCCTTGCCGATGGTGATGTTGGACGCCGAGAGGTTCAGCAGCACCTCGGCGCCGGCGAGCGCCGCGCGAGTCGAGGGCGGCAGCGGGACCCAGATGTCCTCGCAGATCTCCATGTGGAAGGTGAACGGCACTGTCCCTTCCGAGCGGAACAGGAGATCCATGCCGAAGGGCGCGGCGACGCCGCCGATCGTGATCTCCTCGCCGACCACGCCCGTTCCGGGGGTGAAGTGGCGCCGCTCATAGAACTCGCGATAATTCGGCGGATAGGCCTTCGGCACGACGCCGAGAATGCGGCCGCGATGAATGGCGACGGCGGTGTTGTAGAGCCGGCTCCGCGCGCGGAGCGGCGCGCCGACGACGAGGACCGGGAAGAGATCGCGCGAGGCTTCCGCGATGCGGACCAGCGCATGCTCGACCGCATCGAGCATCGCGTCCTGCAGGACCAGATCGTCGATCGAATAGGACGAGATGCCGAGCTCGGGAAAGAGCATCACGGCGGTGCGCGCGGCGTCGCCCTCGGCGGCGAGGGCCAGCGTCTCGCGAACCGCGAATTCGGGATCGGCGACGCTCGCCCGCGGCACGCAGGCGGCGATGCGCAGGAAATCATGGCTGTAGAGGGAATGGAAAGGCTTCATTGCGGCCGCGTCTCGATGGGCATGAGCGCGCGGCGGAAGCGTTCCGCCGCGCCGCACCACCATAGCGCCCAGCCGCGCGCCTGTCCCGACCCGCGCTCGCCTCAGCGATAGACGAGGACCGGAATCGTCGAGTGCGTCAGCACTTTCTGCGTTTCGCTGCCGATGACCAGCGCCGCCATGCCACGCCGTCCATGCGAGGCCATGGCGATGAGATCGCAGCCCTTCTGTGTCGCCGCATCGATGATCGCGCGATAGGGTTCATCGGCCTCGACGCGGAGCGTGTCGGCGGCGACGCCGGCGCGTCCCGCCTCGGCCACCGCGCTGTCCAGATAGCCGTCGGCCGATTCCTTCGAGACGCGCTCATATTCCTCGCGCGTATAGGCAAGCTGATTGGCGTTGTCGGTCCAGATGTGGAAGGGCTCGACCGCGCTCAGGAAAGTGATCTTCGCGCCCGTACTCTTGGCGAGCTGCACGGCCTTCTCGACGGCGAGACCGGAAAGCGGGGAACCATCCGTAGGAACCAGAATATGCCGAAACATGAGTCCTCCCTCCATTTTGGTTGTGCGAGCTTATGCATAGCATCGCCTGGCGGCGTTGACGCAGGTCAAGCCTCACCGCATGCGAATGATCGGGCACAACCCGCCCCTGCCCAAGTCGTGGGCTTGACAGAATTGTGGGCAAGCGGTCGAATTTGACCGGTCGGAAAAGAACCCGGCGGTGCCCTGCCACAGGGCGCCAGCAGCCTTCGAGAGGGGTACATACGCATGTCCAACCGGATTTCACGACGGACCTTCCTCAAGGCTTCGGCCGCGGGAAGCCTCATCCTTGCGGCGCCGCGCGCCTTCGCCGCCGAGAAGCTGAAGGTGGCGGGCATCCATGCCTCGCCGGTCGAAAATGCCTGGAACTCGCGCCTGCACGAGGCGCTGCTGGCGGCGGCCAAGGACGGCGTGATCGAATACACCTTCTCCGAAGGCGTTTCCGGCACCGATTATCCCCGCGCCATGCGCGAATATGCCGAGGCCGGCAACAAGCTCATCGTCGGCGAATCCTATGCCGTCGAGACCGAAGCGCGCCAGGTCGCGGCCGATTATCCGGGCACGGCGTTCCTGATGGGCTCCTCCGGCGGTCCGGCGGGCGACAATTTCGGCACCTTCGGCACCTGGAACCACGAAGCGGCCTATCTCGCCGGCATGCTGGCCGGGCCGATGTCGAAGACCGGCACCTTCGGCACCGTCGGTGCGATCCCGATCCCCGAGGTCAATATCCTGATCAACGCCTTCCGCGCCGGCGTGAAGGAGACGCGCCCGGATGCGAAGTTCCTGGTCGGCTTCATCGGCACCTTCTTCGATCCGCCCAAGGCGCGCGAATCCGGCCTCGCCCAGATCGATGCCGGCGCCGACATATTGTTCGGCGAGCGCATCGGCACGGCCGACGCGGCGAAGGAGAAGGGCATCAAGTCGATCGGCTCGCTGATCGACTATACGCCGCGCTATCCCGAGACCGTGTTCGCCAATGCGATGTGGTATTTCCGCCCGATCCTCGACGCGGCGATCAAGGATACGCAGGCCGGCGCCAAGACGGGCAAGGACTACAGCCCCTTCAGCTACATGAAGGAAGGCGGCAACGACATCGTCTTCACCGAGAGCATGGTCATCGCGGACACGATTCCGGCGATGCAGGCGAAGCGCGAAGCGATCAAGGCCGGCACCTTCACGGTCCCCGTCGACCCGTCCGAGCCGACCTGAGGGGGGTCTCTCGCCCCTTCCATTCTCTTGTCATTGCCGGGTCAAGCCCGGCAATGACAAGCTTCGGAACAGTCAGGAAACCGCGCCTTGAAAGACACCCTGGAT
>Ga0209935_1005425_pt1 | contig 10845 bp, 11 predicted proteins | sample ThiBio_1000_plan_2_FD_183958 | JGI IMG/M metagenome (GOLD analysis project Ga0209935, IMG submission 183958) | Wastewater bioreactor microbial communities from Cape Town, South Africa - Thiocy_cont_1000_plan (SPAdes) | ecosystem: Engineered > Bioreactor > Thiocyanate-remediating >... | reverse complement strand
ACAACACACACACACACACACACAGACCGAACGGGATCCGATTCACAGCCGCCGCGGGTACTTCGGAGTTTACAAAAAGATGGAATCCGCAACCGGGGGATATCGTGAGTTTCAAGCACCACGGATTCCTACTCGCATCGAAAAAGCCCAAACTACCCACCCTCTATCGAATGCGCGAGGATCTCTTGTGGGAAGATGTTGTACAGAATTGGAGAGAACAAAAAATAGTACCCAAAGGTAAGAATAACTCTTTTCTTGAACTGTCTGCCTCTTACCCTTCTTGTATACATTGTTACAGTCCGGCCATTAAGGAAGGCGAAAACAGCCAAGCAGAAAGGCTATTGGGTGACACAGGCCAACCGACGCAAGTTCTTTTTGGAATATGCTGAACAGGCTGGGTTCGATCCTATGAACCACAATAATTGGAATAACGTTACTACGACGCAGATCCAAAGCAAAATGGTATGACTAACCTTGTAGCAATCTCAACCACCCACATCGTCCTTTGTAGGGATCAGGACCGTTAGCCCGATTTGAAGGCTCTTTGAAAACGGCACTACAAGACGCCTTCCCAGAATTATTATTTACCTTCAAAGGTTAGTGGAAATACATTTTTTATTTTATTTTATTTTATTTTTTTTTATTTTCATTTTATGTATTTATTGTATTTTTATTTATTTTATATTTAAATTTTATTTTATTATTTAACTTACATTATTTTATTGTTTTTTAAGTTATTTTTGTATTTTTCTTTGGATTTGTTTATTGCATTTTATTGTATTTTATGTTTTATTCTTTATTTTTGTATTTATATTCATTGGTTTATTTATTTTAGTTTTATTTTTATTTTTATTTTTATTCTTAATCGGCTATTTTATTATTATTTCGAGTAGCCCGCAAAGCTTCTCGACACTGGCGGGATATGCGCAACTGCAGGAAGTATCTGGATGACCTCGCGAAACGGTACGGGAAAGACCCGCTCGATCCGTTCAGCTGGTATTCGATGCCGTTCCAGCGTGGGCATTCCATGTTTTTGGTTCATGGAGGCATCAGGGCGACTGTTCGAAAGGCGTATCCTGAGGTCTCTTTTGATGGTTGGCCTGAGGGTAAGGCACTTCTCCCCTCCCTTTTCTCCTAAATCCAAGCCTCTCTCCTATCCTAGACAAGCAGAGCAAGTGGTTCGACATCAAGAATTGCCGAAAGTTCTTTGACGATGTTGCCCAAGCTGAAGGATTCGACCCTCTGCAAACCGCTAGCTGGTATGCGACCGACTTGCGGAACATGAAACAATATCAGGGAGGCAGTGGGATCACGGCTGCTCATGGAGGATTCAAGAAGGCCCTACAAGCAGCTTACCCAGAACTACAGTTCAACAAGTGGCAACAACAACAAACCAAAAATAACTGAGTTGTGTCAAAAAACAAAAATTGATAAAATAAACAATATTCAAAAAAAACACACACGAAGTACCAACACAACAGCTCTTGACGATTTCTTTCAATAAATACTGATGCTGCCTTTGTTTAAACAGAGGCGCTTTCTTTTTCCTTGAGGGCGACAATTGCACCATCACCACCGGCAGTAATATGCTGATGACCTTGGGCGTCACTGACGCGCTCCCACCTGCCGTACTTTTCGCCTCCTTTCCCTAAAAGAAAGAAAAAGTGATTTTTCAGGATAGATACGCAGATGTCTGCCTGAGAGGGAGCAGTACATTTGTAGATGGCATCGTTGCGATCCACGCCCCACACGTGGCGAGCAGAACCTACCGAGACCTGTTTGAAGGATCCTGGCATCTGTTGCCATTCGTTCTTGTCTCTCCTCATGCGGAAGGTGAAGCCCTGGCCATTCACCCCCCAGATGGTCCCATCGGACCCACACGATATATGTTTCATTCCTTCCCCACCCACTCGGATCCATTCTTTACCATTCCAGTTCATCACGTACCCGCCTAAAGAAAGCAAATAAGTATGGAAATAGAAATAGAAATAGAAATAGAAATAGAGGAGGAGCCGCACCATCGGGCGATGCTTGTTCTTGTAGGATAGCCCAAACATCTTGTTGTCCTCCAACTGTAACGTGTTGGAACGCGGGTAGATCGGTTCCCGGGGCAGGCAACCAGGAAGATGATTTGGGATCCCAACGTACCGCACTACCCTCTGGCAGCACTCCCCACACGGTGCCATCCTGCCCGGCAGAAAGCTGCTTTAGCCGGAGCTCCGTAGATTGTTGTCCATTCTCTGTGCGTGTGTGTGGATTAGTTTAACTGATTTACAAACATTGCTTTTACCTTCGCCCGGCTTGATCCATTGCGAGCCAGTCCAATAGAAAGGCTCTCCCGTGAACGAAAGGGCCCAAATGGATTTGCTGCTGCCCATGCTAATGTGCTTGAACCCGCCCTCAAATTTGGTGAACGCAGATGGAACCTCTACATATGGATAGACAGATAAAACGAGGATTAATTTCATACCACACACACACACACACACACACAATATACAATACACACATACCAACACGGTTTTCGAGGAGGTATCCCATTTTGTCTTCGAGCAACAACATCTTCGCCCACTTCTTGTTCTCGAGGTTATCGAGGGTGAGGGAGGTGGACACCTCCTCGGAGAACAGACGCTGCAGCATCTCGTAGGCGAGAAGCATGACACCGTACTGTGGGGAGGACCGTAGCACCCGCGGAACAAGACCCTTAGCAAGAGCCTGATAGCCCTCATGCTTCACCACTTTCCTGAAGCAATCGACCAACCCGTTGTACCCTTCCCCTTTCTTAGCTTCCACTTGCATCCTAGTCTTCAACACATCTGCAGGTGTTGTCACCGATGCTGCTGCCACTCCTTAATATTAGAATGTTAATAAATGTCTCACTGTGGGAGAGATTACATTTGGTGGGGTGGGGGGGGGGGGAGTGAGATTCGTCGTTACCTGCCAAGGAGGCACAAACCAAGAGCTCCGCAGAATGGAGAGGTTCGTTACCCTTTCGTAGTTTTTCCTTCAACCAGGCGTAGCTTGAAAAATAGATCCCGGAGAAAGGTATATCGCGCAGAAAGCAGGCGGAGGAACCCTTGTATAATCCCTTTAAGCCCAATTCCTTTATCATCTGTACGGTTCCCTTTTCTTTCACCAATGCTGCTGCGGCTGCTTGTATGTCAGAATCTGAGTGTATCAATGAGGCATCAATTACCAGGATCACTGATTCGCAGCTTGACGAGCTCTTCTCCCTGAACTTGCAACCGGACTTTGATGATTTCCGCTGGGTTGGTGATCATCACTTGTGTGGTTCCCGCACAAAGACCCGCCAACAATTCAAAAGGAAGACTGGGGAGATTGCAAAGTTAATGCTCGCTAATGGAGTGTCAAAGTTGCTCTAAGTCGTACCTGACATCACTTGATGGAGAAAGAGAACGAACTGAATCTACGACGAGCAGACGCATGGCCTTTTCGGGCACTTGTCCAAGAAGTTGCGGAATCAAGCCCTTGTACAATCCTAAGGGTCCTTCATGCCGAAGCACATTTGCAAAACAGGCTATCCCTCCCATCCTCTTTACCCCAGGCGCGTTACGTTGATTCTGCAGACGCGTTTTCACCAGATCGATGGGATACACTGCCGTCGCTCCGATCGCGCTGGCGGCAGCTCCCGTTGCAAAACTCTGGAAGATTGACATGAACTTGCTCTGTGTCACAGTTTCCTGTTTTCCTATCTCCTTGTACAGATTCTTTTTCAGCTCAAAGATAGCCTTGTTGTTGGCCTCTCCGGTCGCGGGTACTTCGGTCATGTTTCCTTTCCGCAAGCCAAGAATATTTTAATGGTTGATTATGATGATGAAGCCTGTCGATGCCAGCCGCTCAGTCGCCACCCAAAAAATGAAATACTCGTACCGACGAAGAAGAACTCCTCAGTACAAGGCTTAAGCTAGCAATGGCCGGTGTATGCGTATGCTTCCGGGTTGTGTGTCACGTCGGAAAAGGAAACAAAAGGAAAAGCAAGAAAGACGACGAAGTCGCAAAGGAAACCGTTGAAATTTTGATCGAGGCTCACACGGTTCCTTCCGGCTGACTACAACGCACACAAGTAAGGAAGGAGAAAGGATAATCGATCCCTTGTTCATCTCTGGCGCCAAGTTGAAGTTGAAGCCAGACATGGACGAATGTACGGTACACTGCTAAAATGAGAAAACGGAGCAAGCGAGGGTGGTAATATGAGGAGTTTAAGTTCTCGGGCATGTTCCCAATAGCAACTCTCAGAGTGCTAACAGTGATAGTCCCAAGTTGATCAAGTATCGCTAACAAGGCTGAGTTCAATGAACAATTCGCATCAGCAACCTATAATTTTAAGTGCCCGCACACGATTTCAATTGAATCACAATAAATATCGTTCTTGACATTCTTTCGGAAATTCAGATAAAATAGCGTTCCACTTGAAGAAATCAAAGAGAGAAGGCTCACCAGTAATCACCATTACACACTGCATCGACTGGGGCCAGAGAGATGTAATGTACATTACTGCCTTTACCTTCTACCTTGCTGCCACAATTCGAGGAAGAGCACCAGAGAAGAATGCAACCGGCTCTGTCTACTGCACGGGCCACGTGTTTGAGGCGATGCCGGTTGTACAGCGTCGGTCATTGGCAACGTGAGGAGAATATCTTTCAGGCTTTGGAAAGAGCCAGCCAAGTGCTCGGAATCATAAAGGTATGTACGCTGTATTGAACACACAACCTTCTGACTGTCGTTCAGCCAGAGGATTGGTACTCTGTCACTCTTGCGGATCTTAAAGAGCTGGGTTTACCACAAGCATTCACAAGGCCAAGATTAGTCAAGAAGTTGTGTGACATATTTCCAAACTATGAATGGGATGTTAGTGCGTTGTTGCGGGGGAAACAAGCGCAGCAGAAACGGTTGGAGCGAGCAATTACCTCCCTCTTCTCCTCGGTACTAGAATTATAATTTATAATTTATAACACATGTTATTTTAGAACCCGATAATGATTAATGCGAGAAAAGAAACAGGGATTGTCAATCCGGATACTGGAGAATATCTGGAACTTGACGTTTTCATCCCTTCGCTAAATCTAGCATTTGAGTACCAGGTAAGTCCGCTCTTTGCGATTGCTTGTTCATCAATCAAATCAACAGGAGCGGCATCATTACCTTCCAAACGTGGAGTATGCACATCAAACCTTAGAATCCTACAAGCGGAGAGATGCGATCAAAAAAGATCTTGTGTGCGCAAAAGGGATCAGCCTGGTAATAGTCCCTTTTTGGTGGGATGGGAAGCTAGAGAGGTAAATGATAGCCTGGTAGGCTCTCTCGAGGATATTTGGTGTTCTCACACTCATTATTTGCGGATGATCTTATGTAGTTTGGCCGCCACCATTCAACGAGCCCGCCCAGACCTGCTGCAAGGTGTCGATACAAATCACGGCAAGGCAATCCCCGATGATATGCCCACCTCCTACTTGACTGAACGCCGGCCCGTTGAGATTGACGGCATAGGTCAGCCTGTGTCCGCTTGCTTCTTCACGCTGTCTCGTGTTGATCCAGTCTCATGGTTGGTTCGCCTATCATCTACTCAGCAAATTGACTCACCCATAAATAAACCAAAGGTGGATGTTTGAGAAATATGACGGCATCAGAGGCTTTTGGCATCCTCATAAGAAGTGCTTCTTTTCGAGGCTCGGCAACGTGCTTCCTGTGCCAAAGGAGGTAACCGACGATATGCCCTCCGATATATTTCTGGATGGAGAATTATGGTACCGGCTCCTGTTTTTGTTTTTTTGAAGAATGAACCTCCATTGGCACTAATGAAACCTCTAAGGTTTGGGCGGGATAACTTTCAGGAGGCGATGAAGGTATCGAACAGAGCAAGCGAAGCTTCAATCGATTGGACAAACTTTTCCTATATGATATTCGATCTTCCCACCCATAAGGGAAATTATTCGGAGCGATATATAGCATTGGGTTAGCACATCACTATTGTTTTTCTTCCCTATCCCCCTTCTTCTGACCTTCCTTCTTCTCGGTATTTTAGTTGAACATCTAGGGACGAGATCATATAAATATGTACGGCTTGCAAACCGAGAGGTGTGCAGAGATGTTGCGCACCTAGAACATTTTTATCAGGACGTGATAGACAAAGGAGGCGAGGGAGTTATCCTACGAGACCCATCTGCAGCGCTTCAGCCGGGCCGATCGGGTGGTTATCTCAAGCATAAGGTAAGAGCAAGTGATAGTCATATAGCTTAGCTTTCAATCTCCATTTATTCATTTCTCGCCCAAATGTAGAAATTCAGGGACGCCGAGGCTAGAGTGGTAAAATCGGTAGGATCAGGGCAATGGGAATGCGAGCTGTAAGCGTCTCTCTCTCTCTCTCTCTCTCTCTCTCTCTCTCTCTCTCTCTCTCTCTCTCTCTCTCTCTCTCATTGATATGCTCTCCTCTTTAGACCTGATGGCGTAATGTTTAATGCGACACCAGGCACAGCACAATTCACGAAACGATGGGACCCAAAAGCGGGAGACATTGTTACCTTCAAGCATCGGGGTTACCTTTTATCTTCAAAGAAGCCTAAGCTGCCCACCCTGGATCGAGTCCGACACGACCTGACATGGGAACATGTAACGAATGATTGGAAAGAAAGAAAGCTATCAAATCAACCAGGTAATTGCTGTTACATACGCACGTGTTTAGTTTCTTACAATCATACAAACAACGCATTTAGGGCTGCCGCTGCGCCGAACTGTCAAGCCGGCTAAACCAAAAGGATATTGGAAGGCTGATGACGCGCGAAAAAGGCTTTTCGTAGAATTTGCTATGCACAGAGGTTTCGATCCATACGTCCTGAGCAATTGGGATACCGTACCCAAAACAGAGTTCCTAGCACAGACGGTGGGTGATAATTACTCTCTCAAGCGCGCAACAGCAATCTAATGCCATCCTTCATAACACATTAGGGAGCTTCCACTGTGGTAAAGTTGTACGGGGGTTTCCGTAAAGCCTTAATGGCTGCGTTTCCTGAGCTCAAGGCAAAATATGTGGGGATGCTCGTCCGGCCGCGACCTCTTGGTCTGTGAAGCAAGAAAGGGTCTTCGCGTGCTGCTCTTGCAAGAGCCAGGCGGAACATGACATGGACCGCCCAAAAGTCAGTGCATGAATTGCATACTTCTTTATTTGTGATGTTGGCGCACAAAGGATTCTTCTCCCCACTTGGCAAAAGAGAGTTCAGGGAAGACCAATTTCAAAGCATTCCTCATCCCACCATGCAAAACCATGATCTCCTTTGCTCCCTGGTTGATGGTTGTGGAGAGATTGTGAGTGTTGGTGGAAGAAAGAAAATGGTCACCTCTAACTCATGAAGGAATTCAGGAGTTTTGATGTGATACCAATTCTCTGTTTGAAGAGGATCGAATCCTTTCTGTTGTGCAAATTGCAAGAACACTTCTCTGCAGTTCTTGATCTCTTGAAATCGGTCTTGCTTTGTTCCTGATGATTGCCACAATGAGATTTTTTCAGTCAGTTTTCAAGAAAGAAGAACAAGGGGGTTGGAGGTGGAGAAGGATTGGGGGTTTTACTCCATTGAGAAAAGTCTGCTTCAGGAAATGCTTTCTTGATGACTTCCTTGAATCCTCCTTGTTGCCTCATCATATTTGAACCACGCTACATATTTCGTCAATTATGAGGAATCGGGGGTTGTTATTGAAAGCAGGACGAATTCAACGCACCCGTTTGATAAGTTCGGGGCAACCAATAGAATCCCAAGAACGGAAGTCAAGAGGATCGAATCCTTTTTCTTTCGCAATGTCTTCAAGGAATCTCCTACAGTTTCGAATGTCGTGCCAATATCCAGTTGGTTTTCGTTTCTTTGATGAGCGAATTGATCCAACTGCAAGAAGAAAATTCATCAGCAAGAAAGAAAGAGAGGAAAAATAAAGAAGATAGGAGGGGGGGGGGAAGAGAGTCAACCTTTGAGGATGGGATTGGGTTCCTTCCATTGATGAACAACATCCTCCCATTGCAAATCATTCCTCAATCGATGGAGGGTGGGGAATTTGGGTTTCTTGGAGGTGAATAAATATCCATGATGTTTGAAGGTGATGATATCTCCTGTTTGAGGATTCCATCTCTTTGCAAATTCTGATGATCCTGCTGTTGCATGAAATCGCACTCCATTCGGTCTGACAAAAGAGTGAATGAGGAAATAATAGATGAGAAGGGTTAACATACAATTCACATTCCCATTGATGAGAAGAAGAACGACCAACAATTCTTGCTTCACCATCTCGATATTTCTGATTGTTGGTTGGATCATGAGCTGACCAGAAGAAGGAAAGAAATATTGAGGCAGGAAATGTGAAAAGTACCTTGTGTTTGAGATAAGAGGGAGTGCGACCAGGCTGAAGGAATGATTGAGGATCTCGCAGGATGATTCCTTCTCCTCCTTTATCGATCACATCTTGAAAGAAGGATTCCAAGTGTTCATTCCCTTGACACACCACCTTTTCAGCAATGCCAATGTATTTACATTCATGTTCTTTCATGTGTTCCACTGAAAGAGGGTAAGAAAGAGAACAAAGGAGGGGGAATACCAATGGAATTGAATCGTTGTTGATATGTTCCAGGATGATTGGGTTGATCAAAGACCATGAATCGAAAATTCTTCCAATCCAAATCCGAAGGATCAATCTTGTTGACCAATTTTAATGATTCTTCAAAGTTGTCCCTTCCAAACCTGAATTTGGAGGAACAGTTGAGTGAAAGACAAGAAGAATTTTGAGAGGGGGAGGAGGTGATACCATAATTCACCATCAAGGAAGATGTTGGGCATGGAATCAATGATATCCTGAGGAAGATTCTTCTTCAATCCTGTTCGACTGTAAAAACATCTGCTTTGAGGATTCCAGAATGCTCTCACTCCATCATATTTCTCCAACATCCACCTATTGTGAGATCAAAGACGGAGGGGCGATGAGTGACGAAAGAGAAGGGGAGAGAGGATGGAACCAGTTAGTTGGATCAATCTTTGAGTGAGTGAAGAAGGTGGCAGTGGTGGGTTCTCCAATGCCTTCAATGTGAGGAATGTGTTTGTCGAGGAAATGAGGAGGCATTTCTTTGGGGATTGGCTGTCCTTCTTCGTGTTCAACTTCAGTTGTGAACAGTTCGGGTCTGAAGAGTCGAACTGTTGCCATCAGGCTGATCATTTCATTTCAAGTGAGAAAAATCATAACGAGGGAGGGTGTGTGTACCTTGATTTTGTTCCATCCCACCAGCATGGAATGGGAATCAAGGTGATTCCTTTCTCTGTTGCCAATTGTTGTTTCAATTCATCCATTGATTGGATCTGATGAAGTGATCTGTTGTATGTATTGACATCAACATAATGGGATTTATCCTTTTGTTGTTCATTGATTTAGTATCTTGACTTCTACAGAAAATGAAAAGAGGCAAACCTGATATTCAAATGCAAGATGAAGGGAAGGAAGAAAGAGATCCAATTCCAAATATTGGCGAGTTTCAGGATGAATCAAATCAGCTTCCTTCCTTGCATTCACCAACATCTCCTCTCCCTAAATAAATGCATAAATACACAGACGCTAGAGAATAAAAATGAATTGAAGAAGGGCTGCATAATTACCGGGAATAATTCAGTCAACAAATGTTGCAATCTTCTCTGTTGACCAAATCGACCTCTGAGAAGAAACACTTTCTCCCATTTGAAATCAGGATATCTTTCTTGAAGTGCTTCTGCAAGTTCCACTTTGGAAAGTTTTGATGGTGCACCAATGTTCTTCAGATCGGCAAGGGTGATTGAATACCAATCCGATGCCTGATTAACAAAGCAACAGTAAGCACAAGAGAGAGAGAGGACAGCCTTTTGGAGAATCGATACCTGTTTAATTTCCAATTGTTGCTCAGCCGTGATGAGCAACTGCAAGAGGGAATCATAACCATTCCGAACTCGCCGTCGCTTCCATGCAAACTGTGAGGGATCCCAAGGATACTCAGGATACAGAGCTCGAAGAGCTCCTTCCAAGGAAGAATAATATTTCCACAGTTCCTTCGCTTTGATAGAGTTCTTGGTGATTGAATACCAATCTGATGGCTGAATACAAGCAGAGAGGGGGTGCAAAGTATGAGAGGAAAATCTATTGGGGTGAAGAGTAAATTTTACCTGGTTAATTCCCAATTGTTGTTCTGTTTCCTTGAGCAACTGTAAGAGGGAGTCCTTCTCATTCCGTTGTTTCAGCGCAAATCGCGAGGGATCCCAAGGATATTCAGGATACAGATCTCGAAGAGCTTCTTCCAAGGAAGAATAATATTTCCACAGTCCCTTCGCTTTGATAGAGTTCTTGGTGATTGAATACCAATCTGATGGCTGAATACAAGTCAAAGTTGAAAAATGATGAGAGGACAATCTATTGGGTGAAGAGTAAATTTTACCTGGTTAATTCCCAATTGTTGTTCTGTTTCCTTGAGCAACTGTAAGAGGGAGTCCTTCTCACGCCAAAACCGCTTCCGTTCGAATTGCAAGGGATCCCAAGGATATTCAGGATATAAATCTCGAAGAACTTCTTCCAAGGAAGAATAATATGTCCACAGTTCCTTTGCTCTCTTGCTAACTGTGCTGATAGATTTCTTCTGCATTGAATACCAATCTGATGCCTGAAACATCAAGAGTCAGGAAGTGAAGAGCAAGAAAGGAAGATCGATGAAAAGGAAATTATTTGACCTGATGGATGTTCAATTGTTGTGCAATGAGATCCATCAATGCACGTCTGTTTGATTTCGAATCCCAGAATGATTTGTCTCCCATCATCAAGAATTTGGATTCATCCCAA
>Ga0209935_1005423_pt1 | contig 10852 bp, 16 predicted proteins | sample ThiBio_1000_plan_2_FD_183958 | JGI IMG/M metagenome (GOLD analysis project Ga0209935, IMG submission 183958) | Wastewater bioreactor microbial communities from Cape Town, South Africa - Thiocy_cont_1000_plan (SPAdes) | ecosystem: Engineered > Bioreactor > Thiocyanate-remediating >... | reverse complement strand
TCTGGACGACGCGGTAGCCGTGGAGCTCGAGGCCTTCATGGAGCGCTGCGGTATCGATGGAGGCCGCGGTCGAGGTCGAGGAAGCGCGTGCTCGATGGGTAACGCGTCCAAGGCGAGCGAGCGAGGCAGCTACGGGATTGGGTAGCTGCAGTGCTCTCCTGCAGCGAGTGGTGAGGTTGGTGGTTGTGTGGAGGTGAGGTTGATCCGTCAGGTACCTGGCGAGTGAGGTCGAGGCCGTACTGGTCCTGGGCACCACGTGCAGCAAGGCTCGCAGCATGGCAGTAGCAGCAGCGACAACGAACGAGGCAGCGGCAAACTGAGGCCGCTTAGGTACACGTCTGAGAGTGAGAGTGAGTTCTTGGTATCGCTGGTGACTCTATCACGCGCTGCGGCCGATCGTGAGGCGTATCGGTGGCTGGTTGGGTCATGAGGCTCTCTATCCATGGCCTCCTCTTCTCGCTGAGATCGAGCTACCGACCTCCGAAATATCTCGAACCCTCAACACAACCTCGCTACCCTCCCACTCTATCCATCTCGTCCAGCCTTCGAGCCACCTCCTATCCCTTCCAGCTCCATTACCCCACACATCCTCAAGACCGTGCCACCACAGCCGCCCACCCGCCCCCATTACTCCACCCAACGCCAGAGCCCGGATATTCAATCACCGGCGGGGCTCGGCGGCCCAGCGGCCCACAGGGGCGTGATTCGTCTCTGCCCTTTTCATCGAGCCGAGGACGCTCTTCACTTTTCTCCCGCTGCTGCTGCCTGCCGCCTGCCGCTGCCACCTGCGCTGTCCGTCGAGAACCGGCTGCCAGCTCGCGACTCACGTCGCCTCACACCTCATCTCGCCTTCCTGCGTCTCGTAGCTATCACGTGTGAGCGTACGCGAGAGCTCGCTCGCGCAACCAATGGCTTCTACCAACGATGTACCGCTGCAAGACGTCGTGGTACGTCTGCGTTCCCTCACTCGCTCTCTTGTACGCCCTCTCGATCCTCACTCTTGGTACCTCCTCGCAGGATATCTCGGACCCTGAGCGTATCAGCGCCAGCGAGGTCGAGCTCGCGCCGATCGTCGAGCACAAGCCCAAGCCGTGGTACCAATGGTTCTTCTGGATCTTCCCTCGCTTCGCGCTGCGGCGCTACATCTTCTTCGTCATCTTCTTGGCGTGCGGACTGGCGGTCTTCGTGCCGCTGGCCATCACCAAGTTCCACTGCAGCTATCAAGGTTGGGCCACTGGCATCCTGTTGATCATCCAGGTCAGCTGGTTGGCGTGCGATGTCTCACCGACGCACTTTGTGACGCTCACCATGGTGCGTGCGTCCGACCCTCCTCCTTCCTCTGTCGTGCGCTCGTACGCTGCTCATCCATCGATCGCGCTGCTACCTTGTGATGTGTGCGGGTGGCCTCTATCTATCTATCAATCAATCTCAATCAGATGGGCGCCTTGATGTTATTCCGAGTGTTACAGCCGGCCGAGGCGCTGGTTGGCTTCAGCAACACGACGCCGCACACGATCGCCGTCGTGCTGATCATCACGGCCAACATCGATCGCTCGCACTTTCTGCAGTACATCTCGCGATACCTCTGGGGCCGTCCCTCGTGGTCCATCGTCGGTGCGTGGTCGCAGCCACTCCACACTCTCTCACCAGTGGCGGGCGGTACTGACTCACCCGATCCCGGGGGATCGAGCAGGTCGCTTGCGAGTGCTGCTGCCCGCGGCGCTCGTGTCCATGTTCGTGCTCGACACTCCGACCGTGACCTTCTTTCTGCCCGCGCTGCGCCGCTGGGTGCGCCAGCAAGGCTTCAAGGAGGCGCACTACTTGATGCCGCTGAGCTTCGCCGCATTGCTCGGTGGCACCTGCACGGTCATCGGCTCGTCGGCCAACATTCTCGTGCTCGGTCTCATCACGCAGTACAAGGTGCCGGTCGACATCGGCTTCTTCGATGTCGCTACCACCGGCGCACCCGTGATGTTGATCGGAGTCACGTACATGGTGTTGCTTGCTGGATTCATTCCTCCTCGAGGTATGACTACCGAATCGATGCAGCCAAACAAACAATCTCACTCACTCACTCATGAGTACAGGTAAGCCGCCAGTCATCGAACCTCGCGGCAAGTATGTGTCGAGCGCCTTCGTCAGACCCGTACGTCACAATACGAAGCAACAACGATCTCATCAACGTTGCAGCCGCAACGAGAACCATACACGCACGATGCACTGATACGAACTCCACACGCACGCACACTTTGGAATCGGTTCTGGTTCTGGTACAGGGATCCGAGCTGTGCAAGCGACCACTGGCTCGCGCCGGCCTGCAGAACTTCGAGGGTCTGCACATCTTCGAGATTGAGCGCGCTGACGGCACCATCATTCCCGAGCCTTCGAGCGACACCATGTTGTACGCCAACGATATCGTCAAGCTCTCGGGATCGGTATGTGGCATAGCACGCCGTCATCGCAAATGCGCGATGCGCTGTCAGTAACGATCCCTCCACGTCCTCGCTGCAGGCCGAATCGATCATCGACACCCTGCGAACCAATGGCCTTCGTTGCACCGAGCAGAGTGCGGTCAAGCAGATCCGAGCACGCAAGAACAAGCGGTGCGTGTGAAACGCTTCGATTGGCTCGGCTGGCTCGGCTGACGCCGTCTGCTCTTGTTGTTGCGCTGCTATCGATCATGAGCAGAATGCTGTTCGAGGTCGTGGTACACAGCGAGAGCGCTCTCGTCGGCAAGACGCCCAAGGAGGCCAAGTTCCTCGAGCGCTACAACGGAGCCATCGTTGCCATCGGCCGAATGGGAGAGTACATCTCGGGACGTGTACGTGAGCAACCAACGCTCCTCGACCACCTCGACGAGGATCGATAGCTCACGTGTGTGTTGCGCGAGTAGATTGGCGACACTCTCATCCGTAGCGGCGATTGCTTGCTGATCGAGTCGCACGAGAACTTTCCCAAGCGATTCCGTCGTGATCGCAACTACACTCTGATCTCGCCGCACTGCGAAGGAACCGTGGTTCCTGTCGAGGTTTGTGTTCGCCTCCCAACTCGTCCGCCTCTCTCTCTCTCTCTCTCTGTCTGTCTCTGATTCGCTCGGCTGCTGATATCACGCTTCGATGGTGGCTCGCTAGTCGTTTCTCGACATGTACTTTGCCGTCATGTGCCTCGTGATCCCGATCGTTGCCAACATCACCTACAAGTACGTCTCGTTCAACGGCCAACCAGCGGGCTATACGATCTACGTCACTGGTCTCGGAGCCGTCGCAGTCATCGTCTTGATGCGTACGTCATCGCCTGTCTCTCCGACGCATGCCTATGCACGGCGAATGCGGTCGCTCACAGCGTGGCGCCCGTTTCACCCCCCGCGCACTCTACCACTACACATAGGCTACATGTCCATGGCCCAAGCAATGGCAGCCGTGCGACCGTCCGTGCTGCTGACGATCGCGTCGTCGTTCTCGATGGGTCAAGCTTTGCATATCAGCCACCTCGACACCGAGATCGCCAACTTCCTGTTGCCCATCTTTGAGGAGTGGAATCATTTCGGCGTGATTCTCGGCCTCTTCGTGATGACGGCCTTTATGAGCTCGTGGGTCTCGAACGCCGCTGCCGTCAACATTATGTTTCCGATCGGCGTGTCATTCTACCAAAAGGGCGGTCTCAGTCCGCGTTCGCTGGCCTACACGTATGTCGCGCTCGTTCTCGTCAACACCACGACTATCAACTCTTCGACTTACGCGCACTACCACCTGCTGCTGCATACAGCTTGATCATGGCTGGCTCGTCCGACTTTATGACGCCCGTCGGCTACCAAACCAACATGATCGTGTACGATATTGCGAATTACCACTTTCTGGACTTTACGGTGTTCGGCTTCCCGTTGATGATCATGAACGCCTTGCTCTCGAGTGCCATCTGCTACTTTTTGTTCGAGTAGCGAGTGCGTTACTCGTGTTACTCAATATCTATCTGTCCTCTATCGTACCGTCTATCCAACGAGCATCACTCCCCTGCATAGTATACGTTCACCTCCTCGCAACCACGCCTCCCACTCTTGCACTGCTATCTAAACACCGTCATTTTCGTCGTTTGCCTCTCGAGAGATCCTGCTTCGTAGCGCAATGCCAGGCTTGACGCCCGCTCGTCAGACAGCACGCGCTCGTCAAACTCACTTCCTGCTACTCGCTGCTGCTGCTACTTCGTTCCTGCCCCGCTCGCACACGTGTTGCTGTTGCTGTTGTTGTCGTTGCTGTTGTGTTCGTATCGTGGAGAGGCGAGCGTGCTGTATAGCAACTCTCATAGCCCAATGACACACGACAGCTCCGATGGAGCGACTGCCGCGAGCGCAGCAGCGGTCGACAAGAGCGCGACCGTCACGACTGACACCGCGACACCGACGGGTCTCGAGGCTGATGCGGGCGTCAACAAGCTCACGAACGACCCGGACATTGCAGTACAGATAGTCGCGCAGCCTGGCGACCTCGTCGAGGCGCCCGCGATGCATCTTCCGATCGGCGTCAAGCTCGCGTACGCGACCGGCGAGGCGGGTCTCTTCGCACTCGCGGGACTGCTGGGCTTCTTCATGCCGAGCTTCCTACTCCAAGTGGCACAGATCGATCCCGGAGTGGTACGGTGGTTTGGATTCCATCGTTCACGAGAAGGCGAGTCGTGAGAGTAGGTGTTGATTGATGATATCTGTGCGGTGCGCGTGTGGGGCGACGATATCGGTATCGATGTCGATATCGATGTCGGCAGGCGGGTGTACTGCTGCTCGTGGGTCAGATCCTCGACGCCGCGATCGATCCCTTGGTCGGTCGATTGTCTGATGAGTGTAGCACACGTATCGGTCGACGAAAGCCATTCATCCTTGGTGGTTCGTGCACATTCACACCAACACTACATGATGTATATCGATCGATTGCTCGATTGCTCGATTGATCGTCATTGCTGCAGGACTGATACCATTGTCACTGAGCTTCTTCTTGATGTGGATCGTGCCTCCGGTATCGGTTTGGTGGCGTGTGGCATACTACACACCGATCACCATCATGTTTCACGTGGCGTACACCGTGGTCTCGGTGCCGTACACGGCAATGGTACACGCGCGCTCCTCGAGCTCGACCTCACGCAATCCCACACTCCCACACTCGATACTAACACGATCGGCGACGTGAATCCATGATGCCACACTTGTTCGGTATCGAACCCTACACAGACTCCTGATCTGACCGAGGACTACAACGAACGAACGAGTGTGACTTCGTATCGTATGTTTGCTGGAATGATCGGGAGCATCGGTATGTCATCGATCAAGCGACCGAACGTTCTCGACTCTCGACTGACTGACGCCATCGGTGATCTTGTACCTTGAACTTCAATACCAATGCCATACAGTTGGTGTGGCTTCACTGGGAGCCATGGTGCTGTACTTTAAACGGAGAGTTGATGGCTACGATGACTACCAGTACGTCCATTCCAATCATCATTCCAATCATCAATCCAATCGCTCGACTCACACAACACGCCTCGCAGACTCGGGTACTTTATCGGAGGCACGACATTCACGATCGCCAGCGCACTGGCGCTACTCGTGACCGTGATCTTCGTGCACGAGCCGCCCGCTGTGCCGATCGTGATCGACGACCAGTACAAGGGCTTTCGAGGCTTCTTTCGTGGCTTGTGGGACGCCATGTGCAACAGCGCCTTCATCTACATCTCGATGTGCTACGTCTCGGTGTGGATCGCCATCAATTTCATGCAGGCCAACCTGGTGTTCTTCTACACCTTCGTGCTCAAGGCCGAGTCGATGTTCACGTTGCAGATCTTTCTGTTGCAGGTACTCGAATGCTCGCCCGGACTCTCTCTCCCTCCCCATCTCGTTTGTGAGCTAAATTGAGCCTCCTGGGAATAGATTGTAGCCGCTGCATCGTTGTTCCTGTGGACGTGGGTCAGTGGCAAGCTCGGCAAGAAGGTATACCGCGTCACGACTCGCATCGAGGATACGCGTCGACGCTCACATCTCTCGCAATGTCTCTCCACGCTCATGTCACAGAGAGCATTCTACATTGGCGGGCTGTTCCTGACGATCGCCACCGTCATGGTGACCTTCATTCAAGAGGGCCAAGTGGTAGCCATCTACTTTATGAGCATCTTTGCCGGTCTCGGCGTTGGTGCTGCATTGCTGTTACCGTGGTCAATGCTGCCTGATGTCATGTCGCTCGACGAGCTTACGGTATGCACATGTGTGGCTCGCCGTGTTGATCATCTCTCGCGTGCCGCACCGCACAACTCATCACTCGGTGATGCCCTTAGCATGGCCAACGACGTGAGGGCCTCTTCTACAGCTTCTTTGTGTTCTTTGAGAAGATTGGACTCGGGTACGAATCGGACAGCGAGTGTCGTTCGTCTCGAGGCACGGCAACTCACCCCACGCGCTCCCTGGCTCTCGTATGCACGTGATAGTATCGGTTTGGCCTTCTCGTCGTTTGTGCTTGGCGCTGCGGGCTTCATCAAGCCAGACGAGCTGCAGAATCGAGGCCTACCTCCTGACTACCAACCACCGACGGTGATTCTGGTCATGCGCGTACGTCGTGTCTCATGTCGGAAGGCTTCGTTGTATCCCTCGAATGAGAGGCACTGACGTTGCTCGTTCGTTCGTTCGTTCGTTCGGCTGTCCGTTGGTTGGGATGACCCATGCAGTTGCTTGAAGGTCCGGTGCCGATCGTGCTGATTCTGCTGTCGATCTTGGCCGTGTACCTGTTCCCCATCACTCGCACGACACATGCCGAGACTGCACGCAAGGTCACCGAGCTGCGCAAGGTGAGCCAGCCTTCGATCGAGCTCACCGAAATCACCGAGCAGCCCGTGATCATCGATGGCACCAACGGCAAGAGCAACTCCACCGATGTGCCGGCCGAACAGGAGGTACCGAGCGAGCTGGCGACTCCTGAAACCCCGAGCGATTCGATCGAACATGCAGTCGTCGTGGAGGACGATGACGAGATCGTACAGGCTCACGAGGAGGGAGTTCACCATCGACACTCGAGCAAGCGTGGCGGCTACGCTCATGTTCTCCAACGCGAGGATCGATAGTTCGACATCGGGCATCGGCAAACGAAACCTATCTATCCATCTCCATTCGACTATAGCTATATCTATCTGTCATTCTATCGATCGCTGTTGTGGCTCCTGTCAAGGCCAGCAATCAGTGTGCTCGTCGTTGTGGTTATTGTTGTTGCGCTCTGTGCTCTCTCTCGTTTGAGGGTGTCGCCCTCGCGGCATCGGCATTGTATTGTAGGAAAGAGGCATCGACACTACTACTACACAAGCTGTTATCGAACGCCGCCGTACCATTCGACGAGACGCTCACATGTACATGTCGTCGAAGGTGTTGGGACGCCTCTCGTGGTCGGGATTCGGGTCTCTGCTCCACGCAAGAACGCAAGTTAGCGCCTCGAGGCGACAGCCGAGGTCTCATTAAGAACAGTGACGCACCCGTATCCGAAGGCGCTCGGCGTCGGCCCGAATGGATCGAAGCGAGCCCCTGGCGGCGGGTACCCGAGCCCACGGCCTCGTCTGCAACGTGGTGTAGCAGCGTGCGAGAGTGAGTATTGACTCGTGACGACAATGCCGAGCGAACGATCACGTACGGTGGTTGTATTCCGCGAGTTGGGCCGAACATGGGGTGGCCCGGACCCACGAGGTTGCCAGCAGGGAAGGGGCTACCATCACAAGCGCGCCAGTGCAGTTAGAACACAAGGACCATCAAGCGACATTCCATCCAAGGCGAGGGCGGTAGCGAGGAGGGCGGTAGCGTACCCGGGAGGAGCGAATGGATCGAGGTCGCCGCGACCGACGTGGCCGAATGGACCTCCATAGTTGGGATCGTCATACGGTGAGCGTGCGGGCATTCGAGGCCGATGGATCTCGAGCGGATTGATCGGTGGGTTGTCGCGTGCAGGCGACGTCGGTTTCGCGGTCGGCACGACAGGAGCACCGAGCCACGGCGCCACGAGCGCGTCGTCGCAGAGCTTCTGCAATGCCGCAACGTCGCGGAACAGGCTGCCGAGATCATCGGGAGGAGGCTGCTGCAGCTCTTCGTCGATGTCGCTGCTACCTGCACGTAGTTGGAGGTGTTGTTCGAGCCTGCAGGCAGGTTGTTGGTGCACTCCATTCAGCACATTGGGTCGAGCCAGAGAGCGCGCGACACCATGCACTCGCACGTACTTGATGTCGAGCGAGTGAACGATTCCAGTCTTGAGCGTTGTGGTATGGAGCAGTAGCGATCGACCCAATGGCATGACCTACTCTCTCCCGGCATTCACGTTGGCCGTGAGTACGAGCCAGCCATCGAAATCTCGCGTGTGCTAACCGACCTTGAGCACTAGTGTGTCGTCCGGCAGTGCCGCGTGTCGATAACGGAACGAGTACGAGTCAGGCGATGCGTTCCAACCAGCGGGGAACGCAGCCGTGGTACTCGTGGTCGTCACAGCACCAGTATCGTTGGTGCTGGCCGTTGCAGGTGCGGACTCGAGGTCGTTGCGGAAGTTCTCGCCCAGCAGATGACAGTGCACGAAGGCTACGACGGCCTCGGTAGTCGTGCGCAGACATGGCTGTTCCTTCTGAAGACGAGAGAGGATCTCCATGGGTATATGTATCTGTGAGTGTATGCACGTAGAGAGAGATAGAGAGATGAGATTGGAACAGAAGGTATGGATGAGGTTGCTTGGGTGTGGGTGTGTGGACGAGGTTGGAACACAGCGCGGCAGCCAAGCGAATGACGCACCATGACGCCGACACCTCGATGTCGATCTCGAGCTCGGGCTCGGGCTCCAGCCCATCAACGACGACTCGCGACTCATGAACAACGACCCCATCATCATCAACACACTCATCTCAAACCCCAACACCTCGAGTCTAACATGACCACCACACGATCAATACACGACAAACACCCATCCAAGCACTGTTAAGAACAGCAGCGCCATCTCGCGTGAATGGAATGTCGCATCTCTCGCTCGATCGTTTAGTTGCTTGTTGGCTCGCTGTCGCGCACATCTCATCTTCGAGGCTCACTTGAGACCATGACGCCTCGAATCTACCTCGTGGCAGCATGCTGCATGATCTGGATGGCGATGGTGATCACGCTGGCATCTGCGGCACGTACGTGAGCGATATCGCGACGAGCGAAGCGATGTTCGACGAGTACCCATGCTGCCCAATATGCGCATGTGATGTAGCTACGTCGAATCCAATCTATCATGGCTACGGCCCCGAGAACGTGACTCAATACAGTGGCTACATCACGGTCAACCAGACTTCGAGTACGTGTGTACCTCATCGCGATGTTCCCACACGAACGAACCAACGAACGAACGAACGACAGCATCACTGACGTGATTGATTCAATCTATCATCGACATCAAACAGACGGCAACATCTTCTATTGGTTGTTTGAGTCGCGAAACCAGCCCAAGACCGATCCGTTCATTCTTTGGATGACCGGTGGGCCTGGATGCTCGAGTATGATGGCGTTGTTCGAGGAGAACGGTCCCTATAAGGTGCAGCAGAACCTCTCGCTCAGCCTCAACCCGTACAGCTGGAACAACAATGCCACGATCGTGTATGTCGATCAGCCTGTCGGCACGGGACTCTCGACCGTCGATGGCTTCCAAAACTACGTCAAGACCTCGCAACAAGTATCCATCTCAGTGCCACATCTCGTGCCTATCTCGAGCTTCAGATGCACTGACAATGTCTCGATCGAATGCTCGCTCGATCCGCCATCGTCGAACTCTCTCGCACGATGGATGGATGGATGGATGGATGGATGGATGGCATGGATGGATGGATGCGATCATCATCATCATCATCATCGATATGTGCATCAATAGGTCGGACAAGACATGTGGATCTTCCTTCAGACGTTGATGCAGACCTTCCCGCAGTACAGCAAGCTGCCATTCTTCGTGTTTGGCGAGTCCTACGGTATGGCCATACACGACGCGCGACATCGACCAGCAACGACCAACCACTCTCGTAGGCGGCCACTATGCGCCAGCGGTTGCGGCACAGATCCTCAGCAGCAACGCCAACCTGGGCCAAGGCGAGGTGCCCATCAATCTGAAGGGTGTGGGCTTGGGCGATGGCTGGGTCGATCCCATCGCGCAGTACAAGTCGTTCCCGGTCTACGGCTACGAGAACGGTCTCATCGGTCTCGAGGCGTACGCGGCACTCAATAAGACGGCTGACGCGTGCGTGGCATTGATCGCTGCCAAGAAGTACAACATCGCGTGGGTCGAGTGCCAGACCGTCATGATGGGCGTCGCATTCGATGGCGCTCTCGTCAATCAAACGGGCATCGTCAATGTACGTGTGCTGCTCGCAATGCAGCGCCATGCAACGCAACATCGGCGCGTTTGATGACGCTCACTCGAGTCCATACATCGATCGATAGTGGTATGACATTCGACTCAAGTGCCCGCTCGATCTGCTGCTGGCTGGATGCTACAACTTCTCGCTCATCACGGACTTTATCAACGTACGATACGACTGTCGTCCACTCCCATCCTCGCTCGTGGGAGGACTGTATCGTTGGGGTTGCTTGCTAACCACGCGATCGCCGTGAATGGATCCGATCGAGTACAGCAACCACAAGTGCGCACGGCGCTCGGCATTCCTCAGGATCTCGTGTACTCGTCGTGCGATACCAAGGTGCGTGTGCGTGATAGCACGCCACGATCAATGATGCCCACCATTGACCCTCGGAACGACTGCCTGCCGTGTAGTACTTGATTCGAATGCGAGTCGACGACCTCTCTTCCTTCCGCCCAGACGTTGTGAAGGTGCTCGA